>Ga0172379_10008351_pt1 | contig 13059 bp, 17 predicted proteins | sample GrowelOW334metaG_FD_119756 | JGI IMG/M metagenome (GOLD analysis project Ga0172379, IMG submission 119756) | Groundwater microbial communities from an aquifer near a municipal landfill in Southern Ontario, Canada - Groundwater well OW334 metaG | ecosystem: Environmental > Aquatic > Deep... | reverse complement strand
GAATAACATTAGATGATAAAGTGATGGATAATATAACGTATGCACAACAAAGTGAAACAAAAAGAGACCGTGGTATTTTATATTGTTTACCTTATGATATTGATGCAACAAAATATAGGATGCGAAAATTATGAAAAATGATAAAAAAGAATTTGAGAAGGCAAAACTAAATGCTAAAAATGATTTAGATAAATGTGATGGATTTATATTTATATCACATAGTAAGAAAGGCGTTAGTAAAAGAATACATACAGTTGAATATAATACGATATTTAGATTATTAATAGAGGACGAATTATTTAATAGATATATAAAAGAAAAAATAGATAATATTAATAGGGAATCTTTGAGAGAATATAAAATGGACGGAGGGGATTATTTTGGATAGAGTTGATTTGATGGTGACTACGAAAAATAGGCCAACAGAATTGGCTTTGTTAATGCAAAGTTTAAGAACCCAAACTCATCAAGATTTTGATTTATATATTTTAGACGATGCATCACAAAATCCTTCCATGAATAATTACTTTGTGAATTATTTAATACAAAAATTAAAATTAGAGGGACATAAAGTAATGATGATTCAAAATAATATTGGTGCTGGTGTGTGTAGAGCAAGACAACAATTAGTTGATTATGTTTTAAAGAATAGTACTAATCCTTTAATGGGAAGATTGGATGATGATGTAATATTGGAGCCAGATTATATATCAAAATTGGTTAATGTTATCCAAAATGGATATGATATTGCTTCAGGGGTAACTCCCCATATAATTGGAAATAGAATAAGAAGAGAAACTAAATTTGTATCTCCTGTTATAAACAGAGTAGTGTTAAATAATGATGGTTCATTTTTAATTAACAGTGATGATTGTGGTTTTGAATATACCGAGTCAAAGATATTAACTGCAGACCATTTTAGAAGTTGTATGATTTGTAAACGAGAAGTTCATGACCAGATAGAGTATGAAGACAATTTAACTAATGTAGGCTTTAGAGAAGAAGAGTTTTTTAGTTTTAGAGCGATATTAAAAGGATTTAAAATTGGTGTGGATACATCGGCTAAAGTTCAACATTTAGTTTGTCCAAGTGGTGGAACTCGTAATCCAAATTATGGTAATGATACATTGCAAGACCATAAAGTGTTTAATAGATTTGTTAAAAAGATATTTGCAAAACATGGGGACTTTATTGAAGCATATCATAAAAGATTAGGATTAGACGACTTAAACAAATTATCAAATTTAAATAAAGAAAATAATTTAATATATTCGAGGGAGGAATAATGGGATTTAAAAAAAATTTACTTAGAGGATTATCTTCGCTTATTATGGTTTGGATAGGGCTCATATTAGCAAGTGGTATTTTAAATATTTGGTATAATTATATTATGATTATAATCGGGTGTATTTTATTTGATGTAATTTTAGATTGGAGTGAAAAATGGTAAAGATAAATATAATTGGGGAAATCTTCGGCACGAGTGGTTATCAAAACCACACAAGACAATTAACAAATGCGTTATTTGATAATGGTGCAGAAATTTCTTTATTAGCAAATAGAGTACCTGGTTGGGAAGTAATGGTAAATGATAAAGAAATGAAAATGTTAAACACCGAACCATTTAGAAATGAGAATACAATTTTTATTGGATTGCCAAACTTTTGGAAAACAGTATTAAATGAATTTGGTGGAAACTTTTATGGTTACTTAGTTTGGGAAGGCGACAGAATCCCGAAATCATTCTTGTATGATATATTAGAAATACAAAATGAAATCAAAGGAATAATGGTTCCAAGCGAACATGTTAGAACCGCAATATTAAATACAGATGATTTAAATGAATTGGGTATACCTATTTATGTAATACCTCATGGTGTCAATATGGAGATATTTAAACCAATAGAAACTAAACATGATAAATTCACATTCATGTGCAATAAAGGATGGAACAAAGGCATTAATGATAGAGGTGGAATTCAATGGGCAATAAAAGCATTTGCTGAAGAATTTAAAAAAGAAGAGAATGTTAGATTATTAATTAAACTTAATCCAGCATATATACCACCAAATTTTAATTTAATTGATGAATTTATGAAGATAGGTATTAATAACAATTATGCAGAGATAGCAATCAATGGAGATAATATGGACCAGATAATGTTGAATAAAATGTATAATGATTGTGATGTTTTCTTATCACCTTCAATGGCAGACGGATTTAATATCCCTTGTGTAGAAGCAATGTCTTGTGGTAAACCGTGCATTACAACATCATTTGGCGGACAATCAGATTATGTTAATGCAGAAAATGGATTTTTAATAGATGGTGAATTAATTGAAGTCGATTGGGATTTAGTACATGAAGGTAATCATTGGTGTAAACCTAACATAGAACAATTAAAAGAAACTATGAGATATTGCTTTGAAAATCAAGATACTATTAAACAAATGGGATTGATAGCAAAAAAAGATATTGAAAAGTTTACTTGGAATGAAAGTGCAAAAAAAATAATAGAGGTTTTATCTTAACCTCTATTCAATGCTTCTTCGACAATACTTAATGGCACAAAACACCACATATGATGTTCATCACATTGTTCCTTTTCTTTTAATTTCGCATAAGGCATTATAATATCAAAATGCTTTTTGCAAAATTGAACCCTTCCGAAAGGACGGTCTCTATAGTTTTTTACTTTGACAACATCGTCGACTATATCAAACCACGCACCTTCTAACTTTTCTTTACAACCCTTTACGCCACATGTTATTTTCATTGTATTTCCTCCCATATATTATTTTTAATATATTTAATTATATATTAATCTATAAGTATATAAATCTTATTATGAAATTTATTTATAAATAAAAAATACTTAATTTAAGGTGTTTTAACAATAGATTATTACTTCTTATATATTATTACCAAAAAATAAAAAAAGTGCACTAGAAGTGAAATTTAGTGCCTTTAAGCATATCCCTCGCCTTTAATCCACATCTTTTGGATTACAAGTGTTAATAACATACCAAATAGGATAATTCCTAACCCCAATAACCAGTAATCATATACAAACCATACACTTAATCCTAACGCACTAATTATTCCTGGTATTACATCTCTTGGCGATTGACATACTGTTACAATCCTATTTTTCCACATGTATTTGGAATAATAAGACCAACTCTCTTTCTTTATAGTTGGCCAATCTTTATTCCAATAGGATACCCAATAAAAATTATCGTGGGTCATTGTAAGTATAACAAATACAAACATTAAAACCCAGATAAAAATAAAAGGTATCATAACTTTATTGCCTCATCAGTTCTAAATCTTAATATCATATTTAAAACTGCTAATATTGCTAATTGGATATCATTGTTTAATAATACGCCCGTTTGGTATTCAACTATCATTGCTATCAAACCAATAATATTAATCCATATTATTCTTGATTTCCAAAACTGTTTCTTTTCTACTATTTCATTTACCATTTTTAATCCTCCTAATTATGGTATGCTTACAGCATAAACCCAATATTTATGTGTTGAGTCGCCCGAAGATGTACTAGCATTCCACATACTTAATTGTAAAGTAAATGCAGTTGTAATAACATTTGCATCACCAGAATCTAACGAACCTGCTCCAACATATACATCACCACCACCATCGTTTGAAACTTTATGTGCTGACATAATATCATTCGTTACTTTATCTTGATATACTACAAACCTTGCAAAATATGGGTCATTGGCAGTACATATATCTGTTGACGCAAGTAAATTTCCAACAGAAGTTACATCATTTAACGATAATCTTGCTAATAAGGCAATATTACTTGGTGTTCCAATTAGTTCAATAACTATTAAATCTTTTTCTGTTAATAATCCAGCAGGAATTGGTATATCAACATAATCTACTCCAGCAGTAGTTGTAGTTGTTACTACAGTTAATGTTCCTGTTGCTATTCCTTTATGATATTTATTAACATTATTTGCATCTAAAATATTACCATCTATTTTAGGATATTCATTTAATCCTACCATTTTAATAAATCCTCCATGTTTCCTCTATTCTTAATTCTTGTGTACCATCAAATGCTAAAGCAGGCAATCCAACTTTACTTAACATACTTCCTGTTGTTCCTGTTCCACTTAAACATAAACCAAACTCTCTCAATGATGTTCCACTCATTTCTACACTTGTCCAATCACCAGTCCACTTTACTTTGTAAACATCAGTTGTTGAAACTGCAGTCTTCTCTTGTCTGTCAAAAGCATATACCAACGTTGTATCTGTTGCGTATGTTGCTCCACTTCCACTTCCAATCATAAAGTAACCTGGTATTTCTGTTACACTGCCTCCAAGTAATAAGGCAGTATATCTTTTTCCCGAATCTAAAATCATTTTTTAATAACCTCCACTCCACACAAGAATATCAGTACGCCTATCACCAAGTAATGGCTGTATCGTCTTTCCTGCGTATAAATTATAAATCTCTCCTGATGATAATGCTCTTCTATACATTTTTACTTCATCTATCATAACTTGTATTCCAGTTTCTGTATTACCACCTATAACACTTAGTGCATTACCTATTGTTAAACTTCCTAAACCCCCATTAAATGCCGAACCTGCAGTATCAATTATACTACCTGGCGAACCATTAATAAATATTTGCATTGGAGTTGTTGGATAATTAGTTCCATCATAAACCCCAGCTATAAAATTCCACTGAGACCTTGGAACTAACACAGATGTCACAGTATGCCCGGTTGCTCCACTTCTCCATCCAAATTCATATTTTGCAATATTATTTGCGCCACTTACTAATTGAATACCATAATTAGCAGCGCTTGTTGACCCTTTCATAATTATTCCAGTTGGTGAAGAGGAAATAAAATTACCAGATACAACTTTGTGCCATACTGTTAATGTAAAAGAACTTCCTTCGTTAAACCTTAATGATGCGTCTTCATTATATAAATTAAAACCGGCAGCATTCGATGTACCTGAAATATAAATAGCTGAGCCATTACCATAAACACCATTTGTCCATTGAATTCTTGTTGGACTAATAACAGAACCAATTCTTCCGCCGCTCTCATCAATTATAGACGCACCACTATTATTAAATCTGAAATGAAATAAGGCGTCACCAGTTACATGTTCAATACTTGCAGAGTTGTAAATTGTTGAACCGATGCCTTCATCAAACTTTGCATAATATAATAATCTATCTATTGGATAATTAACTTTAGCATATAAACTTCCTATTTCGTTTTGCGTTAATCCTTTACCATAAACCCTAAAATCATCTAATTGGCCATTCCAATATTTTTGTGAAGTATCAGAAGTAGTATAAGTTCTACCGCCAATCACAAAACCGTTAGAACCATTTTTTACATATCCCATTGTTGTATCGGTTGAAGTTCCAACTAATGAACCATTTTTATATGCATACATAGCATCTGAACCAACATGCCGTATAAACACTGCATGATTCCATCCATTATCTACGACACCATCAGTATTAGGAATAGATACTCCGGGATTTGCTGCGCCATCATAGATATTAAAAGATATCCCTGACGTATTCGCCATTCTTAATGCCCATGGATATGCATGTCTTCTGTCTTCGCCAGAAACAGTTTGTTGCCAATGTTCTGAAATACTTGCGTCACTTGCAATACTACCACATTTGACCCAAAAACTTAAACTATAATTATCAAAACTACCAATCCCACAAATATCACTATTGTCCCTAACCCAAACAAAACCAGAACTACCTGTAAACCCTAAACATCTATCATAACCAATTCCAGCACCCGTTTCCCAATAACAACTTCCTAAAACACTTCCAATACTATTCGGACTAACAACACCAAGCACTCCATTTAATGGATGACCAAGAACAAATGAATCATTAATCACAGGCATATAAATATTTAAACCAGAAGTTACAATTCCTTCACTACCGATTGTGTATTGATATCTTGTGATATTATCAGCATCACTAATATCCCCACCTTTAATCTTTTTCAAGTCTAATATTAAATCTTTTAATGTATCTGTAACATCATCTAAACGCTTATTTACTTTAATACTTAAAACTTCTTCATCAAAATTACTTTCTTCATTAAAATCATAACTTGCTTCTAATATATCATATGTTTGATTATTTACTTCGTGGAATGGTAAATCGACCACACATGTTTGACCAGGAATAACATTTACAATTCCTTGTATTAATAAATCACCTTGCTTTGCAGGTATAGAAGATTTATCTAACTCTCTTATCATAACCGCTTCTGCTGTTGCTGGGTCCTTAATATCTTTATCAGTTATAACTCTTGTTCTTTGCCCATATTGTGCTTTACTTGGTTCATTATCACCAACTTTAATGATTGGTAAAGACCTGTCATATGTTATCCAAACACTTCCATTATTATGGGGAATGTTCATTCCCTGTAAAGTACCTGACGTAAAAATAATCTGTTTGTCTTCATAGTTAACTAAATATCTAATGACACTACCAGCAACATTAGTCATTCCATATACACCACCAGGTTGGCAAGGACTTCCACCAACTAATATTGATGTGTTATGTGGTTTATATAATAAAGTAAAAACACTTCCTGTTCCATTACCTTGTTTCTTTTCAATGTAACCATCTAAATATCTGTCACCATAAACCCATATTTGATTATACATCGTATCTCTTCTTACATCAAAATTTGCTGAAACAACATTACCACTATTAAAAGTATAACCGGTTGATACAGAAGATTTTGGTTCAAAGTGCAAATATTTGTCATTATCAACAAAGAAAGTATGATTCGATAAGTCTGCTAACTTCTTAACTGCGTCAAATACTGGCATGTGATTAAACGCTATTCTATCAACAACTGTTGGAGAATCTTGTACACTACCAGTATTAATATCATTCGTGTATTTAACTATGATATCTTTAACAATACTACCTGCTGGTAAACTCGTATAAACTTCTGGTTCAACTGTTCTGTCCATTAATCTTGCAGTATAATCTCTTCCGTCTAATCTAATATTCTCTCTTAATCCTTGACCATCAAAACTAATGTTTTCTAATATACCAGTAAATAAAACTGTTGTTGGTGGATTAACATCTTTGTCCGCATAAACAATAACTTCATCACCAACATTATATTTAGAAATATTCATACCAGCATAATTTTTTAAACTTAAATCAAAAGTAGAAGATATATTATTTTCACCAATAGATTTATCTACGGAAAGTTGTTTTACTTCTTCAACTTCAATCCCACTAATTGTGACTTTATCATAAATCATATGACTATTTTTTTCCTCAAATTATTTACTATTGCTGTCGATACATCTTGAGCATCAACACCATATACCCTTTCAATTGTGATATAAATGCTTTGCCCTCTTCCACTACCCATTAATGCCTCTGGATTCTTAGTTCCTATAATTGTATCTGCAGGATTTGTTTGTAAAACTTTTCCACTACTTGTTACTATAAAATCATCAACCTTTCTATAATTGCCATTATTATTCATAGCATTTTGTACTGCAGCAGGTAAACTATTTCTGCTACCACCAGACATTAATCTCATTTTCTTTTCATATGCTTTATCATATTCTTCTTCTAATTTAATTACATTATTAATTTCATTTTGATATAATTCATTTTGTAATCTAATAACTTCAACATTATAAGTATCTTTTAGATATTTTAATTGGTCTTCTTTACCAAGTTTAGCAAAATCATTTATTGCTTGTTGCTCCTTATTTATACCTTCTCTTTGTATTTTTTCCAAATTTAATAATGCTTCATTTAAATTTTGTTGTGACCCATATTTTGCATCATATCTATTTCTTAATTCTTGTAATTCTAATTCTGTTAACTCCATAAGAGTTTCTCTACTAATAATTTTACCTTCATATTGCTTTTTTAATTCTTCATCTATTATTCCAGCTTTTAAATCCGCAAGTCTTTTTTCTTGGAATGCTATATCATACAACACTTGGGCTTCGCCTTCTGATTGTCCCTGTACCATTTTCATAAGACTATTATAAACTTCATTTATTGCAGTATTTGCTCTACCCGCTTCATCATTTAACTTTTTATAACCTTCCGAAAGATTTATGGTCGCAGTATTTACTTCTTCAGTTGCTTTTTTATTCTCAATATACTGTAATGTTACAGCGGCAACAACAATACCAATTGCAGCAATAGCTAAACCGAGTGGAGTTGCCATAAACGCAATAGATGCTGCAGTAAGTCCTCTAACTGCTGTGATTAATGCAGGTAATGATTGAGCTAATTTAATGACTTGCACACCAATCATTATATATGTACCGACAACTTGATTTTGAGCTCTCTCTAAATTATTCTGAGAAATAGTTAAACTTCTGGTTGCGCTTTCAACATCTTTTTGTGCTTTAGCAACATCTTCTGCTGTTGCTGTTCCTGATTTCATTACTTTATTTAAATTATATTGCGCGTCATATAATCTATCTTCTGCACCTGAAACTCTTTCTGTGGCATTTTCTAATCTAATCTCTAAATTTGTTAATGAAGAAAATATGCTATCTACTGATGATGCTGCATTACCAACAGCAATCAAACTATCGGTTGAATCTTGAAAACTATTTGCTATTTTTTCGTTTTGTTTTTCTGCTGTTTTTGAAAATTTATTAAGTGAAGTTTCTATATTAGAGATTTTTCCACTCATCTCATCAACAAGTTTAATTAAAATTTGAATTTCATTTTCTTCTGCCATGTTTTCTCGCGTTTAGTTTTTGTTGCCTTCTCAACTTATTCATATTTTTAATTATTTCGTTCCTTTCAAATAATGTTAACTTTTCTATGTCCTCAAACGACCAACTAAATTCTCTAGCTATTTCTATTTTATTATTTAATGTTTTTATTCTATCGTTTGAGGTTTCTGAAAATCATCTGGTGTGTTAAGTTCATTAATTGCACGAAGTATTGCTAATCTTTCTTTCATAGTTAACTTGTTATATGCATCTTCTGTTATATCAGTTGATATCATAACTTGTTTTTTCAAACCTTCTTTCTTATCTTCCCAATTAATTTCATCACTTTCTATACCAAGCAATTCCCTAACTCTAAATATTTTTTCATTAACTTTTACTTCTTTTGTTTGCATTTATATTCACACTCCATAAATAAAAAAATAAAATACAATCACCAAGGATTGTACTTTACTATTGTGTCAACACCAATCGCGTTTACTGTTTGTGGTGCTATTGTCATCGTTACTGTGTTTATACCTTCATTTCCAGTTGGGTTTTCCATGTCCATCATTTTACAGCCACTCATAATAATAAACATGTTTCTACTTCCAGCTCCAGCGCTTAAATCTTGTATATCTAGCATTGCATTGAAAGTTATACCACTCATAAAATATTGGTCATAATATGGTTTCATATACTCTGAATCACTATTCATTGTCAAAGTCAATTCATAATCTCTATTCATTGGAACTGAATTAGCAATATACACACTACCATTTAAATAATGTTGTGGTTCTAAATTATTATTTATTGTAAAACTAATATCAGTTACGTTATCAATAACAGTTCCAGAAGGCATATGTATTTTAACATCATTCCACCTGAATGGTTTTGTTGTTGCTGCTGTTTGTGCAACTAATGCTCCAGATGAAAATGCTAAACTTTGCCCAATTAAATCTAAACTACAAGTCACAATTTCTCCTTTTGCAGCAGTCAAATTAAATGAGTTAATTACACAGCCCTTTAATTCATTAACTTTATTCTTTCCAGCTGCTGTTGATGCTTGTCCATCATATAAAGTAAAACTATTAAACAAATTTTTAGTTCCACTTATAAATGCGCCACCTGCGTTGCTATCTACTTCCCATGCTCTATGAAAATTTAATCCTGCTCCAGATGCTGTATCAGTTGAACTACCTAATGCATATCCTAACATTTTAAAATCTTGTGGATAATATTCTACAGTTGCTGTGTAATCCACAGGTCCATCAACAAATTGATTAACATTACGACTTGTGTTTCCAGCAAATCGTAAACTGAATATTCCCATACTACTATCTATATTACTATTTTGTACTAACCCAAACCATTGTAAAGCTGATGAACCAACACCATAGGTTCCACTTTCATAATAAAAACCAACTTTGTTTTGGTCACTAACATGTAATCCCATTTTATTTTTCCTCCGTATTCTGTTTTGTTAAAAATAATCCATCTAATCTTAATTTTTCATCAAGACTAACAGGCTCATAATTACCAGTATTAATTAATTCCATTGCTGTAATTTTATCAACTTCAACGAAATTATTATTTGAAATAAATCTTCCAACATATTTTAACATTATTTTCTCTTCCATCTTATGCACCTAAAATATAAAAGTATTCAACTTCTATAACTTTTGATTTAACTCCACCATCACCAGGTTCATCGATATTTACTGCAGATAACACATTAAAATCATGAATATTCGCAGTTGATTTAGGTGCTGCTCCACTAAATTGTGTACTTCTTAAACGATTAATAACTTGCTGTGTTAACTCATCTTTCTCTTTTATATTTCTTGCCCAAATTCTAATTTCCAAACTTAGTCTCATTGAGTGTAATTCAGATTGCATACCTAATCTTGATAATCCTTCAGAATTAACATCTTTAACTGTTATTATTGGATATGTTACTGCTCTTTGTGGATATGCGGTTAATACAAACCTTTCATTACTCGGTCTAAAAGAAACAATCGGGTCTGTAATATTATCTCTTAAATCATCTCTTAAAAATATAATAAAATCACTAAGAAAAGTATTTGTGTTTATACTAGTTACTGTCATTTGTATTCCTCGCTTGGATTATTAAAATAGTATGCAACTATTTTATTTATTATTCTATATTTACTATTATTTAAATGTTTATAATTATATTATATAATTACATCTATTTTAATTCACTTTTTACAGCAGAATCAACAAGGGCTTTTACATTTTTTGCAGTCCTTGCCTTCGTATTTCTGAAGTGACTTCTTGGTGCTAATTTTGAAGTTCCATATTCTAAATGTTTTGCGTATGGAACACGTGTAAAAATTTTATATTCATTATCTTTAATTTTATCAACTTTAATTGAATTTGCAAATCGACCAGTATCTACGCTTTTTGTCTCTGCCCTATTACCAATAATACTTTCTTGAACTTCTTGTTGAATATAATTAGCAGCACGAAAAATCTCTGCATCAAGTTTACTTTTTAAATCCTTATTCATTTTTCGTATTCTTGTAATTGCTTCTGATACTCCAATAATTTCAACTTGAACATTATTTCCGTGAGTTCCTTTAACTGTTACCATTTTGTCATATTGTATTCTTAAATGGGTATATCAATTTACTCCCAATACTATAAATTAATTGTATATCATCATTGTTTAACATTCTATTATAAACCATAATATTGTCAACTTTTACACCACTTTCTGCAAAAATTAAATTATCCCAAGGATTTCTAAATAATCTGAAATTCTGATTATAACCATTATCTATCATATTAGTGCCAATATAACTACCAACTAAACTACCATTTAAATAAAAATTTGATATTTTATTAGAACCAGTGATAGCTAAATTATCCCATTGTATATTTGTGTTTGGATTAAAAAAATAATCTTTTACTTCCGTATTGCCATAACCAACTGTATATTGAATACCAAGTGTTGCGTTTCTACCAATTTTAAATCCTTTATAATTTCCACCGTATTGCCCGGCATAATTAGATAGATTTGATATTGTTGAACCGAAACCAAACACCCATAAATTTAATGTGAATGGATTATTTCCACTTAATGTATTTGTTATAAATGTACCACATTCAAATTGGCACGGCGACCCAGGAGTCTGTAACGCACTACCATTAATACCAAGTTCTATACCTGCACCACTTACAAAACTACCAATGATACTGTTTCTATTATCCAAAAATGTTGTACCAGAAATATTAAAATCCCAATATGCAATTAACCCACTTAACAAATCACTTGTTCTTTGATTCTCAACATTTCTTAAATATAATTTCTTATACACTTGTTGATTATTAACTCCACGAGCAACAATACCATCTGGAACAACTTCATAGTGAGCACCAATTGGACTACCAATCTGAACTTCCCACAAACCAGAAGTATCAACTGTGCCATTCACAAACATCTTCATATCATTTTGTAGTAATCTTCCATTCTCAACTAATGCCGCGTCTTTACTTCCACGCGTCTTATCAATTGGTTGAATTAACCCCATTGTATAAACGTCATTTCCACTCTGGGTGATTGTTATATCGTCATCATAATACGACCCTGCTGGAGTATAATTAAGGTACCTAAACTTCACTATTTTACCATTGCCAATAATATCATCAACATTACTCCTTAAATCATTTAGCAAGCTCATGGTATCTCCTTGAATGGATATCTTAAACCATTACCTGAATTGTATAACATTGTTATTTCATAAGGTTGTAATATCCTATTCCATATACCAATTTCGTCAATAAGCCCATTAAAACCTTGAATATTTCCATTACTTATTGCACCATCGCATAATGTGAGTGTGGCAGAACATAAAAAATCAACAGTGGATGCACTTGCGCCAACAGTATCGATTACGCCATCTACATGTAAATAAACTTTTCTTTCACTTGCATCGTATACACCAACTAAATAATGCCATTCATTAATATTATAATTATACTTTGTGGTTACTGTTTGTGTTGTAGTTGAACTAACTCTAACCCCAAATCTAAAATCGCATTGAGTACCATCTCCAGTCATATCAAGACAATAGTTAAAAACTCTGCCCAATATTCCAACCGAATTTACACCTGGTAATGTATATGGTTTTATCCATGCACTAAATGAAAATGAATTTGTATAATCGAATGCCAATTCTGATGGAACTGTTGTAGAAGCGATAGCATAATAATCAGATTGCCCATAAATTCGTCTTGCATTTCCGTGTTTTCCAGTCTCAAAATAAGTATAAGTT
>Ga0172379_10008350_pt1 | contig 13059 bp, 10 predicted proteins | sample GrowelOW334metaG_FD_119756 | JGI IMG/M metagenome (GOLD analysis project Ga0172379, IMG submission 119756) | Groundwater microbial communities from an aquifer near a municipal landfill in Southern Ontario, Canada - Groundwater well OW334 metaG | ecosystem: Environmental > Aquatic > Deep... | reverse complement strand
ATTTTGACGCCTGGCATCATCCAGTCCCTTCGTAAACTTCAGCCCGGAAAAGATGGCGAGCTTTGGCTGGTTGATGCGATCCGCGATTTGATGACCCGGGAGCCGGTGTATGCCTGTGAAATAAAAAACAGCAAATATTATGATACAGGCAACAAGCTCGAATACCTGAAAGCAAATATTGAATTCGCCTTGCTGCGGGACGACCTTTCCGGACCGTTACGCGACTATTTAAAAACTATCAAGCCATAATCAAACGTATGGCCGTGCCACACACCCAAAAAGGCATTTCAAAATTATTCATCCTGATCATCCTGGGCGGGATCGTCCTGGTCATCGCCGGGGTGGTGTTCATCATTATCGGATCAAAAGGCACTCCAGCGCCCAAATCCGTCACGCTCACCATCTGGGGCGTCTGGGACGAAAGCTCCGACCTCACTCCGATCATCAATTCGTACCGGAAAACGCATCCGTACGTAAAAATCAACTACGTAAAAAAACGGACGCAAGAATACTCCGATGCCCTGGTAAACGGCTGGGCGACGGACGGCAAACCTGATATTTACGCGATTAACAATTCCTGGATCAACGAATATCGTTCTGATTTCATTACACCACTGCCAAAATCAACTACTGTATTTACCTACACGACAAAAAAGACGCTTTTCAAGACCGACACATCGATCGTGTCGACGACGTCCAAATCAATCACCACGACCGACATCAAGCGAAATTATATCGATACGGTCTACAATGACGTGATTTTCGACAATAAGATTTACGGCCTCCCCTTCAGCACAAATACCCTGGTTATGTTCTACAACCGGGAGCTGCTGAGCCAGGCGCATCTGGTAAATCCTCCAAAAACCTGGATTGAATTCGCCAATATTCTGCCAAAAATCACCCTCCTGGACGAACAAAACAATGTCGTCAGGGCGGGCGCCGCATTGGGAACATATGACAACATCCCTAATGCGCTCGACCTCGTCACTATCCTTATGCTCCAAAACGGTACAATAATGACTAACGGCTCAAACATTACTTTTGACGCCTTCACATCAGGAGAAAACGGCTACGCACCAGGAGCTCAAGCTCTCAGGTTTTATACCGACTTCTCGAACCCCAACAAAACCGTGTACACCTGGAACAAGGATATGCCAAATGCTTTGGATTATTTTGCCGAGGGTAAGCTGGCCTTTTTCTTCGGCTACAAATACCAGGAAGCGGACATCAAGGCCAAAAGCCGGGGCATTGATTACGCGATCGCCCCACTGCCCCAAGTCAACCTGGAAAATGAAATCAATTTCGCCAATTACAACGTGTATACGGTTTCAAAAAAAACCAAAGATTCTTCTGTGGCCTGGAATTTTCTCCAATTCGCCTCGGACAAGAAACTGATGGCCAGCTACGTGAAAGCTACCAGCCAAACCAGCGCGCTGCGGTCCATCCTGAGCGAACAACTCAGTGACCCCGACCTAGGGATATTAGCCCAACAGGCACTCACCGCCACTAGCTGGTATCATGGCCGGGGCCCGCAGCAAGCGGCTGAAGCGTTTTCAAACATGATTACCACGGTTTCCGGCAACCAGTCCGCCATCCAAAATGCGCTGACGACCGCTGCGCAACAAATCGAACAGTCATATTAAACACGCCAATGTCTATCCAGAATAAAAAAATATTCCTTCTTACGGCACTCACCCTGGCCATTGTGGCCACCCTGGCTGTACCGTACGTTTCCCACGCAGCGGACACGGAAAGCGGATTCAAAATCATCCCTGACGAATGCCTGGGCAGCCAGCGACCCGAAGACAAGCCGTGTGACCTGAATTCTTTCATCCAGCTGTTCGTCAATCTGGCAGAAACTGCGTTTAAAATTTTGCCCTACCTGGCCATGCTCATGATGATGTGGGCCGGATTTAATCTGATCACGGCCGGCGGTAATCCTGAAAAAATCCAGGAAGGGAAAAAAATGGTAGTCTCAGTGGTTGTCGGTGTCATTATTGTCATCTTCCTGGCCTGGGCTTATGCCGGATTCGTGGTCTTTGCCCTCACCGGAGACGTTACTATTTTCCCCGGGACGCCGTTTTCCCAAGAATGGTGGGGCGGCGGCGAAGCCAACCCGCGCGCCCCGAACACTGGGTGCTGTTATGTCGTTGGATTCGGCTGCGCGGAAACCACCCAGCTGGACTGTACGGCCAAAGCCGGACAATACGGAGGCGCCGTGCCCCAATTTATGGGCGAAAACCAATTTTGCGACCAATATAAAGTACAATGCGAAAATTTGACTAAAGGATGCTGCGTACCGGACGATACAACTAACAAAACGTGCTATTGGCCGGACGCGAAAAAGGGCTGCCTGGACCTGCCCACCACTCACCACACGATCACTGCCTGCTCCTATCTCGGCCAAGATTGCACCACGATCGAAGGGTCGGGTTCCGCGGACGATACTGTCACCGGCTGTTGCGTCCAGCCCAATACCTGCAGCACGACAACAATTGCCGACTGTCCGGGCGGCGGGTCATTTAAACAAGGGGTTGACTGTTCGGATGTCGCCGAATGCACCCAAGGCTGTTGTATCGGGAAAACAGGCTGTACCAATGGAAAAACCAGTTGTACCAGCGGGCTCACTTCACCGTCAAGCTGCAGTGAGTTGACTGCGGAATGTGCCGTCGGATGCTGTATACAAGATACCGGCCCAAGCTGCAGCAATAACATTACCGCATACTACTGCCAAATGAGCCTTGGTGGCGCCTCAAACGAAGACATCTCCTGCTCATCTTTTACTCAATGTTCTGGCGGCTGCTGTACCAGCACATGCACTGCAGGGAATATTGACGGGTCGTGTACGCCAGATGTATATCAGTATGATGCCGCAACTCCCAATGCCGGCTGTACTGTAAATCCTTTTTGCCAAAGTGTCTGCTGCCTATATGCAAACGCGCTAACCTGTTCAGCAAATGTTTTGCCGAGAAATTGCGAGGCGGCCGGAGACACGGTTATTGCGAACGGAGCCTGCCCGACTGCGGAAAACGGCGAATGTGAACAAGTCGTATGTTGGGACCAGCCCAGCGGCACCTGCACGACAAAAGCCAGGACACTCTGCCAGGTGCCAAACGTCGCCAACCCAGATGACAACCGGTGCGATACCGGCTGTTGCTACATCCCCAATGACGTCTCATGCCACGACCTGTACACCCGGGACCAGTGCGAACGGGCCAGCGGGACTTTCTCCCAGAACACCTCCTGCACAAATGTCGATAACTGCAACGGCTGCTGTGTAAAAAAACACGATACCTACTCCTGTTCCGAATCATGGACTCGCGGCCAATGCACGGCCGATTTCGCCGCCAATACATTTTATCCCGGGGACAAATGCACTGACGTCACTGAGGACGGCCAAAAAGTGTGTACTGTCGGCTGCTGCCACTACTGCGTCGACAATAACTGCGTCGCCAATCCGGATGTCTGTACTATGCTCTCGACGCAACAATATTGCGCGACTCGCAGCCCGGTGGTCGAATTCGTCGCTAATGACCCGGCCTGCTATGAACTGCAGCACCGGGAAACGAACCCCATCCAATGCGATGTCGTAAACTCAAATTAATTCTACCAATAATAATTTGATTTGTTCAGACGTAACCATATGAAAAAAAATATCCTGCTGCTGGCCGTCGTGCTGACCCTGACTGCAGTCTGGTCGGCCTCTGTCATGTTTTACCCGGTCACTGTACAGGCCCAGACAAATGCCACGACGACATCAGACTCGCCATCACTTCCAAATCCACTTGGGAAAAACGTCAACTTAGTCAAAGTAGTGCTGCGCGTCCTCCAAATAATTTTGGCGGCAGTGGATATTTTTGCCCTATTCATGGTCATCCTCGGTGGTTTTGAATTTCTGATATCAGCCGGGAATCCGAATATGGTCAAAAAGGCCAAGGATACTCTCGTCTGGGCAATTGTCGGAATCCTCGTGATTACCCTGAGTTACTCCGTATTGAAATTCATTTTCGAGGAAATACAGAAGAATCTGTAGTTACAGCTTGACAAATAGATTAAAAAAAAGTATAATGTTGACAGTTACTGATTTGGTCAGTACAACTACCATGATTTCTATCCTTACGAATGGAAGGGGGTGAGAATGAATGAATAAAAAATTATCAATCGGTTTATTAACTATCGCGGCAGTCGCCATGCCTTTTATTGCATCCGCTGTGACGGTCGACCCAAATCTCGGATCGACATTAACATTAGGAACGGCTGACCTCGAATCAACAGTCATTAAGATCGTACAGTGGGCACTCGGATTCCTCGGCCTCGTCGCCGTGATCATGATCTTGATCGGTGGTTTCCAATGGATGACTGCTGGCGGCAACGAAGAAAAAGTTGCTGGAGCTAAGAAAATTATCTCCGCAGCCGTTATCGGCTTAATCGTCATCTTGCTGGCTTGGGCAATCGTCATCTTCGTAGTCACCCAGACAAACAAGGTCACGACCTAATACCGTTATTAACGTAGTTAATAGATATATCCCCACGCCATGACCTGGCGTGGGGTTTGTTTTTATGGCACAGCTCAGATACAATATACCTATGCTACACATAGATACGATCCTCACCTGGAGCGAAAAAAACCAGCGCGTCATCCTCTGGAGCATGATTGGACTCATTTCAGCCGCGATGATTTGCGGTGTCGTGATTAAATACAACCATTTCGGTTATAATGCAATGGACCTAGGCATCTATAGCCAGGTTTTTTTTAATACAGCGCACGGGCGGTTGTTTGAGTTCAGTATCCATCCTCACTCCTATCTGGGGGATCATTTTGAGCTGATCATACTCGCGCTAGCCCCACTCTATGCCGCCTGCCAGTCACCCGTTACCTTGCTGATTTTGCAAGTACTCGCGCTGACCGCAGCGGCCTGGCCATTGTACCTGATCGCAAAAAAAATTCTTCCAAGCCATTTTTCCCTGCTGGTCGCATTGGCCTGGCTTATAAATCCATTTGTCTGGAATATGGCTTTTTTCGAATTCCACATTCTCCCCTTTGCCATTATCCTGATATTTTTCACCTATTATTTTTTCGAGCGGAAAAAATTTTTGACATTCGCAGTATTTTCAGCTCTGTCGCTGACGGTCCGCGAAGACGTTTCGTTGGTGATAGCCATGTTCGGGTGTTTGTCACTGATCCAGCGCCGGTCATGGAAATGGTTTCTCTGGCCGATTGTCACTGGCGGCATCTGGTTCATCGTTTCCATGCAGCTGACTGGATTTTTTAACATGTACGGCTCATATAAATTCTTATCCATGTACCCATGGCTTGGTGACACCATGACGGCAGCGCTGAAAACCATCACGCAGAAACCATGGCTGCTGATCATTCATCTGATAACTTTCAAAAACGCGCTCCTGTCCATCGGCCTGATGTTGCCGCTGGCTGCCCTGCCGCTCGTGAAACCAAAAACATTGGCATTAGGCACACTGGTAGCAATACAACTTTTTTTGTCAGGATTCGGCCCGACCGTTGTTTTAGAAACACATTACACGGCACTGCTTTTACCGGTTCTGTTCATATCGGCAATTGCCGGGCTGTCCTATCTGACCTCAAATACTACGGCTCAAAATGACAAAAAACCTTTCATTTTGCGCTACCGTTGGCTCTATGGTATTGTCATCAGCACCGCCATAATCTACGCCTTCGTCTTCATCAGTCCGATTGCCGCACTGGGGCGTTCCTTGTTTTCCGACCCATGGGACAAAAATACAGTAAAAATCAATACTCGCGCGGTACAACAAATCTTACCCCAGGATGCCGTTGCTGCCGGATATGATTATTTGGGGCCGCTAGCAAATCGAAAACAGCTCTACTCCTTAAATTATGCATTTCTCGGAAAAAAACAGTATTCGGATCAGGAATACCACCTGCCATCGGATACAAACCGCATAGTCATGAATGCCTCTGATTTCATCACCTACCAGCTCCAGCACAGCGACAAGCCGGAATACCGCACTGGGGCGGCCCGGATACTATCATACATCAGTGATTTCGGCCTGGGGATTGATTCTGTTCAAGATTCAGTGGTGGTCTATTCAAAAAATGTTCAAAGCGATATTAAACTTTTTGAGTACACGGACGCCCTCCCAGTAGGCGCAAAAACCGTCAATCAAGCCATCAACCAAAATATGATCCTTGTCGGCTGGGATAAAAAAAACAACCTCGACTATGCAGGCGGTACACATGAAATCGAACTTTCGATGTATTGGAAGCTCATGAGATCGACATCAGATAACCTGAACATACTTTTCACCCTGTGGGACGGGCAAAATAAAAAGCCATACGAAAAAATCTTCCCGTTCGGATACGGGCTGGCTCCGACATTCAACTGGCCAACCGACAAACTTATCGTCACAAATTTCTGGATAGTTCCACCGGAGGATAACATGACTTTGACTGCGTCACTAATTGACATCGCCGGCTACCTCGACCTGGACGGGTGGCGGACGGCAAAAAATGTGCTTACGAAAAAAAATACAATCGGCCCGGTGATTGCCCTCTAGTCATTCGACGCGGTAAACGGTAACGTCAGCGTTGGAGAAAATTTTTTTTAAATACGGCTTGGTCGCAGGATTGTACGCGCCCAGCAGTTTTTCGTGTTCACCGTACCAGACATACGTCACCCGGTCTGCTTTGAGTAAATCATATTTTTCACCGTCTTCACCGTCTTCGCGCCAAAACCACTGCGCGGTCCGAAATTTTTCCTCCAGATTAATCGTCTGTGGACCGTGGCCCAGCCAGACTATGCGGCCGGAATATGCCGGAATGAAATTCCCGATTTCATACGTAGAAAACACCACGTCATCAAGCGTGGTATTATCCTTCAGCCAATACATCGCTTCGATTTCGGTCCTATCCACATAATACGGATATGTTTTTTCTGTCTGGTAATTGAAAATATCCTGGCCCATAATCTGAAAATTCGACAGCGGTAAAAAAATAACCAATGAAATCACCAAGACGCTTGCCTTAATTTGCCAGCTCGACGGCGAGGGTTCGCGCCAGCGCTCATACAGAGCGATAATTCCCGCAGTCGCCAATATCGCTATCGGGATATGTAAACCCTCGGATAATCTTCTCTGAAAATATATAGGGACATACAACAAAGCGGAAGAGGTAATAAGCCAAGAAATGAGGAAAATCCCTTTATTTTTTGTATCTTTTAAAGTTATCCACAGGCCATACAAAGCGAGAGGAACTAATATCCCATAACCTATTAGATACATCCATACGGTCGGTGACGGAAGCAGGTTTTGTTCATTCCACTTCCGGATCACCCAATCAGTCCGGCTTAGATAATACATATATACCGTGGGCGGGATGGCAAAAGCAGCCAGAATGCAATAATGCCTGACATATCCCCAATATAGTTTCCTGTCCCGTAGAAAAACTAGCAGCATATACGTCATCAGTACACCAAAGATTGTCGGCCCATTGAATGGATGGAACCACAGCAGAAAAAGGCCGGCTATCCCGGCGCTGATGGAGTAGCGATATTGATTGCGGTCAAAAGCAATAAGCATCAATAAAAAAACCAAAACGATCAGGGTCACTGACGCAATAAGGTGCGGGGAATGATACAAAGTCAAAAACGAAACGCTCTCCGGTACCCAAGTATCGGTAGGGTGTTCATAAATCCTGTTTACGTCAAATAAAAACGGATTGAAAAACAAGCCAAGGCCCGAGGCGGTACAAATGACCAGTATGGCCCATACCCTGCGTTTTGAATCAGCGAATATATACGCGAGGAAAAGATAGACCACGAATAAAAAAACAAAAATCAATAATGACCGCGCAACGTGGTATGCCAGCAGGGCGGACATCTGAAAAATTTTCGCCATCCAGCCGACACCGAGCCAAAACGGATTTACGTATATCCGGTGTTGGGGCTCGGCCGTGTAAGGGTTGATGAATATATCGTGCCCCTGTTTCACCTGCTCGATGTTTGACAGCATCACGTTTGTATCACCGGGTGTCAGATAATGGATGCCGGTGTAAACTTTTCCCGCCGGTGCGGAAAAATATCCATAGAGATACGGGACCGCGGTGACGATAACAATAACTGCGGCCAGGGCCAGCACCAACCGCCATTCTTTTTTTGTGATTGATCGGAAAAGCTCCCGCATATAGTTACTTGCCGCTGGTTATTTGTGGAATTATTTTTTCATCCTGATTATTGTACCGCCTGATCTGCTGGCTGACCACCACCACCATGCCGACCAGCAACACAGTCCGTAACAGGACAAGCATATTATAATTAATCGATTCAAACCCGAATATATTGATGGCCACTGGGTATTCCAAATATGCCATCAAGCCGAACGCTGCCACAAACCAGGCGGCAAGCCGATACGGTGACCAAATAATCAGTAATGGCACCACCCACAATAACCATTGGGGAGAATAATATGGGGAAAAAAGCATATAGACCAGGACAACAATAATCGACCAGTTGATCACATTCTCTGGTTTTCGGATAAATCGCCTGAAAAATGAATACCCAGCATACATCAGTGCCGGAACAATAAACTGCAATAAGATAAGGATTTTGGTCGAGACGCGCATCAGTGCGGCAGCTACAGCCGCACCTTCCATGTCCCAGATCCCGACGATAAAAATCGTAAAAATGGAACCAAATCCGAAACTGCGGGTTGATTGGAAAAAATATGGGAATATGCCGTTTTGGAATCCCGCCAACGCAATACTTACGATGATGCCGACCAGGGCGGTGCCGGCAGTCAGCCAAACGGCCCGGTTATTCCATAACGATCTCTTAGTTTCAGGGGTTTGGTTCAGCCAATAGATAAAAAAGATGGGCAGGAGCAACACTGCGTACCCCTTAGCCAGGACGCTCAGGCCCAGGAAGAAAAACGACCAGCTCCACCGCTTGCCGAACAGGAGGAGCAGGCTGACCTGGACCAACAATGCCGGCAGGATGTCAAAACGATTCAACGTAAAATACGCTACTCCCGGCAACAGAAACAGCCAAAGTAATGACACGGGGCGATTGAACCAGACCAGCAGACGATAGGTAACGTACAGCAACAGTGCTCCGGCCAGCCCATTTAGGATCATGAGGCCCAATGAATATCCGGCCTGGTTATCAGCAAACAACGCCGGCATGCCCAAGTATAGCGCTCCAAGCAATGGGTATTCAATACGGGCATAGGCATAGGGCGGCATATGATGATACACATATTCTGCCCGTTCATGGTAGACGGAAAGCTCCTGATCATCACGCAATAAGCTCACCCCGCCACTGGGCAGATGTGTGGCAAATTTTGAGGGCAGATGATGCGCCGCCATGATTAATAACACCATGACGCATACAAACACTAATAAAAATAAAATAAAGCCGTGCCGTCTGAGTCTTTGTAGGAATTGTTGGATTGCAGCCATAAGATTTATCGGACTAGGTAAAGAGTGGCGTCATGGTCCTTATATACTTCGGTAAATCCGGCATTTGACCGGATATTGGCATCCATCTTGAAATGATTTGCCTCGACCAATACATACGAAGCGTGAAAATTATCGCTGATCAGCCTATGGAGGTCCGTCAGCTGATTTCCGACCGTGATATCGACCATCTGACGGTACAATGACTGACTGTATTTATAGGTAAATGTCGGGTCAAGCCCGGCGATATAGTAATCCTTGGCATTGTGGTAAAAAAGCACGGGAAATTCGTCCCAGCTCGAATGAAAAATAATATCACCCGGACGGGAATTACCCGACAGCCAGGCACTGACGCCCGCAAATCTTCCGACGGATATGCCTGACGTGAAGTCATGGTGCGTGCTATTGACGTCCTTGATGATCACGGTCGGAATGGTGGTCAAAAAATAGACGACCAGGATGGTCCCAATAATCCGGTGACGCAAATACATGTCCATCCCTTTAGACCAGACCCTGCGCCAATCCAAATGGTACAAATGCTGGCCCAGGGCAAATGCCGAAAACAGTATCCCGAATGGGACATAGTACTCCACATACCGGCGCGACTTCAGGGTAAAAGCGAAAAACAAAATGTAAATCAACAATAACGTGACGGTTTTCTTTGTCGGAACGCGCCACTGAATCACAGAGGCCAGCACTGACGCCAACACCAAGATGGTGACCAACGCGGTATTTGCCGTCAGGTCAAAAAAGGAATATGAGTACCATTCGTTGCCGACCGGGATAATAGACCGGTAATTAATGATACCGATCTGAACCAGTTGGTGCCAATAAAAATTCAAATTATGCGGGAAATACGGATTGATGATCAAGCCGGCCAACACGCCTAGTATGGCCACGACCAGCAGACGGATTTCACGGTTATGGGTAATAATCATGAACAATGCCCCGATGCGGCGTGATCGCACCCAGTCATAGGCGACAGAAACACAGGCATACAATCCCGAAAAAATGACAATCAGGATAAAACCACCATACGCCCAGACGAAAACAAACGACAACAAAAATAATAATTTATAATGATGTTTGAATAACAGGTAGAGCCCGAGGATCAGCAAGATGACCGACACGACCGGCGCTTTTACCAGATTGATGCGGAAAACAAACGGCATGGTTGCCAGCAGCGCCAGAGTAAAACCAAAGGCAAACTTGATCTTTTGCGAGCGCAGGAGCCAATAAAACAGCATCAGCAGGCCCGAACCCAAGAAGACGGTGGCCAACTTCGCTCCCTGGATCGGGTTCATGAGGTGGGTAAAGGGCATCAAAAAAACATGGTACAAAAAATGCTGGTCAATAAAAGAATCCTTGAGTATCGTGGCCTGCAACCAGGGGAACGTCGTATGGATCCCGTCTGATGGGATCAGTAGCGACATTTTTGTATGATAAAAAGAATCCGGATCGGGAAATGATGCCGGCGCCTGCAGCCAGGTAAAAAATATGAACGTTATAACGAATATTACCAGGTAGCTTATCCAGTACCAGTGGTTATAAAAAAAATGGCTAATCTTAGATGACTCTTGCATGCATACATTATATCAGCCATTTGCATTACACAAAAGTCTCCACCAAGCATGGTTGTGGAGACATGTTCATACTACGCAACCCGCAGAAAAGCGTCAATGCCCGATCCGGCGCCCACAAGTTAGCGCTTCAGTGCGGCCTTGAAATAATCCACAAAAAGTATGGGTGACGGGTCAAGTTTATTGGCCAAGGCTAGGTAATAATTCGCGTAACTGCCGAATAACAACACCTCCAGCACCTCGGCAAAAGCAGCCCGGCTGCGCGTTGCATACGCGGAATACTTGATCCTGTTTTTTTGCAAAACTTTCTTTGTAATGGCGAAACGCTTGGCCATAGTCGGGAAATAACAGCCGGATTCCAGGGAAACGAATCTCAGCATTGTACGATTGGCACGGGGGAAATGCAGCCCCTCCATCAAGTGATGATTCAGCTCGGACAGGAGGAAATATGCGGAAAAGGTTTTGGCATTCTCATTGAGCTGGTTGGCCAGGATATGCGCGTTGCCCGACAGATGCTCGGCAGCCATGATGATCGGGATGCGGCCGACTAGTTCCGAGGCCAATTTTTTCGCTGGATTTTTTTTCAATGGCACTTTGGCGCCAAATTTTGCGTGCCATGCGTGCACCGAAGCCACCGCACTCTGGAACTCACCTTCTGACACTGACAATAATCCGCATTGGCGCAGCAGGGCCACCTGGCCGATGATGGAGTACCCCAGGCCCATGCGCGGCTGGTTGCACGGGTTGAAACGCGGCTCAAAAATATATGCCGGTATTTTAAATTTCTTTGCCAGCTTGCCCAGTTGGCCACCGGCACAAATGACCAGCAGCTTGGCATGGCGACGACGCGCTTCGGCAAACGTAGCCAGGACCTCTTCTGTAGTCCCTGAGTAGCTCGACAGGATATAGAGAGTGTCCCGATTCACCCAGCCAGGGAGCGTATAGCTGTTGATGACATGCATCGGTACCCGTAACTGCTTTTGGAAAAGCGAAACAATCACATGCCCACCCAATGCTGACCCGCCCATTCCATTGATCACGATATTTTTCACCCGGCGGTAAGCGGGTGGAATCTTGATTTTCTTCACCTCAGACCAGGCCTGCTGGCATTGCAGCCCGACTGACTCGATTGAGCCCAGCATGTTCTGCCGGTCCAATTTTTTCATTGACTTAGCATCATCTAAAATGTTCATGGTTGTAAGATATTTAATAGGTTATGCCCTATCAGTATACGAAATCATGGACTAATTGACAATGAAAACGTCTTCAGCTAAACTGAGACATTCAAAAAGTGAAGTTACTTTTTCTGGAGGTTTCATGAAAACGCTCTTTGCCACAATCGAAGTTTTGATGCCGGCAGCGGTAATCCTATTTATTGGCGCCTTAATACATGATTGGCGTCAGATGGCGAAGTTCAACCGAGTATATGACTTTGCTGTGACCAAAAAGCTCACAAAAAGGGACATCATCTCGATGATATGGATATCTCTGTTCAGTAGCCCCTCGACTGCCTTTATAGCTTTCGCTACCAGTCGGCCGGATAGCCCATGGCACATCCCGTACTTGCCGTTTGTAATAATGTCAGTGAGTTTCGGCATCATCTTTTTGTTCATGCTCATTCATCTGCATTGTATCAAACGCTATGCTATCAAGCTTCGAGGCGACAAATGAATTGTCGCTTTTTTTATTGGTCAAGTCTTTTGTAATGAGGGTTGATTTTTTTCCAAAAATATGCTATAATTTACAATGAAATTTGATTATTTATCCTTTGTTCAACTACATGTCCGGACATTCAAAATGGACTCAAATTAAAAGGCAAAAAGCGGTCACTGACCAGCGGCGCGGCAACATGTTCACGAAGCTAGCCAATACCATCAGCGTCGTAACGCGCCAGGGCGGCAAGGACCCGACTATGAACTTCCGGTTGCGCATGGCGATTGATAAGGCCAAAGAATCGAACATGCCTAACGAAAATATTGATCGCGCTATCGCACGAGGGGCCGGTGAAATCGAGGGCGTAACCATAGAAGAAGT
>Ga0172379_10008349_pt1 | contig 13061 bp, 8 predicted proteins | sample GrowelOW334metaG_FD_119756 | JGI IMG/M metagenome (GOLD analysis project Ga0172379, IMG submission 119756) | Groundwater microbial communities from an aquifer near a municipal landfill in Southern Ontario, Canada - Groundwater well OW334 metaG | ecosystem: Environmental > Aquatic > Deep... | reverse complement strand
TGCTACCATGATGTTCCGGAAAAAATAACCGAAGACAGGGATGCATATGCAGTCGAACTTTCGTCTTTCGTACAGCAGCTTGAATTCCTCAAGTCACAGAACTGCAGTTTTATAGGGGTTGACGACATCATCAAGGCCAGGTCGGGAGAGAAAAAACTGCCCGGGAAGGCGGTGCTCATGACTTTCGACGACGCATACGACAGCTTCTATACGAACGTGTTCCCCCTGCTGAAACTCTACAAGTGCCCGGCTGTCCTGGCGGTTGTGACAGGATGGATGGACAATCCTCCCTCCGACCCCGAGTACCGGAAGAAATTCATGAGCTGGGAACAGCTCCGCGAAGTCGCCGCATCCGGACTTGTGAAGGTTGCAAGCCACAGCAACAGTCTCCATAAAGGCGTACTCATGAACCCGCTCGGAAGCATTTCACCTGCGATCCAGACCAGGATTTACGATCCCGTGCAGAAAAGATATGAGACTTCCTCCGAGTATGTGAAGAGGCTCGGCGATGACTTTGCAAAATCCTTTTCACTGATCAGGGAAAAGACGGGCGTGGCTCCTGAAATAATGGTCTGGCCCTACGGCAGATACAACCGCGCCAGCATTGAGGAGGCGCAGAAGGCCGGCTTCAAATTCATGTTCACTCTCGACGACGGATTCGGAAGTATGGAAAAGATTGACGCAACTCCCCGCTACATGATAATGAAAAACCCGTCCATAGACTCATTCGCGGCAATGTTCAGGAAAGGCTTCATCGCTCTTGAGAGGCTCCGGATCGTCCATGCCGATATTGATTCCGTATACGATCCCGATCCTGAAAAACTGAACAGGAACATTGACGCATTCATTGAAAGGATATGCAGGCTGAAACCTTCGGCGGTTTATCTTCAGGCCTTCTGCGATGACAACGGCGACGGCAATGTCTCCTCCGTGTATTTCAACAACAGGGTGCTTCCGGTGAAGGCCGATATCTTCAGCAGGATCGCCCGCTCCATCTTCATAAGGGGCATAATGGTCTACGCCTGGATGCCTGCGATGACTTATGTCCTCCCTGACGAAAACGAGAACGACAAGCTCCGCGTCTGCGAACTTCGCAACGGGAAAATCCAGCCGTCAACGTCCTGGTACAAACGGCTCTCCCCCTTCAACGAGGAGGCCTGCAGGAAAATCGAGATGATCTTCGAGGATCTCGCCGTCCACTGCGATTTTGACGGCGTGATCTTCCAGGACGACGCATACATGAACGACTATGAGGATTTCAGTCCCGACGCACTCAGTGAGTATGTGAAAATCTCCGGAGACGGAAAAATCCCGTTTGACAGGCTCAGCGGCGGGCAGAAGGACAAGTGGACGGATGTCAAGACTGAAAAAATAATGGCCCTTACGGACAGGATTAAAAAGAAAGTCCTGTATTACCGCCCCGAAACACGTTTTGCCAGGACATTGTATGCACCGGTTCTCTTAAAGCCTGAAAGCGAAGAGTGGTTCTGCCAGAACTACGGGAAGACCCTCAAACGTTATGATTACGCCGTCATAATGGCGTATCCGAAGATGGAGGATGTCTTCTGGGAGACCTCATGGCTTAAATCGCTGGTGGAAAAGGCGTCCGAGTATCCGGACGGGCTCAACAAAACGGTCTTCAAGACACAGGCCTTCGACTGGAAGAGGAAACAGTGGATTGATTCAGGCGCTGTAAATAAATGGCTCAGGATTCTTGCTGCGGCGGGGGCTCACCATATCGGTTACTATCCGGACGACTATGAAAAGGACAACCCTGAAATGAAAATCATAACTGACATGATCTCTTCAAGGGATTTCGGGTTCGACAGGAAATGAGATTTAGGAGCATACAATGGAATTTATTTACAATTTCGTGTTCTACTACCCCCTGCTGATGGGGTTCGTATGGATGTTCGGTTCCGTACTGTTCCGCCTCTACAGGGGCAAATACTCCTTCAGGGAGCCCGAGATCGAGGGGAACCCGATGGTTTCCATACTTGTCCCGTGTCACAACGAGGAGGAATGTATTGAAGACACAATCAGGTATCTCGAGATCCAGACCTACAGGAATTTTGAAATCATCGCCATTGACGATGCCAGCCGCGACAGGACAGGCGAAATCCTCAGGGATCTCCAGAAGGAGTTCGGCAATCTCAGAGTGATAACCCTGAAGAGCAACCAGGGCAAAGGCACCGGCCTTACAATGGCGGCGATGGCGAGCAAAGGGGAATTCCTCGTGGGGATAGACGCCGACGCCTTGCTCGATCCAAGCGCAGTCAAGTGGATCCTGTGGCATTTTGTCAATTCCCCCAGGGTGGGTGCGGTGACGGGAAATCCGAAAGTGAGAAACAGAACCACATTCCTGGCCAAGATCCAGGTCGGTGAATATTCCACCATCATAGGCATGATAAAGAGGACACAGCGCATCCTGGGGAAAATATATACTGTGTCCGGCGTCGTGGCGGCCTTCAGGAAAAAAGCGCTGCTGGAGGTCGGCTGGTGGTCGAACAACATGGTCACCGAAGACATAGACGTGAGCTGGAAACTTCAGCTCGACCACTGGGACATCAGATACGAGGAAAAGGCCTTATGCTGGATTCTCGTGCCTGAAACACTCAAGGGGATTTTCAAGCAGCGCCTGCGCTGGGCGCAGGGAGGCAACGAGGTCCTCATAAAATATTTCAGCAGGATGATCGACTGGAAAAACCGCCGTATCTGGCCTCTTTACATCGAATATGCAGTAAGTGTTGTCTGGTGCTACCTTTTCCTGGGGATTTTTATCCTGTGGCTCCTTCATTATGCCGTAGATCTGCCACCGCAATTCGTTGTCAAAAGCATGCTTCCCGGCTGGACCGGGGTCTTGCTCGCAACAGTATGCATGACCCAGCTGTCCACCGGATTGATCTTTGATTCGCAATACGACAAGACACTTCTGAAAATAATCCCGTGGATGATATGGTATCCGGCGATTTACTGGCTTGTCACCTGCATAACGACAATAATCGCACTGCCGAAAGCGCTTCTCAAAAAGAAGGAAGCCCTTGCAGTATGGGAAAGCCCGGACAGGGGAATATAATGAACAAGCAGGAAAAAACAGTTGACAATCTCATCATTGAAAGCCCGACACTGGTGTCAAAAACCCGGCGTTTCACCGAATGGACGCTGCATATAATGGGCTGGATCCTATGGATATTGCTGATACGTCCCCTGATCATAGTGACTCTCTGGTATGCGGCCTTATATTTTTTCAATTACCATATGTTCAAACTTGAGGGCATAGACAATCCGGAATATTTCGGCATAGGGGCGGCAGTTCTCGCAACCATTTATCTTGGCATGTTCGGCTGGAGCCGGTATAACGCCTGGAGGTTCAGGGGGAAAGACAAGCGCAAATCAAGCGGGGTGGCAACACCGGAAAAGATGGCTGAATACTATAAGGTTAAACCGGAAAACATCACATGTCTTCAAGATTCAAAAAATGTTGACGTTTATTTCCCGGGAAATGATATTATAGAGATTGATTCTGAAAAAGTTTCAAAACTCAAAGCGCTTTACGCACCCCAAAATCAGGAAAAACACCATGACAGAAACATCGTCATCTGAAAAAATATTCAGAAAAAATTTCATGCTCATGAGAAAACTCCTCATGGACATGGATCACCGCATCGGAAACATCCTCGACCATTCCGAGAGCGTCTCCATGATGGCTGCGATAATCGCAAGAAAAATGGGGGTGAAAGACAGAAAGGATCTTATGGAAATACAATGCGGGGCGCTCTTTCACGACATAGGGAAAATATCAATTTCAAAACGCATACTCCATAAATCCGCCTCCCTGACAAAACGCGAATATGCCGTCATGAAGAAACACACTTCGTTCGGACATGAAATGATAAAAACATTCTCCGGATTCAACGGGATTGCCAAGATAGTCCACCAGCACCATGAACGATGGGACGGCTCAGGCTACCCGCGCAGTCTGAAAGGAAAGCGAATCTGCCTGGGCGCCAGAATATGCGCGGTTGCAGATTCATTCCACGCAATGAGCACAGACAGGAAATACAGTTCAAAAAAGCCCTTAGGCATCGTCTTAATCGAACTGAACAAGTGTTCCGGGACAAAATACGACCCCGAAGTCATTGAGGCCTTGAATGGATGTGTCAAAACCCTTGCCAAAGCTTTAAAAGAAAAACTGATGGAATCTCAAAGAGACATTCTTCGGGAAAAGAACGCGCCGGCCGCCCCGGTCACCCGAAAACAGCTTATCTTCTAACCGCGAAGTTCGCAAATAAAACCGCAAAGCGCGCAGAGTTGGATTTTATTTTTCAGCGTTCCCTGCGCCTACCCGGCGTTCTTTGCGGCATCTTGATTTAGATCATTGGAATGGTAATTTCTTATCGGAAACTTAAGGGGACCCCTAAAAACCGGCATACGGCGCGCGACAGGAGATTTCAGGGGTTCCCTTTATAACAACTGAAGGGAACCTTGAAAATAAAACCTCTGATACTGGCTCACCTGTTCATATTCTGTTTTTCACTTGGCTGTCCTGCGGAAGATAAGGCCGCCGGCAAAAAACCGCAGGGTGAAAGCTTCTGGGAGAGCTTTTACAATTTCTTCCTGCCGCATCTGGAAAAACGGAACGTGCTGTTCGAAAAACAGACCCGGTATTTCCTTGTGACGGTGGAAGAAGACAGCAGGGGCTGGCGGCACATGGTTTTCAAACCGAACAAGGGCTCCCAGGGGATATGGAATCCCAACTCGCCTGATGAACTGATTTCAAACTACTGCAGATTTACATCCATTTTCCTGCCGGCAATAGACCGGCCGCCCAAAAGGGTGCTTTTCATCGGGCTCGGAGCCGGAATCGTACCCGGTTTCCTCAGGAGGCAATTTCCGGAAACGGTAATTGACATTGTTGAAATCGACGGGGAAATTCCCGGCATAGCGGAAAAATATTTCGGCTTTAAAAAAGATGACAGGATGAACATAAGCATCGGCGACGGACGCGGATTCGTCAACAGGACAAAAGAAAAATACGACATTGTCTTCATAGATGCGTACAGCGCCACAAACATCCCGTTCCAGCTGACAACCGTAGAATTTTACCGGAAAGTGCGCGACACCCTCGCCCCTTCCGGAATGATGACTGCGAATATCGCAAATCTCGGAAAACCGAAATTCATTTCAAGTGAAATAAAAACTGTCCTGGACGTCTTTCCGGATCTCGCGGTTTTCATATGCGCGAACCGGTCGAATTATATCCTGTTTTCACCGGTCAGCGGAAAACTCGGCAGTTCGGAACTCAAGGCGAAAGCTCTTAAATTCGAGGCCGGGAAAAATCTGGATTTGAAAATGTGCGATATGATTGACACCAGGATGACCGAGGATGAACTCAGGAAAATGACAGACGGCGCGGAACCGTTGAAGGACGATTTCGCCCCCGTGGAGACAATGTAGGCAACCTCTAAAAATTCAAGGGATTTTCATATGTCCAAAACAATCTTATATTCAATCGCGTTCCTCACTGGATTCGCGGTGATGGCTTACGAAATACTCGGTGTGAGGGTGCTGTCGCCGTACTACGGCAGTTCCGTCCATGTATGGGGGGCAATCATATCGGTTTTCCTGGCAGGACTCAGTATCGGATATGCGGCCGGAGGAAGATTCGCAGATAAAAACGCCAGCATCAGGACTCTGTCGAAAATAATTATTGTCCCGTCAGCCCTTATAGTGTTGTTCCCCTTTTACGGCTATTTCATCTGCAATTTATTTTTCAATCATGTGGCGGATTCAAAACTGGGAGCCCTGCTCCTCTCAATCGCCCTTTTCATGCTTCCATGCGCATTCATGGGGGCAGTGGTTCCCGTTCTCGTGAAAATGCTGGCGACAGACAGCGGTCTGGTTGGCGCGGCGGCAGGCAATGTCTACTCGGTATCAACCGCCGGCAGCATAGCCGGCACAATCTTCACATCGTTTTTCCTGATAAGCCTGGTAAGCGTTTCAAAGGGAATCATGTTGACAGGCTTTCTTCTGGCGGCATGCTGGTTTCTGTGCCTGATCTATGACAGGGCAGGCAGACTCTAGCACTCTGTAAAGACTAAATTTTCAGCTTTACAGAGTAAAGATTGATTCTTCAAGAACCGGCACTACGTTGTTTAAAAGCGACTATGGACGGAGGGTGGAAATGTTGGAAGCGGCGCGAATCAACAAGCAAATTTTCCAGGGATTAATGATACCTCCTTTTCATTACGCGTGCTTTACCACGTTCAACGGGTATTCCAAGGACCGTTCCTATACGGCCCACAGCGGCTTTCAGGTGGTTCTCGGACTGTCCGGGGTATTGCATTTTGAGCTGGAAGGCGAAAAGCGCTTCATAGCGCAAGGAGCCGGAAGCGTGTTCGTGCTCAGTCCCGGCATCCGGCACCGCTGGCATTCCGAAGCCGGGAACATTTGCGAGAACTTCATGTTTTTCTGCGATGGCTTTACCGCAGACGATTCCGATCTTGGCCACATTTTCAACATAAAACAGCCTGGCATCATCTGGCATTTTGATCTTGAGCCCGAGATGTATGCCTTTTACCTTGACAACTTCCGCGACCTGATCCAGCGCCACGACTGCTGCAATACCAACATTATGCATGGTCTGCTGTATGCCTTCTGTGGCATGATCTGCCGTCAGGCGAACCGGGTTTATGCGCCGCTGTACCGCGAAGGGCAGCATCCGGCCCTGAACAAGGCGCTCGAAATAATCAATTGCGATTACCGGAAACGGATAACCCTGGATCAGCTTTCACGGCATTGCGGACTGGGTACGAGCCGACTGTCGGAACTGTTCCGCATCGCCTTCGGCATGTCGCCGATGCAGTATGTAGACGAACTCAAGATCAAAAAAGCCCGCCAGTTGCTGACTTATTCAGATATGAACATATCCCAAATCGCCGAATATCTCGGATTCGGGTCTGTGAATTATTTCAGCCGTTTCTTCAAAAGCCACTGCGGCATACGACCTTCGGAAATTACTGCTAATAAATCGTAAGCCTGTGCTAATCTTCTGTAGTTTCACCTGTAGCCGACACCGATATTTGGAACTATCGTGTTTACAGGTTGAATTTTGATATTGGTTAGCGCACAAGGCTATTCATAAAACTTAAATTAGTACTTTAACCATAAACCCCGTGGTAAAAAAAAGGAGATATAATCTCATGAAACTGATTTCAATTGACGAACGCAGGCGATGTTTCCTTCTGCATACAGCTGATTCATCCTATGCGTTTCAGGTTAACGCCGCCGGATATTTAACCCATCTGCATTGGGGAGGGAGAATTGACCGCATGGAGGATTTGCCGGAAACACGGGAGGTACTGTGTCACCGCCACTGTCCGCCACTGCGAGGGGAGCTAACGCGGCAGGAATATCCCGGTTGGGGTGGCGAGTTTTACGGCGAACCCGCGCTGAAAGCCGATTTCCCCGGAGGAGTGCGCTGTTCACTGTTAAAATATAAAGACCATTCCGTCCGTATCGCCGGCACTGCGGAAGAACTGGTCGTCACCCTGGAAGACGCCGGCTATCCGCTGTTGGTAAAACTCCATTACCGGGTTTACACCGATGCTGAAATCATCGAACGCTGGAGCGAAATCAGCAACCACGGTGACACGACGGTCATTTTGCGTAGCGCCTTGTCGGCCAGTTTCAACCTGCCGACCATTGACCGGGACTATCGCCTGTCGCACCTCGCCGGACGCTGGGGTAAAGAACATACGATTGAACGCCAATCGATTAATCAGAGCAAGATCGTGCTGGAGAGCCGTACAGGATTATCGGGCCCGTTCGCCGCACCGTTTTTCGCCCTGGACAACGGCGACGCCTCCGAGCACACGGGGCGGGTCTGGTTCGGGTCGTTGCAATGGAGCGGCAACTGGAAAATCACGGTCGAACGTAACGGATATGAACAGGTCAATGCCTGCGGCGGCATCAACGACTTCGATTTTTCCTGTCCGCTGAAGTCCGGTGAGATTTTCACCACCCCGCCGTTTTGTGCCGGAGTAAGCGAAGAAGGTTTCGGCGGAGCCAGCCGGATGCTGCACGCCTATCAGCGGCAGCATTTACTGCCTGCGGAAATCACCGGGAAGCCGATGCCCCTTATTTTCAACTCCTGGTCCAGCATGGGTACCGGTGTCAGTGAGGAGAAAATCATGCAGGTCGCCGGAATGGCGGCTACGGCAGGAGCGGAATTATTCGTCATTGACGATGGCTGGCAGGCGGCGCTGGGCGACTGGTGGGCGGACCAGAAAAAGTTTCCGCACGGCCTGAAGCCAGTCATTGAACGTGTGAAAACGCTAGGCATGGATTTCGGCCTTTGGGTGGAAGTGGAATCTCTTGAACTCAACAGCCGACTTTATCGGGAACACCCGGACTGGGTGATGACCTTCCCCGGACGCGACACCTACTGCAATATCCGTGATGAAAAAAGAACGCCGATGCTCCTGAATTTCGCCCGGCAGGACGTTGCCGAACATATCTATCTGGCGTTGCGGGGATTAATCAGTGAAACCGGCATAAAATATCTAAAACTTGACATGAACTGTTACTTCACCAATCCCGGCTGGGATGCCGTGCCGCCGGAAGAGCGGCAGACCATCTGGGTTAAATACGTACATAATCTCCATTCTGTTTTCGGACGGTTGAACCAGGAGTTCCCGGATGTTCTGATGGAAAACTGCGCTTCCGGAGCAGGCCGTTCCGATCTGGCGATGAACCGTTATTTCGGACGGATGAACCGTAGCGATAATCAGGATACCCTGGATATCCTGCGGATGCATGAGGGTTTTACCTGGCTGCACCTGTCACGGATGGCGGGCGGCGGCTGTCATATCAGCGATGCCGTTTACCATATTAACTTGCGCAAAATCCCGATGAAGTTTCAAGCGTATACCGGAATAATGGGTTCTCTTTCCATCGGCAAAAACCTGCCGTCATGCACTGCGGAAGAATTGGCGGAAATCCGTTCTTATGCCGAACTCTATAAGAAACTGCGCCATATCCCGCAGTTTGGTGAACTTTATCGTCTGGCCTCTCACTACGAACATCCCTATGCCGCCTTCGAATTTGTCAGCGAAGACAAAAAAGAGGCGCTGCTGTTCGTGCTGGGGCATTCCATCCAGTTCGCCGGCAAGGTCCCGGCCTTCCGGCTTCACGGTCTTGATCCCGATGCCGTATATGGAATCGAATATTTCGGCAATAATCCCCGGCTGGAGGGGTACACCGCCAGCATCACCGAATATCAGCCGATATCCGGTCGCGGCTTGATGGAAATCGGGATCCGGGTTGAATTGCTCGGCGATTTCGATGCCAGGATACTTCATTTTAAGGCACGGCAGGCATCAGGTTTTTGAAAAAACAACTTCATTGTCCAGAGAATATCTACAATCAGGAAAGGAATGGGTTATGAGCAGTAGGTCTGAAAACAATTCTTCAGTCCGTGTCCACCGTGAAACAGTTGTGATACCGACTTATGAACCGCAGATTCCGGACAAGAACCCGATGTTCCTTGAACGCCGGGTGTATCAGGGGAGCAGCGGCAGAGTTTATCCTCTGCCGTGCGTGGAGAGGTTTGCCGAACAAAAGACCGACCATCAATGGCAGGCCGTCCATATTGAAAACGAATTCATCGAGGTTATGATTCTGCCTGAGCTCGGGGGACGCATCCATTCCGCACGCGACAAGACCAACGGATATGATTTAATCTATCGCAACGAGGTCATCAAGCCCGCCCTGATAGGACTGGCGGGCTCGTATGTGAGCGGCGGGGTGGAGTTTAATTGGCCGCAGCATCACCGCCCCTCAACCTTCATGCCAACCGACGTGGAGACAGAAGAACATGCCGACGGATCCAAAACCGTCTGGCTTAGCGAACACGAACCTCTCAACCGGATGAAGGGCATGCACGGCATATGCATCCACCCCGGCCGTTCCGTCATTGAATTCAAGGTGCGCGCCTACAACCGTACTCAGTTTGTCCAAACTTTCCTCTGGTGGGCCAACGTCTCCATCCGTGTCCATGAGGGCTACCAGTCTTTCTTTCCTCCCGATGTCACCCACGTCGCCGACCATGCCCGCGGAACTGTCGTCACCTACCCCCTGTGTACGGGTGTCTATTACGGCGTGAACTATGCGGAGCGCGCTGCAAAGGGCGTGCCCCGGGACGAACGCCCGCCCGCATTCATCCCGCCTCATTGCCGCAGAACCTCCGTGCCTTCGGGGTGTGCGACCTCCGGCCGAGAACCGGATCAGGGACTTGATTATGCGCCAAACGACCTGTCGTGGTATGCCAACATTCCCGTACCCACCTCCTACATGTGCCAGGGGTCCAAAGAGGATTTCTTCGGCGGCTACGACCACTTCGCCAAAGCCGGAATCGTCCACGTTGCAAACCACCACATCTCCCCCGGCAAAAAACAATGGACATGGGGCAACCACAACTTCGGCTACGCCTGGGAGCACAACCTCTCTGACACCGATAAAAATGGCGAATTCCATCCCTATATCGAGCTGATGGCCGGAGTTTACACCGACAACCAGCCGGACTTTTCCTTCCTCCAACCTGGCGAAACCAAGACTTGGAGCCAGTTCTGGTATCCCATTCAAGGCATCGGTCCGGCCTGCAAAGCCAGCGTGGACGCCGCGATCAGCCTCACCGTTAAGAATGGAGAAGCATGCTTCGGAGCCATCACCACCCGCGTCGAAACCGGCACCGTCCGCCTCTCCCGGAATGGCAATATCCTGTTTGAAAAAACCACCGAACTGGCTCCGGACCGCCCGCTTGTCACTCGCGTCAAACTCCCGCCGCAGACTGTCCTTGCCGATCTGTGTTTGACGCTTGTTGCCGGCAACGGGCGTAAACTACTGGCCTATCAGCCGCAGACGCCGAAGGACAATGAACCCGAAGCCGCCACAGAGCCGCCTCTTCCAGCCGACATCGCGAGCAATGAAGAGCTGTATATCACTGGATTGCACCTGTCCCAGTATCGCCATCCCACCCGCATGGCGGAACCTTACTTTGAGGAGGCGCTGCGCCGCGACCCGGACGACTGCCGCTGCAACAACGCCCTCGGTACGCTACGCCTGATTGACGGCGACTTTGCCCGCGCCGAGACTTATTTTCGCACGGCCATTGGCAGGCTCACCAAGCGCAATTCCAATCCCTATGACGGCGAACCTTACTATAACCTTGGTCTTACTCTGCGTTTCCGCGCCGATGTCGCCCTGATCAACAATGATCCCGCCGCAGACGAAATCCTGTCCGACTCTTACGCCGCACTTTACAAGGCGGTCTGGAACCAGGCCTGGCAGGCCGCCGGTTATCATGCCCTCGCCGAAATTGACTGCCGCCGCCACGATTGGAATGCTGCTCTGGATCATCTTGACCGCGCCCTGCGTGTCAACACCGACAATCTCAAGGCCCGCGATTTGCGTGCACTGGTTCTCCGCCGGCTTGACCGGAACGACGAGGCTGAGACGTTTCTGCGCACCACCTGCGCGCTTGACACGCTTGACTGGTGGGCACGCCATCTCCTCGGCGAAAAGATCCGCTGCGACTCGCACACACGCCTCGATATTGCCCACGACTTCGCCCGCGCCGGTTTTTACGAGGAGGCGCTCTTTATTCTTGCCCCGGCAAAAGCTGAACCCACCGCCGGCACCGGACCAACGCTTGACTACACCAGAGCATGCCTGCATCGTCTTTGCGGCGACGAGCAGGCTTGCCGCGCTGCGCTCAAGCTTGCGCGCCAGGCCACGCCCGACTATTGTTTCCCCGCACGGCTCGAGGACATGATCATCCTGGAATGGGCAATTGCCCGGAACCCGTCTGACGCTCGTGCCCGTTATTATCTTGGCAACCTTTTTTACGATCGCAAACGGCATCGCGAAGCCATCGCGCTCTGGGAACAGTCCGCAAAACTGGATCCCGATTTTTCCATCGTATGGCGCAACCTGGGCATCGGATATTTCAACATTCTGGAGCAACCGGAAAAAGCGAAGCGCGCCTACGGACACGCCTGTCAAAAAGCACCGGAAGACACACGCCTTCTCTTTGAGCGCGACCTGCTCTGGAAGCGTCTCTGCATAGCCGCCGCCGAGCGGCTGACCGCTCTTGAAAAACATCTTCCGCAAATCTCAATGCGCGACGACCTTTCGGTCGAATACGCCGAGTTACTCAACCAGGTTGGCCGCCATGAGGACGCACTGGCATTCCTTGTCTCACGTCGCCGCTTCCAGCCATGGGAGGGGGGCGAGGGTCTGGTCCGCCGACAATACGAACGCTGTCATCTTGCTCTGGGCCGTCAAGCCCTCGGCGACGGCGAGTCCCGTAAGGCTCTCGCGCATTTTGAGGCCGCTCTCGTGTGTCCTCCGAACCTCGGCGAGGCAAAACATCTCCTTGCCAATCGCAGCGACATTGACTACTGGCTCGGTTGTGCGGCAGAAGCGATTGGCGATTATTCCCGCGCAAGGGAGATCTGGACAACTGCCTCCAACTTCCGCGGCGACTTCCAGGAACGCGCCGTGCGCGAGTATTCGGAAATGACCTACTTCTGCGCGCTCTCGCTCCAGAAGCTCGGCAAGCATACTGAGGCAGAGGCGCTATTTAAAGGTCTCAAAGCCTATGCGCATGACCTTTTCAAGCAGGAGGCGAAAGTATATTACTTCGCAACGTCACTTCCTGCACGCCTGCTTTTTGATGACATGCAGAGACACCAGGAAACCACTGCATTACTCATCGAGGCCCAGGCTGAACTCGGGTTGCGCCACAAAAAACGGGCGAAGCAACTCCTGCAGACGGTGCTTGACCGTGATCCGTCCAGGGCTTTGGCCCGAGATCTGCTCGCAGAAGTCGAATAAAAGGTATCGCCTTCTGTTCCGGTTCATTTCCAGTGAACCGGGCTAGTGCTCTATAAATCTTAAAATTTCGTATAGACGAGTTAGATTGAGGATTGGATTTTTTTGTTCCGACTGATGGGCGATATAAATATCGTCAGAAGAAGGAACGGAAAAATACAGCCTCA
>Ga0172379_10008348_pt1 | contig 13062 bp, 11 predicted proteins | sample GrowelOW334metaG_FD_119756 | JGI IMG/M metagenome (GOLD analysis project Ga0172379, IMG submission 119756) | Groundwater microbial communities from an aquifer near a municipal landfill in Southern Ontario, Canada - Groundwater well OW334 metaG | ecosystem: Environmental > Aquatic > Deep... | reverse complement strand
CGGTCATGCGCAAACTTTTGCTTCTAATTCGCGCTGTGGTTGTTAACAAAATTGAATATCAGGATAATTTTTCAAACAAAATAAGGATTTAGGGGCTTGACTTTCGACATACCATCTCGGAATCGGGCGGTTGCCCGTCTGGTAAAACTGCCTCTGCTCAAGAGCACTCCAAAGTCGGAGTGTTTGGAATCAGCGGCATTCTCCAAGACCTCCCAGGCCGCCCGGTTCCCTGCCGGGTACCATGACCGACGGTTCGCCAAAATGTCGCGAAAGGAGCGTCAGCGTCTTTTGAAGAATAGACAAGGTAAATAAAATCCGTGCTCAACGGCTATCCCAACGGGGCAGGGGACTGGAGCTTTAGAACTTTACCGCCACATTCAGGCAGAACGAGCGGAAAGCCAGTTCTTCGCTGACGTTGAACAGCAGATTATAAAGCAGTTGGTCGGCTTCCGCCAGCGCGTGACAGGCGCGTTTCTCGGCAATCTGCTCCGGCAGTTGCATGCCGTCGAAGATTTCCGGATTGGCCAGACGGTTAAACGGCACGCCGCAGCTCAATTGATACACCTGGGCAAACCAGGTATGGATCGCCCCGGTAAAGTAGTTCCGGATTTTGATATATTCGCCGGCGACGGCGGACTCATATTGCTTTTCGATACGTTTTTTGACCGGGCTTTCCAGTTCTTCGGCCTGGGTGAGACGCTCCTTCCAGAGCTTCTCCGCCGTGGATTCGGCGATGTCCTGCAGATGCTGCGCAATGTTGATGATGTTTTCGGCGCATTTACCGGCGGCGGTGATATTGTTTGCCGCCTTGAACTGAAGCTCGTAAAGTATGGCGAACAGCTCTTTGCTCTTTTCAAATTCAAAGAGACAGCGGTTTTCCAGCAGAATCAGCGTCTGGCAGCGGGAGCGGGTGGTCGGCAGCAGCGCGGAAGGATTGCCGGTGGCGAGGATGAAAAAGGAGTCGGAAGGGGGTTCCTCCAGCGTTTTCAGGAAGGCGTTCTGGGATTCGGTATTCATCCGGTCGCAGTCATAGATCACGCCGACCTTTTTGCTGGCTTCCGAGGTGCTGGTCAGGTAAAACTGGCTTTCAAACCAGCGGACGGTATTGGGTTCCGGGTTTCTGCGTTCGCCAACCTGAATCTGCCAGGTCTTGCCGGTGGGCATCAGTTCGTAGAATTCCGCATAAATGCCGGTTTCCAGGTGGCGGCAGACGCGGCAGGTGCCGCACGGGGTGCCGTCCGGCAGGTTGTTCGGGCAAACCGCAATCTGGCTGAGCACCAGCGAAAAATTGCGGCGCAGTTCCGGCGAATCGCCGTGCAGCAGGTAAGCATGCGCCATCCTGCCGGAAGCGCGGGCGCGTTTCAAGCAGGCGATAACCTCGGGAAATTCCTGTTCATAGCGGGCCAAAAGCATTTCTGATAAGCTCCGTAATCTGTTGATGAATAACTTCGGCGGCGGCGAGCGCGGAAACCACTTTCACCCTTTGCGGTTCGGCTTTGGCGATTGCCAGGAATCCCTGTCTGACCAGGTGGTGAAAAGTCAGCGCTTCGGCTTCGATGCGGTCATGCCGTCCGGCGGTTTCCATGCGGGTTGCGGTGCGCTTGAAACCATCTTCAGGCGGCAAATCCAGCAGTATTGTCATATCCGGCACACAGTTTCCGACCGCGTATTGATTTAACCTGCGGATAAAATCCATATCCAGTTGCCGGGCGTATCCCTGATATGCGGTAGTGGAATCGGCAAACCGGTCGCAGAGCACGACGGACCCGCGCGCCACCGCCGGTTCAATCAGGAAGCGGACGTGCTGGGCGCGGCTGGCCGCAAACAGCAGCAGTTCGGTTTCCGCGAAAACCGGTTCGTCGCCGGAATGGTGTTTGACCAGTTCCCGGAGCTGTTCGGCAATCGGCGTGCCGCCCGGTTCGCGGGTGACCACGCATTCCCGGCCGAGTCCGGCGAAATACCCGCTGAGCATTTTGAGCTGGGTCGTTTTGCCGGCGCCTTCCGGTCCTTCAAATGTGATAAAAAGCCCTTTTGCAGCCATAATTAATATATAAGGAAAATTTTCCCCTGAACCTTTAAAATAATATAGAGTTTTAAATGAGACTCAGAAATTTCAGTTTTACACAATAGCGCAGTTTGCTAACTTCGCAAAACGTTGTACTTTTTAATTTGTCAAAAAATTTAATATAATTTAAGAAAATATAACTTTTTAAAGATATGGAGGCCATAAATGGCGGAACTGAACAGAAATTCGTATTTATCCAAAAATGTCGGGGACTTCCCGGCAGCGACGGTCATCGGCGGCAGAGAATACATCAAGGTGCAGGATCTGCGCTACGGCACCAACCCGCACCAGCCGGCGGCATATTACAAACCGGCGGACACGGTCTGCCCCATCGGCGACATGCAGATATTGAAAGACGGCAAGAGCGGACTTTCCCAGACCAACCTGGAAGATATTTCCTACGCGTTGAACATAGTCAAGTTTTTCGACCGGCCGGCCTGCGCGGTGATGAAGCATGTCAATCCCAGCGGCGCCGCCGTGCAGTGCGACGGTGAGGATATCCGCAAAGTCTACCTCAAGGCCCGCGATGCGGACGCCCGCGCCGCCTTCGGCAGCGCAGTAGCCTTCAATACAGCAGTCGATGCCGCCACGGCGAAAGAAATCATGGGTTCCTTTGTGGAATGTGTAGTGGCTCCGGCTTACGAGTCCGGCGTACTCGATATTTTCAACGACGGCGAGACCTATAAACTGAACAAACATATCCGCATCATTCAGTGCGGCGACATTTCCCGGCTGCCGAAGTTCACAGGGCAGGGGGATGAGCAGTCAAACACGATCAAAGTCCTGGCCGACGGTTCGCTGATTATTGCCGCCCCGCTCACCACTTCGCTCAGGAGTGTGAACGATTTGAAATCCGCCGAAGCCGAAAATGCCAAAGCCGGCAAGCAGGTTTCCGCGCACAAAGCAACTCCCGCCCAGCTTGCCGATCTGCTGTTCGCCTGGTATGTGAATTTGAGCGTCAGGTCCAATGGCGTGGTGATTGCTCAGAATGGTCAAACCATTTCCGTCGGAACCGGAGAACAGGACAGGGTAGGGGCGGTGGAGCAGGCAATCGCCAAATACCGGCAGAAATACCAGGGCGAAAATTCCATTAAAAATTCAGTCATGTCCAGTGACGGGTTCTTTCCGTTCGCGGACGCGGTCGAAGTCGCGGCGGAAGCCGGCATAACCGCAATTGTCTGTCCGGCAGGTTCGCTGCGCGATGCCGAAGTGATCAAGCGCGCCAATGAACTCGGCGTAGCGCTCTATTACGCGCCGGAACGGATATTCTCGCACCATTAAAATTTTCCGGACGGCATTGCCGCAGGCAGATAGGAGTTGATTATTACGAGGGCGGAGCAGGCGACATAGGTCAGGGTTCCGGCCATCAGACTGAATATTCCTGTGCTTACCAGGAACATCATTATCAGGCTAACCAGCAGCGAGAAGAACAAATTAATCCGTATTGCCAGGAATACGCGCTTGCTTATGCTGTAAGATTTGGAAAGTTCCTCCAGCCCTTCCCCGGTCAGCGCAATGTCGGCGGCGGCGATCGCGGCGTCAGCGCCAGTCCCCGCAATCGCAATCCCCACATCGGCCGCCGCCAGCACCGGGGCGTCATTGATGCCGTCGCCAATCATCGCGACATATTTTTCAGTTTTTTTGAGTTCATGAAGTTTTTGCAGTTTCATTTCCGGCATACATTCCGCAAAATAGCCATCAAGTTGCAGTAAACTTGCGATGCGTTCCGCCGCCGCGGAGTTGTCTCCGGTAATCATAATGATTTTGCTCATTCCCAGCAAACGAAGTTTTCTGATCACTTCCGGCGCTTCCGCTCTTAATCTGTCGGTAAAAGTAAATGCGCCTAGAATTCTTACATCATCCGCCACCAGCGCGGTCACCAGACCTTGTTTTGCCGCATCCTGAATCCAGTCATTTATTTCAGGAGTAACCTCTCTTCCGTCGTCCATCAGCCACCTGGCGCCAACTTTATATTCTTTGCCGTCAATCATCGCACAGGCGCCGCCGCCTTCAAGTTCGGTGTATTGCTGCACCCCGCCGAATTGAATATTCCGCTGCAGCGCGTATTCACATACGGCCAGGGCGAGGGGGTGGAAAGAGTTTCTTTCAACAGTCGCCGCGATAAATAGAATATCTTTTAATTCAGTATCGCCGAAAGTCTTTACTTCAGAAACAACCGGACTGGCATGGGTGAGGGTGCCTGTCTTATCAACCAGCAGAGTTGTTGTTTTGGCAAAATATTCCATAACACCGCCATCCTTGAACAGAATTCCATTGCGGGCGGCAATCCATAGTCCTGCATGAATAGCGGTTGGAGTACTGAGAATCAACGCACAAGGGCAGGCGACAAAAAGAATGGCAACGCTGCGCTCTACGGATTCAAATAATTCCATGTCCAAAATAGAAAATGAAACAAAAAACGCAACAATGGAGAACGCAATCACAATAATTGTCAGGTAAACAGAATATCTGTCTACAGCTTTCTGGAAGCCGTGCTTTGCGTCGCTGTCCACTGCCCCCTCGATCAGTTTGGCGATATTGCCGATAGCCGTATCATGCCCGACTGAAACAGCTTTGACCACCAGCGACCCGTTTTCCAGCAATGTCCCGGCATAAACCTTGTCGCCGCCGGATTTCGAATTAAATGAATTTTCACCGGAAATAGCGGCTTCATTAATCAGCCCGTTGCCGCTGATAACAATACCGTCCACAGGAACGATCATACCTTGTTTTACATCAATAAGCTGGCCTGGAGTCAAATCGTGCACCGGAATTTTGCGGGATGTTCCGTCAATTATGACAAATGCATTTTTAGCGCTGGCGACGGCTGCCGCAGCGACCTCTTCTGAAGATCTGCATTTGATAAAATCCTCCAGCGATTCCACAAGAAGCAGTACCAGCAGAAAATTTGAAGCTTCAAACAGAAATCCGGCAAGCACGGCGCCGCAAACCGCCAGCAGCACCAGCAGATAGACATTAAATCTTTTGTATTTGAACGCCTGTTTGATGCCATTATAAATAGAAAAAGAGCAAATAAACAGTATGAGGATATTTATAATAATGTAATATATGTTAATTATTTTAACAGCTCGATGATTAATCGGCTGACAAAACTGGCTTGGCCCAAATTTAAAGAAAATAAGCCATGCGAAAATTAGCAGCAGCAAAACTGTGGAAAAGCGTAATACTTTGGCATGTACTTTAAGAAAATTTAACAAAAAACGGAAATATGAGTCTTCAATAATAAAACCGGGAGTCATCAAAATCCTATCAATCCGATCTTGCGAAATAATAAGCGGATTGTAAGTGATTATCAGCAGGCCGTCAAAGTAATCAAATTTTACATTGCAGATACCGTAATTATGCTGAAGATTTTCTTTCAGATAAGAATCACTATCGTAATTAATAGCATTAAGCTTAACTTTATATACGGCATGTTCAGAATATATTGCCTGGCATCGACCGCAGATTCTCATAAGAAACGGCACTCCCAAAGCGACCCGGTAATAAAAATATTGCGATGGTCATAATTTGTTTTTAAATACAAGCCATTAGCATAGCATATTTACGCTTAAAAAACATCCTTTAATTATTAAATTTAATTACTTTTAGATAGCAAGAATTGCAACTGTTGCTGGACAGGTATTAAAAGATATTTGTCATCAAGTTATTAACAGCCTTCTCTATTCATATATATATAATGCTTATAATAAAATACTTATAATTTTAATATAGCCTGACAATAGACATGTTTAACTTAACATAAGATATATTATGCGACGTTAAAAATATCTTAAAAATCAAGGATAGTGGCATTGATATTATGATTGTCGGATATAAAATCTTATGTTAACAAACAGAAAACTTTTAATTCATTAAAAATGGAATTGCTTGATATGAACACTAAAAATCTGATCGGGATTATAGTCGCCAGTACTTTACTGTCTGGCGGAATGGTTATTTCGGCACAGTTGCTGTCAAAATTCTTTCTCAGGATTCAGCATGAAAATAAATTATCCGTCAAGGGATATGCCGAGAAAGCGGTAAAATCTGATGTAGCCACATTTAGCGCTATTGTGACTTGCAGCGATCCTGACATGGCATCAGGCTATAAAAACTTGAAGCGATGCTCGGAGAGGGTCTTTGCTGCAATAAAGTCTTATGGATTCAAAGATGGCGAGATTACGGTTAATAGTATGATGGTTAATAAGATATACAAGAAATTAAACGGCAAGGATACTAATGATATTCAGTATTATACCTTGTCGCAATGCGTTGTGGTTCGCTCGAATAATATTGATTTGATTACTTCAGGGCATAAAGAATTGTATTCGCTGCTGGCGGATGGAGTGGATATCTCAGTCAATACCCCTGACTATTTTATCTCTGACCTGGAGAAGTATAAGCAGGAACTGATTGCCGGCTCAACTAGAAATGCAGAAGAACGCGCCAGGATAATGGCTGGAAATTGCGGCGGACAAATTAAGCGCTTGCTTGCTGCCAGGCAAGGAATCATTCAAATTACGGCCCCGGATTCTGTAGAAGTGTCTGACTATGGTGTTTTTGATACTAAATCGCCGCTAAAGATAATAAAAATAGTAGTTTCACTTGATTTTATGCTTCAATAAAGAATTAAAAACAATGCTGACACCACTAATGGCATGGCTTTGTACAACATATCCCCTGCCCTATGGATGTTCTGGAACAGAGGCGAAGCGGACGTCATCCGGGGTTTTGCCGGCAATATTTTTGACACGACTGATCACATCATAAGCAATCGTGGCATCGCCAATCTTTGATATACGGTTGGCAAAATCGTAGGCAATTGCGGTATTTCCAATCTTAATTACCCTGTTGGATGCGTCATAATTAATTGAGATATTTCCAATCTTAATTATCCTGTTGGCTACTTTATCATAAGTGACAAAGATATTACCGACCTGGATAACCCGGTTTGAAATATCATAAGCAACAGTGCCTGAGGCCATATTCAGGCGGAGTATTCTACCAGCAGAGGAAAGAGAAACTGAATTACCTGCGGAAGTGAAAACTTCAATTGCATCAGAGGATGAAGCGTTTGCGATGGTGATGAACGCCAGAGACATTGTTGCGAGCAGTAGCAGTTTACGCATGATATACTTTCCTTTATTTGTTTAATATAGATATTCTAGTTGCTTACGGTGCATAAGCAAGTCTTTTAGCGTAATTTCCCTGCCCCTGCCCTGCCCCTTATGTCTGTCCAGGGACAGTAGCGAAACGGAGGTTATCGGGAGTTTTTCCGGTGATATTGATAACTCGGCTGAGTTCGTCATAGGTAAGCGTGGCGTCACCAATTTTGACTACTCGATTGGAAATGTCATAGGCAATTGCGGTATTGTCTATTTTTATAACCCTGCTGGACTGGTCATATTTGACTGAAATATTGCCAACCTGGATAACCCTGCTTAACTCATCGTAAGTTACAGAGACATCGCCGACTTGTACAGCCCGGTTCAAATTATCATAAATTACAATACCCGAACTCATATTCAAGCGCAAGACCTTCCCGGTAGTGGAAAGAGAAACTGAATTGCCTGCGGAAATGAAAACCTCAATCGCATCAGATGATGAAGCGTGTACAATGGTGAAAGCCAGGAACATTACGAAGCATAACAATAGTTTACGCATGACATTCTCCTTTATTTGTCAATGCCGTCTCTGGCGGCGGTTTGATATTCTTTAAGTGTTTTTTCTAAAATCTCAATTTTACTCTTATCTTTAGTTAATCCCAGGCTTAGTTTCAGCATCTCAACGGCTTTTGCCGTTTTATTCAATTCAAAATAGCAACTGGCCAGAGTTGCCGCTGAAAGCGACTTCTGTTCATCGCTTTTGAAATTACACTTCGAATATGCGGTTTCGGCCAGTTTCAGCGCAACTTGAAGAATCATTACATCTTTCTGCCGGCCCGGCGCCGGATTAATCATTCCCAGCACTATCGTATTCAAGACCATTGGTTCCGCAAGACTAATGGACGGAGAATCACATTCTTTGTCCAGACACTGATATTTTTTTAGTTGAAACAAGATGCTGAATTTTGTGTTTATAAGCTCGGTTTTATCCGGATGCTCCTTGATTTGCCCGTAAACAAAATCGATTGCCGCATCATCTTTGCCGGCGAGGTGAAGCAAATAAGCTTTCATGCCGACAGCCTGTTCGCTTCCGGGGTCCAGTTTAAGCAGTTCATCGCATAGTTTTAAAGCTTCTCCATAATTTTCACTCATCATTTGCTGCATTATCTTTTTGCTGAGCTGCAGGCGCTGATTAGCTTTTTTTGCATCAAAAGTTCCGGCAAGAACAGCTTCAAGAATATTATCCAGTTCCATCGGATGTCCAATCCAGGCGACTGTTCCGTTCTTGTCAATCACAAAAGCGGTAGGAATTCCGCTATTTTCAGTCATATATTCCTTTGAAGTGCTGCCGTCTGTATCAAACCCGACATTATACTTCATTTCAGCATTTTGCAAAGTAAACTCTTGTGCAACCCGGATGTCTCCGTCGATGCTGATTCCGGCGATAACTAAACCTTGTTTTCTGTATTTTCCCTGAAGTTCTGTTAAGTGTGGGATTGATTCCACGCATGGCGGACACCATGTCGCCCAGAATTCAATTACATAAACCAGCTTGCCTTTCCCTTGCAAAATATCAACCGGACCGTTCTTCATCCATTGAACATTCTGTAATGCCGGCGCCGGGTCTCCAATTGTTACCGCATAGGAAGGGCACGCCGTTAAAAAAGATATTGCCAGGAACAGAACTTTTGCATATTTGAACATTTACAAATACTCCTTGTACTAGCTGAGTATTATCTATAGCTCGTAAATCTTGAATTTCCATGTTTAAAATAAAAACATGACCATTTTACCCATGTAAAACTTTTTTGCACTTTTTTTATTTTTAAATGTTTACTTTATAAATAAAGATGATATAATAGTAAAATGTAGTTCAATATTAACAAATAGGAATAAATATAACAGATAATGTTTATTTAAATAGTAGAGATTAAATAAAAATTTAACCGGAGGTTTGATTATTAAATAAAACATAATCTTTAGCCGATGTAGTGGACGTTGTATTCGAACTTTGAATTCTGAACCGGCATCCGTTTTTTTAGAGAGTATAGAAAGCAAAACCAGGAGAGTATATCATGTGTTGTAAAATAATAGAAATGGAAAGTATTGTTGCAATTAATATATGATTTACCGGCAGCGAGTGTCTGCTGTTTAAAGAATAGAATTATTGCAAGACTAATATAAGTATAAATAGTTACAGCAATAAAAATCATGGTGATTCCATGATAAGCGAAAAACAAGGAACATAATTATTATGAATAAAAGAAAAGGAATATTTCTGGCTGCCGTCCTGATTCTGGCGGTCGCCCAGCTCAGCACGGTCTATGCTGAAAAAGTTAGGAAACTGGAGTTTCTGCAGGACGATGCACAGGAACCGTTCGTGTCCAAGGTGTATTCGTTGCAATATGTAAAAGCAGTGGATTTAACTCCATTTGTCCTCGGCGCGGTCAAGCGTTACAATACCAACTCAACCGTTGAACGGCTGAACTACACTGAAGGCAGGAAACAGTTTCTGCTGGTCAGTACGCCGCCGGTAATGCTGGCGTATGTGGATGAGATTATCAGGAACCTGGACCGGCCCGGCGGCGAGCCTGATAAAACCGGCTCGGTTATTGACGGCACCGGCATTTTCCGTTATGCCTATTTGCCGAAGCACCGGTCCACTGACGTCATGGTCGCTGCATTGAATGCTGCGGTAAAAGACAACAGCGGGATAGTTTATCGTGATCCGGCATCCAACCTGATTTACTGGAAAGACACGCCTGGACGCGGTCAGACTATTCTGGCGTGGGCGAAAGCTTTTGACCGTCCGTCGCCGCAAGTTGAACTTGAGTTCAAGGTCTATGAAGTGAGAACCAGCGTGCTGGATGATATCGGGCTGGATTATCTGGCCTGGAAAAACGGGCCGGGTTTGAATATTTTTCAGGCCGGGCTTGAATCCGCCAGTTTTCAGACTGTTGAGAAATTTCTGTCCAATATGGATCAGTTCTCTTCATTTTCCTATGGCGGGTTCTTTACCGCGCCGCAGTTCGACCTGAGTTTTGTCAGAGTACTGTCGCAAGGCGGACTGGCCAAGGTATCATCGGCCGGCAGCCTGACGGTGGTCAACAACTATTCAAATACCTATAATGTCAGGATATCGCCGCAATTCCAGAATGTAGAAAAGGACAGTTCAGATAAAACCAGCGTGACAAACGGCGCCAATGCCGAATTTGCACTTACTGTAATCAAGCCGATCATCTGCTTTACCGCGACCGGAGAAAAGGATCAGGTTTACAACGGAGATGCATTCGATCAGACTACTTATAAGAGCCTGACCGGCACGATCCAGCTCGGTTACACTCTGAGCATCAACAACGTGGTTGAGCGAAACAACCGCGGCACGGAATTGACGGAAAGCAGTGCGATTGCCTCAAATCTGACGTTTGAACTTCAAGGCGAGCATTTGCTCGGAGTTTTCAATCAGACGCAGAAGGTGGAGCAGACTATCGGCATGCCCTTCCTGTCGGATATTCCAGTGCTCAAATATCTGTTCAGCACAACGACGACCATTGATTCGGACACTAAACTGTTTGTGACTGTCTCCGGTCGCCTGGTGCATCCGGAGGACGGTTACGAAAAATGGACCGGCAAACTGCTTACAGAAACAGATTTTCCGGCGATTCAGACTTTTAACGGAAAGGAGAACTAACTTATGAACATTAAACATGTAATTTCCACGGCGGCGGGTATTTTAACCGCGACCGCCGTAAATGTGTATGGACAGTCCCTGATTCCTTCCGAGGCGGTCAAGTCGAACAACAATAACGCGACACAGCCTTACGGACAGACGGCGGTTCAGCCGCAAATCCGGTTGAACCTGGAAAATGATACCGACAAGGTGCATTTTATCAGGAACAATACTGATCCCTACGTCGTAACTAAAGTGTATGAAATAAAGTATGCAGACATTTACGAGTTGCGACCGTTGATTATTTCCGCGGTGCGTTCGAAGAAGATTACTCAGGACAACACCTACGTTGAAGTCATCAGATACAACAACGGCGCCAGGTTCCTGATCATATCGGCGGAAGCAGACCGCTTCGGCAAGCAGGAAAACGGCCAGGGTATCGACGAAATCGTAAAGACACTGGACCAGCCGAAAATCATCAATTCGTCAGGAACCGTGCGTTATGTATATTTTCCGAAATATCGCAATGCCGCGGAACTTCGCGAACTGGTCTGGAATGTCGGTTCAACTCACGTATATGACGGAGTCAAGCCGATCTATAACATGGACTCTTTCTACGAATTACAGCAGGGGCAGGACCAGGTACTGGTCGAACCCAGCCTGAATGCACTCTTCCTGGCGATTCCCGGGTGGAGCAAGAAGGCTATCGACAGCATGCTGCAATATTATGACCAGCCGATACTTCAGGCGGAAATAAAGTTTGTTGTCTATGAAATATATGCCGAAAATGACGGCAAAATCGGTGCGGATTTCCAGTCATGGAAAAACAATGACGGAGTGGATCTGCTTTCAGCAGGCGGACGTTACCGCAGCAACTGGGCTTCCACCTGGGCCGGCGGCATCGAGCAGAACGGCTCGAATAAAACGCAGTTCTTCAACTTTAACCCCAAATGGAACTCCAAGTATCTGGATTTTCTGGTCTCCAAGGGCAAAGCCAAGGTTAAGAATTCCGGCAATGTGTTAGTGAAAAATAATGAAACGGCGGTAATTAACGCTACCACCCGGGTATTTTATGACCAGTATGTACCCAATAGCGATAAAACTCTGGCTCAGTATGTTACCGCACCGTCCGGCAGCAAGGTTTATGGGACAAAACCTGCACTTCCGGCACTTAACGATTATTATTTCAAAGCTGATAATAATGGAGAGGCCGTCAAGTTTGCAACTGCCGCGACGACCGCGACCAGCGTCAGCGCCGTTAAGATTACGGCAGGCGGAGTGACCAGATACCAGCTTGCGTCAATCGGTGCGGATTTTTATTCGCCGTCCGACCTCGGACTTCAGACTACTGCCGACAACTTCACGCTGTATAAGAATGCTGGCGCGTTTAATCCGGTTACCGGCGCAACTGACACGAACTGGGTTGCACAGCCGTGGATAGATGATATTAATGTCGCCAAAGGCCCTGCGATCAACACGCTGCCCAGCGGCGCGTTCGGCTTCGTAATGACCGTAAAGCCGCAAATCTGCCAGGATTCGACCAATCTCACGGTTAAAATCAACAACAGCAGCCTGATCGGCTGGAAGTCGAACGGCGATCCACGGATTGCCAATAATAATGAAATCAATACTGAAATTATGATCGGCAACAAGGGCAATCGTTTTGTCATCGGCGGCATTAATAAAGAAACTGTCGTCCGCAGTGTTACCGGGGTTCCGTTCCTGAGAGAACTGCCGGGCCTGGGCTGGCTGTTTTCCACGGAATCCGAATCCACCAAGAAATCTCAACTGGTGATTGCGGCCGAGGTCAATACCAAGTCCATTTATGCACAGTTAACCGAAGCCGTCAGCAACTCTATCAAGAAAATTGAGAAAGGAACTGAAAATGCCGGCGACAAAATCAAATGGGGCTATGACCAGTACTTGATCGACAAGAAATTGTAAGTTATAAATTAACCACTAACATTATCCGGCGAAACCAATTGCGGTTTCGCCGTTTTTTTGTCCACCTTCAGGGTAAAAATACCACCGGCTCTGCCGGTGCGTTCCCAAAAATCTTCAGATTCAAGTGATTTAGAAAAACCTCCTGTGCTATAAGTAACGCATGGTTCGCCAACCACGTTACCAACTAACACAGGAGGTTAAAAATGACAGATGTGCAAAGTTTATCGCACAGCAAGTGGAATTGCAAATATCACATCGTATTTGCGCCGAAATTT
>Ga0172379_10008347_pt1 | contig 13063 bp, 13 predicted proteins | sample GrowelOW334metaG_FD_119756 | JGI IMG/M metagenome (GOLD analysis project Ga0172379, IMG submission 119756) | Groundwater microbial communities from an aquifer near a municipal landfill in Southern Ontario, Canada - Groundwater well OW334 metaG | ecosystem: Environmental > Aquatic > Deep... | reverse complement strand
TCTTCCCTATATAGTCAATGAGTTCACCGCCTCAACCGGAGTGGTCAACAATATGCCAATCGAACTCTGGCAGAGTCTCATCAGAATGAAAATGATTGTTCCTGCCGAGGAAAACGATTCAAAAAAACAGTACAGGCTTCTTAGTGAAATCAAGGAGATCAAGGCGACCGGCGAAAAGAAAGACTATTTATGGGAACTGAAACTGGTTTTTCTTAAAGACAATACGGAAGTCTGGAAAGATTCCGTGGAATTTGTTGTCATAAACGAAACTCCGTCACCGTCTCCGGAATGAAACAGACCAGAAAAATGCCAGATTGCCTGTATGCCGTAAAATATCTTTCCGACCTTGAGATCTTCGGAATAAAACTCGGACTTGAACAGGTTTCCGAACTTTTCCGCAGAATCGGAAACCCGCAGGAAAAGCTCCGTTTCATACATGTTGCGGGAACAAACGGAAAAGGCTCGACATGCGCAATGCTTTCAAGCTGTCTTTCGGCCGCAGGATTCAAAGTCGGTTTCTACAGTTCCCCCCACCTCGTATCGGTGCGTGAACGTTTCAGGATTAACGGCACGGCCATTTCCGAGGGAAAACTCAGCGAGCTGATTTTAAGAATAAAACCGCATATCGAAGAAATGAAGAAAGCGGGCAGATGTCCGACATTTTTTGAAACCACAACCGCGATAGCCGGAATGTATTTCGCCGAATCCGGAACCGATTTTGTCGTATGGGAAACCGGAATGGGGGGCAGGTTTGACGCCACCAATATTGTCACGCCGGTCGCCTCAGTCATTACCGGAATCGGAATAGACCACGTTACGCATCTTGGCGGGACAGAAAGTGAAATCGCTTTTGAAAAAGCGGGGATAATCAAGAACGGAATACCTGTCTTCTGTGCAAAGGTTTCCGCCGCCTCCGAAGCCGTAATCCGGAAAAAATCGGGAGAAGGCAATTCCCCCATATGTTTTCCAGACTGCAATTATGGCATACTTGAAAAACCTTCCCTCAAAGAAGGGTGTCCAGCCAATCAAAAGGTAAGGATGGGATCCGTTGAAATTGAAATGGCGCTCCACGGGAACATCCAGTTGGAAAACGCCGCACTTGTCATGGAAATATTGAAATATCTTTCTGAAAAATTTAAATTCGACCTGAATAAGGCTGCAACCGGTTTTTCAATGACAAAATGGCCGGCGCGTTTCCAAATTTTAAAAGACGGGAGCATCCTTGACGGCGCCCATAACACGCAGGCTGTTAAAAACCTGCTCTTGTCGGCAGACGAATATTTCCCGGGGGAAACGTATTCCGTGATTTTCGGATGCCTTGCCGACAAGGACTCTGAATCAGTTCTCAGCCTTCTTGACAGCAGAGCCGAAGAATTTATCTTTGTCCCCGTAAAAGGTTCCAGGAAAAGCATGAGTCCCGGGGAGCTTGAAAATGTCTGTTTGAAAGTTTCACTGAAACCCATACATAAGTCAAGCTCTGTGAAAGAAGCCCTTGCCCGGATTCATGGGAAAAGATTTCTAATAACCGGCTCTCTTTATCTGGCAGGACAAGTTCTGACGGAGTATTTTAGTGAGGAAGATATATTATGAAGTTCGAAAGTTTGGGAGTTCGAAAGTTCCAGGGTTCGGAATAGGAAAATTTTTCCGGGACAGAGAAATTAAAAAGGAATATAATTGAAAAACAGAGGGGGATTCCATGAAGAAATATTTGCTTGCGACCACTGCGGTTTTTGTAATGTGCGGACTGTTTGTTTATGCCGAGACGGCTTCGGAAAAACTGGATATGCTCAAGAAGAAGAGAACTGAACTCGCCATGCAGATGTATAACCGGCGAATGAAAATGATCGAAGAAGATCCGAAGCTGAAGGAGATACATGACAAGATAATGGCTCTGCACAAGGACTTGGCAATCAGACTCGATAACGACCGTGAACTCATTGAACTCGGAATCCAGGTGAAGGATATTGATGCCGATATTGATAAGGCCATAGACCAGGCCAAGAAGGAAGATGGCAACAAGGAGAAACCATAAATCCAAGCTGTAGCCGCGTCACTCTGCTGACGCGTCTTTTTCCCGTTGAATTAAATTAGATATGAATTCAGATTCTAACTTGACCGCAAATAAACAGAGAGCAATATAACAATGAAAAACATACTGGTAACAGGCGGAGCCGGATTTATCGGGGCGAATTTTGTCAGGATGCTCCTTTTGGAAAGGAAAAACCTGAAAGTCGTGAATTTCGACGCCCTTACCTATGCCGGGAACTTGGAAAACCTGGATGGCTTCATGGAAAACAAAAACCATGTTTTCGTCCACGGCGACATCCGCAACAGGGACATTGTCGAGAAGACAATCAGGGAACATGGAATTGACGGGATTGTAAATTTCGCAGCTGAAAGCCATGTTGACCGTTCGATTTCAGGACCCGGCGTTTTCATTGAAACAAATGTGGCGGGAACACTTAATCTCCTGCTCTGCGCAAAAGATCTCGGAGTAAAAAGGTTCCTCCAGGTTTCAACTGACGAGGTTTACGGATCCCTGTCGCCCGAAGAAGAGGCCTTCACCGAGGAAACCCATATAAAACCCAATTCTCCGTACAGCGCCAGCAAGGCTGCGGCCGACCACCTCGTACACTCATTTCATCATACTTTCGGGCTGGATTCTGTAATTACCAGATGTTCAAACAATTACGGGCCGTACCAGTTCCCGGAAAAAATGCTTCCCCTGTGCATCAACAACATCCGCCAGGGTAAGCAAATCCCGGTTTACGGTGACGGTATGCAGATTCGCGACTGGCTCTACGTTTACGATCACTGCTCCGCGATTCTTCAGGTTCTTGAAAACGGTGAAAGCGGAGAAGTTTACAATATCGGCGGTTCAAATGAAAAAACCAATCTCGAACTCGTTAAAACGCTGCTCAAGCTTCTCGGCAAGAGTGAATCCCTGATTAAATTCGTCAAGGACAGGCCCGGACATGACAGACGGTACGCCATTGACAACTCGAAAATTACAAATACGCTCGGATGGAAACCGTCAGTGACCTTTGAACAGGGAATCGCAAAAACCGTCGACTGGTATCTCAAAAACCAGTCCTGGCTTGATCATGTGACCTCCGGCGATTACCAGAAATACTACGATAAGATGTACTTGGGAAAATAAATTTTCCACATGTGAAAGATTTTATTTTCTTTTGGTGAGCCAGGAGTCGCGCAGATCTTTTGCAGACTGAAGTTTCTTTTCGAGTTTTGAATATTCCGCTTTGCTTATGTTCTCCCTGAAACTCTTAAGTTTTTTTTCAAATTCACCGAGAGTTCGGAGGACAGATTCCCTGTTGTTCTCAATAATCTCCCGCCACATCTGCGGCGCGGATGAGGCGATCCTGGTGGTGTCGCGGAATCCGCCGGCGCATCCTTTTTCACGGACGGCTCTCGTCCTGCCGTCGCCAAGCGCCGTCAAAGTCATGATTGCAGAAATGATATGAGGAACATGGCTCGTGTGTGCAACGGTCATGTCGTGTGTTTTCGCATCTATCTTCATCACTTCGGCTCCGGCGGATTTCCACAGATCTGAGATTTCTTTTATGACTTTGGCCGGAGTTTTAAGAGAAGGAGTCAGAAAAACCATTGCTCCTTCATAGAGGTCGGACTCAGCCGCTTCAGCTCCGCTCAGTTCGGAACCCGCCATCGGATGGCTTCCGATAAAGTGAACACCGTTCCTGTCCAGAACCGGGGAAACCGCCCTGACAATTTTCTCCTTCGCGCTTCCGACATCTGTGACTGTTGCACCCTTTTTCCAGGATTTTGCGAATTTCGCACAGAATTCAATAATCATGGGAACAGGCAGGCATACCACGGTGATGTCCGCATTCGAAACCGCATCCCTGGGATTCTCAAAAACCCTGTCAACGACATTGTTCTTCAAAGCCTGTTCCCGGGATTCAGGTCTCCTGCTCCAGCCGATGCGATGGTAGCCTTTCCCTTTCAGCGCCAATCCGAGTGAAGTTCCGAGAAGTCCGAACCCGATTATGGCAACAGTTTTCTTATTTTTTGAAGACATTGACAACCTCTTTCAGAACGCCAAGAAACTTCATGTTCTCCAGCTCTGTGCCTATTGAAACCCTGATCCATTCCGGAAGATTGTACGGACACATCGGCCTGACTATCACTCCCTTTTTCTGGAGTTCGTTGAACACTTCAATCCCGTTTCCGACTTTGATAAGAATGAAATTAGCCACAGGCGGCTCGAATACCAGTCCCATTTCCGAACAGGTTTTCATGATGAGGTCGGCCCCCTTTTTATAAATCCTGCGTGAACGCCTGACAAATCCCTGGTCGTCTAACGCGGCGGCGGCGGCTATCTGCGCCATGCTGTTGACGTTGAAAGGCTGCCGCGGTTTTTCAAGCGCGCGGATTATTTCCGGTTTCGCGATTCCGTAGCCGATGCGGAGTCCGGCAAGACCGTAGGCCTTTGAAAAACTCCGGAGCACGATCACGTTGCGGTTTTCCCTGACATATGACAATGTGTCCGGCATTTTTTTATATGCGATTTCCGCATAAGCCTCATCAAATACGACAAGAATATTTTCCGGAACTTTCCCCATGAAGGCTGAAACCTCCTTTTCCCGCACCATGGTTCCGGTCGGATTGTTCGGATTACAGATGAATATGACTCTCGTATCCGGTCTGATTGCCTTAAGCACGGCCTTGAGGTCATGGGTCAAACCTTTCATCGGGACTTCGACAGCCTCCGCACCGAACATTCCGCATATGATCTTGTAAATCACAAAAGCTTTTTCGCTCATCACGGCGGAAACTCCGGGATAGAGGAAACTGTGTCCGATAAACTCGATTATTTCATTGGAGCCGCAGCCGAAAATGAAATAATCCGGGGAGAATCCGTAGTGCTGTGATATCCTCCGCCTGAGATAATACGCGCCTCCGTCCGGATATCTGTGCATATCGGAACAGGCCTTCCTCATCGCCCTGACCGCTTTCGGGGATACTCCGAGAGGGGACTCGTTTGAGGCGAGTTTTGTAATCTCTTCGGGATTCAGTCCGAGTTCGCGTGCAACCTCCTCAATCGGCCGCCCCGGCTGATAAGGAGCAACTTTCATGACATGCGGATTAATGTGTTTTAAGACTGACATAGTTTATTTCCTGTATTATTCTTCCCTTTGCGTTCTTCGCGTCTTCTCTCGTCCCTGCGTTCTCTGCGGTAAAATCTTACAGCATGTCTTTGGATCTCGGATAACTTCCCAGAATCCTCACAAACTGGCACATGTCCTTGAGTTTTTCCAGAGTCCTCTTCGGAGCCGGATCTTCGGCGTGGCCGAGGAAATCCAGGAAGAAATAATATTCCCAGTTTTTGCGTTTTGACGGACGGCTCTCAATCATCGTCAATGTAATCTTCTCGTTTTTGAACGGCAGAAGAGAATCATAAAGGGCGCCAACCCTGTCGCGGATCGCGAAACAGATTGAAGTCTTGTCATCTCCGGTGGGACGCGGCTCCTGCTGTCCTATCACCATGAAACGGGTGGTGTTGTCGGCACTGTCCTCGATGTTGTCGGCGACGATGTCCAGCTTGTACAGCTCAGCGGCGAGCGTGCTTGAAATTGCTGCGGAATATTTCTCTCCGGATGCGATTTTAGAGGCCTTTGTAGAACTCGAAGATTCAAGGATTTCAACTCCGGGCAAATGTTCCTGGAGCCAGCTTCTGCACTGTCCAAGAACCTGTGCATGGCTGTAAACCTTCCTTATGTTCTTCATCCCGCTTTTTGAAAGGAGGTTGTGGTGGATTCTCATATTGATTTCAGAGCATATCTTGACGGAAGAATTGATAAGCATGTCAAGAGTGTGGTTTATGGCGCCCTCCGTTGAATTCTCAATCGGAACCACACCGTAGTCTATGCGTCCGGCTTCAACATCGTTGAAGACATCGGATATGCTTGCCTTTGACACATAACTGGCACAATGGCCGAATTTTCTGAGCGAGGCAAGATGAGTGAAAGAAGCTTCAAGACCGAAGAATCCGATTCTCAGCGGTTTTTCAAGCGAAATTGCGCCGGACATGATTTCCCTGTAGATTGCCCTCAGCGCCTGGGATGTCATCGGACCCTTGTTGATTTTGTCAAGCCTGTCAATCAGGGCTTTTTCGCGTTCCGGCACATATATTTCGTGGGAAGTCTTTTTCTTCAGGTGTCCGATTTCAATGACGTGTTTGTAGCGCTCATTGATCAGTTTTATTATTTTCTCATCAATGTTGTCAATTTCTTTCCTGAGTCCGTTAAGCATGGAAGCCCCGCCTCTTTTATTCTGAATTTTTCCACTAATTGAACCATAAAATAACACATTTCGAGATTAAAGGAAAGAATTTTGTATTTAAATGGAGAAAATCGCCGAATACAGCAAAGTCATTTCGGAAAATGCGAAAAAGTACCATCAGCGCCAGAAAGGTGTTGGCACGATTGGATATTACAATTGCTTTGAAAAATTGAATAAGAAGCCGGAGGCATTATATTAAAAAATATGACAGCTACCATTCAAATTTCACGCATGTCCCGTAAGGATAAACTCCGGACGATGGAGGCCCTGTGGGTTGATTTGCCCAAGGAAGATGTAGATGTTATTTCTCCATCTTGGCATGAAAAGACTTTAAAAAATACTTCTGCCAGAATTGCTTCCGGACAAGAGAAAATTGTGGACTGGGCCATTGCAAAACATGAACTCAGGAAGAGGTTTGAAAGGATATAAAATTGACAAATCAATCGGAAATTAGCTACGGGACATTTGACGCTTCTCTGAAAAGAAGCAGTGAACTTGAAAAGGACTTGCTGAAAAATCCCAAAAATCATATACTTCTGACAGGTGATCGCCCAACAGGAAGTCTTCATGTGGGGCATCTCTTCGGTTCAGTCAAAAACCGGGTGCGTCTGCAGCAGTTGGGGGTGGAAACATTTGTAGTCATTGCCGATTATCAGGTTCTGACAGACCGGGACACGTTTGACTCCATCTCTCAGAGTGTTGTCGAATTAACACTGGATTATCTTGCATGCGGTCTTGATCCTGACAGTGGGCTGACCCATATTTTCCCGCACAGCCATGTTCCGGAGCTGAATCAGCTGCTCATACCGTTTCTCACTCTTGTCACAAACGCGGAACTTGACCGTAATCCTACCGTCAAAGAGGAAATTGCAGCATCCGGGCAAAAGAGGATAAATGCCGGAATGTATACATATCCGGTTCATCAGGCTGCCGACATTCTTTTCTGCAAAACCACGGTTGTGCCGGTGGGAAAAGACCAGCTTCCCCATATCGAACTTACACGAACCATAGCCCGGAGGTTCAATCAGCGCTACGCTTCAGGAAAAGGTGTGTTCCGGGAACCGGAGGCACTACTAAGCGAAGCTCCGGTAATACTTGGTCTTGACGGCATCCAGAAAATGAGCAAGAGCCGCAACAATGCCATTATGCTGAAGGCCACTCCCGAAGAAACTGCCAACCTGATAAAAAAAGCGAAAACCGATTCAAACCGTATAATAACCTATGATCCCTCATCACGTCCGGAAGTAAGCAATCTGCTTCTCCTGGCATCTTTGGCGAGCGGCGAACCTCCTGAAAAGATTGCAGAAGGAATAGGAGACGCAGGAAGCGGTAAGCTGAAACAGATCGTGACAGAACGCCTTAATGACTATCTGGCACCAATCCGGAAAAAGAGGAATGATCTTGCCACGAACATGGATTATGTCAAGTCAGTATTGCGTAATGGGATAAGCCATACCAGAGGCGTAGCCGAAAAAACTCTTTCAGAAGTCCGTTCCGCCATGAATATGGAAATATGATATGACAGAGTTAGATCAATTTTTCACACGTCTGAACGGATGTGTCGAACAGGATTCTTTTGTCAAGCTCATCCTCGGCAAATACCGTGGAAATGAAACTGATTTGAGAAACATCGAGATTAAACCAGTCACAATCAGGAGTCAGGATTTTCTGTCTTTCATCTACCGCTATCAAACGAAAGACATCACAAAGAACTTCCTGGTCAAAGACGGAATTGAAATCGTTCGCGGACTGCTTGGCCGGGACTTCAAAAGCGCCAACCTGTTTTCATTGACTGAAGACGTTCAAATGGAATTCAACAAAAAGGGCAAGTGCATGTTGGGTTGCAGCAAAGCGACATGCAGTAATGTCCCTGTCAAAAGCCACAACCGCGAAAAGCATCGGCTAATGGATCAAAACAGACCCTTCCTGACCGCCTTGGGAATCACAAATGACGAGCACCAGGTTCTTCCGTCAATGTCCAGAAAATGGAAACAGATCAATGTGTTCCTCGAGATTTTCCAGCAGGCGCTTCTCTCATCCAAAATTTCCAAGACCCAAAATATCAACGTGGTTGATTTCGGATCGGGGAAAGGCTACTTAACATTTGCCGTATACGACTTTTTGCGAAATTCGCAGTGGATGGATGCGCAAGTGACCGGCGTTGAATTGCGGGAGGATCTTGTACGATTTTGCAATGATGTTGCCATTAAACATGAGATGGACAAGTTACACTTCTGCCAAGGAGATCTTAAAAGTTACAGTCCCGGAAAAATAAATGTCATGATTGCTTTGCATGCCTGCGATACCGCCACGGATTTGGCCATTCATATGGGTATCCGTTCGGGTGCGGAGATCATCATGTGCTCGCCATGCTGTCACAAGGAACTCAGACAGAAGATTATTATTCCTCCGGAACTCAAACCAATCCTTCGTTTCGGAGTTCACCTTGGACAGGAAGCCGAGATGGTGACCGACAGTCTGAGGGCGCTTTTCCTGGAAGCATCAGGCTATGAGACAAAGGTATTTGAGTTCATTTCCCTCGAGCATACCGACAAAAACAAGATGATTCTTGCGGTTAAGGGTGAAAGATCTCCGGATAAAAAGGAGGAAGTCCTGTCACAGATAAATGTGATAAAGGATTTCTACGGCATAAAAGAAATCAATCTGGAAACGATGCTGAAAACTGCAACCGATCAGCAATAAGATTAAACACCTATTGGAATGTCGGGCTAAAGCCCAGCCTACTGCTTCATCAATTCCCTGAACTGATTGAAAAGATAGCTGGGATCGTGTGGGCCCGGCGATGCTTCCGGATGATACTGGACGGCGAACATGGGCTCTTTTTTGTGTCTGATGCCTTCGACCGTCTGATCATTCAGGTTCATGTGTGTCACTTCAACAGTTGACGGAAATGAATCTTCCCTTATTGCATAATTGTGGTTCTGGGATGTGATTTCAACACTTCCGGTTTCAAGACGTTTCACTGGATGATTGCAGCCGTGATGACCGAATTTCAACCTGAATCTTTCGCCTCCGCAGGCTATTCCAAGTATCTGATGACCAAGGCATATCCCCATTATGGGGACTTTGCCCAAAAGTTTCTTTGATGCTTCGATTGCGTATGATACCGCAGCGGGATCAGCCGGTCCGTTTGAAAGGAAAACACCATCCGGTTTTTTCGCGAGAACCTCTTCGGCTGTTGTTTTTGCGGGAACCACGGTGACATCCATTCCGCTCAGCCTCATGGAGCGGAGGATGTTCCATTTGATTCCAAAATCATAGGCGACGACTTTGAATTCAATTTCAGGAAGTTCAGAGCATATTCCCCATGATTTGGTGAGTTTCCCGTCCTTGTCCCACCGATAGGGTTTGTCGCATGAAACTTTTGAGGCGTAATCCTTGTTGTCAAGGCCTTCCCATTCTTTCGCTTTTTCAACGGCATTCTCAGGTGAAAGTTTTCCGCTGCAGCACATGTACGCCTTCATTGTTCCGGAAGTCCTCAGTTTGGCGGTTATCGCTCTTGTGTCAACGCCGGCTATCCCCGGAATCTTCCGTCTGACCAGGGATTCGGTGAGCGATTCTTTTGAGCGCCAGTTGCTTACCTCGTTGAGTTCATGGATGATGAATCCGTTCGCAAAGAATTTCCCGGATTCCATGTCCTCGTCATTCATTCCGGTGTTCCCGATTTCGGGATATGTCATTGTCACAAACTGGCCTGCATAGGAAGGGTCGCTGAGAATTTCCTGGTATCCTGTCATCCCGGTATTGAAAACAACCTCGCCCTCCTTGTCAATATCGGCACCAATTGAATATCCGCGCAAGACGGTTCCGTCCTCGAACGCGAGCAACGCTTTCTTATCTCTTTTGGCTTTCCATTTATAAGTATCTTCCATAAAGAAACACCTGATTAAAAATTTTATGCAGTAAAATTTTCTACTATAGTTTTTCATTCAAATAAATTCAAAGCTGGAATTTATTTGAATGAAAAACAATCAAGGATCAGCCTGGCCTCTGAATGCGTATTTTCAGACTCACCCTTGAATTTAAGCTGAATAACCATTACATTTTCAGGCTGATTTTGATTCTTTTTAACACACAATCAAAAATATTAAAAAAACATATTTTTTTATGACGGCGAAAGAACTAAGGGAAAAATACATAGCCTTTTTCGTGTCCAAAGGGCATGCGGTCATAGGAAGTGCACCCCTTGTACCCGAAAACGACCCGACGGTGCTTTTCACAACTGCCGGAATGCATCCTCTTGTGCCTTTTTTGCTTGGGCATAAACACCCTCAGGGTAAACGACTTGTAAACTGTCAGAAGTGTATCCGCACCGGTGACATAGACGAAGTCGGAGATCCCGTCCACCTTACATTTTTTGAAATGCTGGGGAACTGGTCTCTGGGAGATTATTTTAAAAAGGACGCAATTGAATTCAGTTTTGAGTTCCTTTCAAGCCCAAAATGGCTTAACCTCCCGCTGGAAAAGCTTGCCGTAACCGTATTTGAAGGTGATTCGGATGCCCCTTTCGATGAAAAAGCGTACAGTCTCTGGCTCAAGCTGGGGATTAAACCGAACAGGATAGCCAAAAGACCGAAAAAGGACAACTGGTGGGGACCGGCCGGTCAGACAGGTCCGTGCGGACCCGACACTGAAATGTTTTTCTGGACCGGAGATGGAGATGTTCCCGCCGTTTTTACTCCCGACGACAGGAAGTGGGTCGAAATCTGGAACGATGTCTTTATGCAGTACAATAAAAACGCGGACGGCGTTTATGAACCGCTTGCCCAGAAAAATGTTGATACCGGAATGGGAGTTGAAAGGGTTGCCGCGATTCTCCAGGGAAAATCAAGCTGCTATGAAACCGAGCTGTTCGCCCCTCTTTTCGCGAAAATAAATGAACTCAAAACACACACACCGGCGGATTCGTCAAAATCTGAAAGAATTATAGCCGACCATATCCGTGCCGCCACATTCATCATGTCCGACGGTGTAATCCCGGGAAATGTTGATCAGTCCTATGTTCTGCGAAGGCTCATACGCCGCGCCGTACGGGAAGGGAGAAAGCTTGGAATCGAGTCCAGATTCACCTGCCCGATATCCGAGGAAGTTATCAAACACTATTCTGAAATTTACCCGGAACTGGCAAGAAAGAGGGATGTGATTATCGAAGCCCTCAACAATGAGGAAGAACAGTTCGAGAAGACACTTGAAAAAGGGACAAGGGAATTTGAAAAACTGATATCCAGGGTGCCGTCTCATGTCACGACAAAGGTCATAAGCGGCAAGAACGCGTTCTATCTTTATGAAACATACGGGTTTCCCATTGAGCTGACGGAGGAAATGGCAAAGGAGAAAGGTTTTGCGGTAGACAGGGACGGTTTCGAAAAATCATACCAGAAGCACCAGGAGCTTTCAAGGCTGGGCGCCGAACAGAAATTCAAGGGAGGTCTTGCCGACAATTCTGAAATGACGACAAACCTCCATACGGCCACGCATCTTCTGCATCAGGCATTAAGAACGGTGCTCGGCCCGCATGTGGCCCAGAAGGGTTCGAACATCACCGGTGAACGGCTTCGTTTTGATTTCTCCCATACCGACAAGATGAATCCCGGGCAGATTTCCAAGGTTGAAGAGATTGTCAATGAAATGATACGTAGCAGCCTGGAAGTGAAATGTGTGGAAATGACAGTGGAAGAGGCGAAAAATGAAGGGGCGATAGGTCTTTTTGCCGAACGTTACGGTGAAAGGGTCAAGGTTTACAGCATAGGGGATTTCAGCAAGGAAATCTGCGGGGGGCCACATGCCGACAACACATTGAAGCTTGGGAAATTTAAAATTCTCAAAGAAGAAAGTTCAAGCCAGGGAGTGAGGAGGATAAAAGCAGTCCTCACTGCATAAAAAATATGAAACAAGTAAAAGTACTTATAGCCAGGGACAATGGAAAATACCGCATAAAGGTGGAGGGAAGAGCCAACTTCGAGTGCAGTCCTCCCCTTAGAAATTTTGCACACAGTCTTGAATGCCAGGACTGCAGGGAGATTTTCATTGATCTTTCGGAATGCGTCGGTATGGACAGCACCTTTATGGGAATTCTGGCAATGATGGGGCTGAAAGCAAAAAAATGCGGCTATACGGTCAACATTGTCAACGCCGATGTAAATATTAAAAATCTCCTTAATGGACTGGGGCTTCAGAAAATTTTCAATTATGTTGAAATATCTGAAATCGAGTTAACCCAGAAATGGGAAGACACCGGACAGTCGGCAGACAAAACAGAGAAGGCCGAAACAGTGCTGGAAGCGCATGAAACCCTGATGAAAGTTGATAAGGAGAATATTCCGAAATTTAAAAACGTAGTTGATTTCGTTAAAAAAGACCTCGGAAAAGAAGATAAGCCCGAATCAAAATAGCAATTAAAGTTTCCTTATAAAAAAACTGTCCTCTTTAGGAGCCGTAAAGAAATAACTTTGACATTTGCTGGCGAAGATTTTGGATTGATTATCATGATGTTTGTGAGGCGCATATCTGAAGATATGCAACGAGCAAACAGCGTGATAAGCGGCCAAAAGAACGCCAGCCCTTCGGGGCGGAATTCCATGTGTTTGTCTTCTTCGTTGCTTCACCCCTTACGTGTAGAACCCGTCCAAAAAAAGCTGTTTTTGTGGATTTGATTTCATCAAAGGCATCCGGGCTCTTAAAAAACTCCTCGCTTTGATGCGGTGAAATTATTTTCCTCTTC
>Ga0172379_10008346_pt1 | contig 13065 bp, 15 predicted proteins | sample GrowelOW334metaG_FD_119756 | JGI IMG/M metagenome (GOLD analysis project Ga0172379, IMG submission 119756) | Groundwater microbial communities from an aquifer near a municipal landfill in Southern Ontario, Canada - Groundwater well OW334 metaG | ecosystem: Environmental > Aquatic > Deep... | reverse complement strand
GATGTCAGATTCTCCTCCCTTTTGACCTCAATAGGCTTGCGCGTCATCAAAATCTCAAGTGCTTTAAATCTAAAAGTTGCCATAACTATAATTTTAAAAAATAATAAATGCAAAATTTTCAGCTAAATTACACTTTTTTCTATGACACCCCCAATTTTTTTGATCAAAATTCACAATTTCATGTTTTTTTAACATTAAAACCAATTTTTTATTCATTATTACCTAAAAAACACATGATTTTTATAGATAAAATATTTTTTCGAGTAAAAGTGGTCAGTTTTAGAAATTCGGCTCTTTTTTCTGATACATCACAAATTTCAATCAATATCACCAAAAAAATGATAAAATTGCGTCACGCATCTTATTCCATTAAAAAAATTCTCTAAAAGAAAATTTTCATTTGGCGAATGAATGGCGTCTGATTCGAGGCCAAATCCCATCAATATCGTCTTGTTGTAGCCTTGATTGGATGCAAAGGAATGGGATTCAATGATTTAACCGCATTTCTGAAACAGCCGGGTGTTGTTTGTGCAGCATTGTGTGATGTAGACAGCAATATTTTAAACCAGCGTGCAGCAGAAGTGGAGAAGATGACCGGCAAAAAACCTGGTTTGAACGAAGATTTCAGAAAGGTAATTGACCGGAAAGATATTGATGCCGTTATTGTTGGAACACCTGACCATTGGCATTGTCTGCCTATGATCTATGCCTGTCAGTCAGGAAAGGATGTCTATTGTGAAAAGCCGCTTGGCAGAACCATCGAGGAGTGCAACCTGATGGTCAAAGCTGCCCACAAATACAACAGGGTTGTCCAGGTTGGACAGTGGCAACGTAGTGATCCGCACTGGAAAGATGCGGTAGAATATGTGCACAGCGGAAAGCTTGGACGGGTTCGTTCCGCCCGGGCCTGGTCTTATGTAGGATGGAAAGGTTCAATTCCTGTTCAACCCGATTCAGAGGTGCCAGCCGGGGTAAATTACGACATGTGGTTGGGACCCGCACCCAAACGCCCGTTTAACATTAACCGTTTTCACTTTACTTTCCGTTGGTACTGGGATTATGCCGGTGGTCTGATGACCGACTGGGGAGTCCACCTGCTCGACTATGCCCTTTTTGGGGATGAATCAATATGTTCCTAAATCGGTAATGGCATCAGGTGGAAAATATGCTTTTCCTACTGATGCGATGCAGACACCCGATACCATGATGGCCATTTATGATTTTGGGGATTTCAACATCGTATGGGACCATACCATCGGAATATATGGACAGAATTATGGACGTGGCCATGGTGTTGCCTTTATCGGTGAATATGCGACTTTGGTTGTTGACAGAAATGGTTGGGTCGTTATGCCTGAAACCAAAAGTACATCAGCAAAAGCGGATTTTGTACCGGTTCCGCCGCAGGGAAGCACAGGAAAGGGGCTGGAGTTGCATGTCAAAAACTTCCTTGACTGCATGAAATCAAGGGAAAAACCGAATTGCGATATCAAAATTGGCGCTCATATTGCACGAATCTCTTCGCTCGGCAACATTGCCTATCGCCTCGGACGGCAGGTAAACTGGGATGGGGAGAAACAGAGCTTCAAGAATGAGCCGAAGCAGATCTTTTGATCAAGGCAAATTACAGGGCTCCGTGGGAGTTGCCAAAGCTGTAATTTCTATTAACTAAAAACTTTCCCAATTTTGGGCGCAAGAAAATATTCATGCCAATTCTACAGAATTCTTTGCGTCTTCCTTTGCGAAAACATGGCTAAGTCAGAGCTATGGATGATGATGTTTATACCTTCCTTCATCCATCTCAGCTGTCTTTCGGGAGATTCCGAAAAATGAATCCCAACTGCCAATCCTTTCTCTTTTGAAATTCGGATGATTTTTTTAACCGCCTCTTCAAACACAGGATGATCATACTGTTCGGGCAGTCCCAGGCTGATGGAGAGATCGTAAGGCCCAATAAAGACCGCATCCAGGCCGGGAACCGAGAGGAGTTCATCCAGCCGGTCCAGTGCAGGTACACTTTCAATATTTGCGATACAAACATTTCCTTCGTTCCATTTGGAAAGATAAGTCTTGAGTGATTTTTCGATCTTTTCCGGATTCTCCAATACCTGATCCAGCAACTCACCTTTCAACGGCCTGTATTTCAATGCGCCAACGAGTTCTTTGACCTGGCCTACATTTTCAAGATAAGGTGCCACCATACCCTCTGCCCCGGCATCCATCATTTGACAAGCGCGGTAAGGATCCGGCGAAGATATCCGTACAATAGGCGCGATCCCCATAGCCCGATAAGTCTGGCACATGCGCGCTATCTCCATTCTTTACAGGGGGATGTGTTCTGTGTCAAAAAAAACGAAATCTAATCCTGCACGCTTGGCAATAGCCGGCCAGGTAGGAGCAGTAGATGCTATACAGGTGCCATAAACCATCTGACCTGCTTTAATTTTTTTAAGCAAAGTCTTTTCCATCAGTTTTGAATGACTTGTTATTGTTAATAGTAGGATTCGAAACCAATTCATGAATCCATGGCAATTTACTAATTTGTTGCGCTCCATCAAAATAATTCTCACAGGCAGGACCTTTCAAAGAAATAGTGGTGATGGGTGTACGTCCTTACCGGATATGCACGCTTAACAGGGATTTTCAACATTGTATTGCAGTCGCTGGAAGCATTAACTTCCGGCGATTCTTTTAAGCTCCCCTATTTTGTACTACCTTTGTAGCCGAAAGAAAGACTGGGAGACTGGGAGGGTGAGAATATGAGACCGGTCCCTGAGCCTGCCGAAGGGCAAACATTTCAAACTCCCAATTTCTTCTTAATTTGTGTTATTTGTGTAATCTGTGGTTAGGATGGGGTTGTTTCGTGCAATTCGTAATAATTTGTGAAATTCGTGATTTTTTATGATATCTGTTGAAGAACTATATGTTGAATTTGGTGGCTTTGAGCTTTTCAAACAGGTAAGCTTTATCGTAAATCCGCGCGACCGCATTGGGTTGGCAGGCAGAAATGGCGCCGGAAAATCCACCCTTTTAAAAATTTTCGCAGGAAAACAGATTCCAACTTCCGGAAGGGTTGTTTCACCCAAAGATGTCAAAATCGGCTACCTCCCCCAGCATATGGATACAACCGACTCAAGTACAGTTATCCAGGAGGCAGCCAGAGCTTTTGAAGAGATTCATGTTCTCGAAAACAGGCTAAATTTTCTGAGCAATGAACTTTCCGTCCGTACTGATTATGATTCTGTGGAATACCACCAGATCATGGATGAACTGCACGAAGTGAATGATCGATTTCACCTCCTTGGAGGAAGTAACTTCCACGCCGATATAGAACTGACATTGATTGGCCTGGGCTTCGACCGGAAAGATTTTGAGAGGCCTACCTCTGAGTTTTCGGGCGGATGGCGCATGCGGATCGAACTTGCGAAAATACTTCTCCGGAAACCCCATGTTTTCCTTTTGGATGAGCCAACCAATCACCTTGATATTGAGTCGATACAATGGCTCGAAAGCTTTTTAAAGGATTATCCCGGAGCTGTGGTACTGGTCTCCCACGACCGTGCCTTCCTGGATAATGTCACCAACCGAACCATTGAAATTAGTCTTGGAAAAATTTACGACTACAAAGTCAACTACAGCAAATACCTGGAGCTAAGGGTAGAAAGACGTGAACAACAGATGGCCTCCTACCGTAACCAGCAAAAAATGATCCAGGACACTGAGGATTTCATTGAGCGATTCCGATACAAAGCCACCAAGTCGGTACAGGTTCAATCGCGTATCAAACAGCTGGACAAAGTAGATAGAATTGAAGTCGATGAAGAGGATACCAGGTCCCTGAACATCAGGTTTCCTCCCTCACCCCGATCCGGAACGGTTGTATTCAAAGCAGTGGAGCTCTCCAAATCCTTCGGAAATTTACAGGTACTGGACAAGGTTGATCTCACCATCGAACGAGGCGAAAAGATTGCGTTTGTCGGAAAAAACGGTGAAGGTAAAACCACCATGGCACGTATCCTCATGCAGCAACTCGACTGTACCGGAGAACAGCAATTGGGCCACAACGTCAAGATTGGGTACTTTGCCCAGAATCAGGCTTCACTGCTTGATGAGGAGATTACCGCACTCGAAACCATTGATCAGATTGCCGTTGGAGATATCAGAACCAAAATCAGGGATATCCTTGGAGCATTCATGTTTTCAGGCGAAGATGTAGATAAAAAGGTGAAGGTATTGTCGGGGGGCGAACGATCAAGGCTGGCCATGATCCGTTTACTGCTCGAACCGGTTAACTTTCTGGTACTGGACGAACCCACCAACCACCTCGATATCCACTCTAAGGGCATATTAAAGAAAGCGTTGCTCGATTTCGATGGTACCCTGTTGCTGGTCTCTCACGACCGTGAATTTCTGGATGGACTTGTCAATGTAGTTTATGAATTCAAAAACAAAAAGATCAGGCAGCATCTGGGTGGAATCTATGAATTTCTCCAGAAAAAAGAGATGGACTCTCTTCGTCAGCTGGAGATCAATACTCCGGTAAAGAGAGAAAAAAAGGAACCAATCAAAGAGATAACTGTTGTATCTTTTGAAGAGCGCAAAGAGATCAATAAAATGATCAGCAAACTGGAAAAACAGATCTCTGAGTTGGAAACTTATATCTCCAAACTGGAGAATGAGATCACAATCACTGATATATACATGAGCGATCATCCCGAAGAAGTAGATAGTGATTTGCTAAGCAAATACGAAGCCACCAAGAAACAATTGGATGCCGAACTAAGCAGATGGGCAAATATGAACAGTGATCTGGAAAGATGGAACACAAAAAAACCTGAATAATAGGAAATTATGGAAGACAAGAATTTTGTATTCGGATTGCACTCCACCATTGAAGCCATCAATACAGGAAAAGAGATAGACCGTATTTTAATCCGGAAAGGATTGCAGGGTGAATTGTACATGGAGTTGATGAAACTTATCAGACAATTTGAGATTCCTTTCCAGCAGGTTCCTGTCGAACGCATCGATAGGGTAACGCGCAAAAACCACCAGGGTGTTGTCACTTTTATTTCTCCCATTGCCTATCAACCCATAACGGAAATCATCCCAATGATTTTTGAGGAAGGGAAAAACCCATTGATCCTTGTACTTGACAGGATCACCGATGTCAGAAACTTTGGAGCCATTGCAAGGTCTGCGGAAGTTGCAGGTGTTGATGCTATTCTTATTCCTGAAAAAGGGGCTGCTCAAATCAATGCCGATGCCATCAAGACCTCTTCCGGAGCGCTGCTTACCATTCCGGTATGCAGGGAGAAAAACCTGATCAATGCGGTTCGGTTTTTACAGAATTCGGGACTTAAAGTGATCGCTGCTTCTGAGAAGGGTGACAAAAACTACTTCAATTGTGATATGACAGTGCCTTTGGCAATCGTGATGGGCTCGGAAGAGACCGGAATCGATTCAGCCATCTTAAAAATCGCAGACGAATGGACAAAGATTCCTCAACTAGGTACCATTCAATCCCTGAATGTCTCGGTAGCGGCAGGAATTCTCCTTTTTGAAGCAGTCCGACAAAGGATATTAATCTGCTAGATTACCTGCTAAAATGATATTATAAAGGATGGAAGGAAACTTCCATCCTTTTTTTTTATTTTTTCATACACCCCCCTATTTTTTAAGCAATAATTCGAATATTTGTATCTTTTTCATGTTATACCCCATATTTTCTGATATATGTTTGTTAATTTATTATTAATTTGAAGATATGCCCCCTATTTTCTGTTTTTATTCCAAAAAAAACATCTATTCTTGCAAAGACAACAAAAAAACAGGAGGGGGCACAAAAAAAAACAACATTTTATGTTGTCAACCCATAAATAGAAAATACTGAATCTTAATATTAATCTTAATTCCCAAAATCATGAAAAAGAAAATTCTCTTATCAGTTTTTACACTTTCGCTAATCATTACTTTCAAAGTAAATGCACAGGAAAAGAATCCATGGACAACAGGAGTTGATATTTACAGCAGCTATGTTTGGCGTGGAACCAAATTTGGAACCGGTCCTGCAATGCAGCCCACTTTAAAATTTAACAAAGGAGGTTTCACAATTGGCGGCTGGGGTAACTACTGTTTTTCGGCCAATGAGGCAACCGAAGCAGATCTTTTTACAAGTTATGCAGTTGCGCTCGGAAAAAGCTCCTCGCTTACCTTCAACCTGACCGATTACTATTTCCCGGGAGCAACCGCCCCCTATTTCACCGGAACATCACACTTTTTTGAACCGATGATCAATCTTGGTCTTGGGAAGTTGACACTTACCGGAGCATACATGTTTAATGCCAAAGACACCTATCTGGAAGCAGGTTACACTGCCGGTAATGTCACACTGTTTGCGGGTGCAGGAGATGGTTTGTATACCAAAGATACCAAGTTCAACTTGTGTAATGTTGGGATCAAAACAGGAACAGCCATCAAGATCAATGATCACTTTTCAATACCAATCAGCGGTGCAGTAATTCTTAATCCTTCCACAGAGCAACTAAACATTGTAGTTGGAATTACCCTCGCCAACCAATAAGTTCTACTTCTACACTTTCAAAATAGATTATCAATCACTAAAAAAAACAAAAACATGAAAAAGATTGAAGCAATTGTAAGAAAAACCAAGTTCGAAGAAGTTCGTCTTGCATTACACGAGGCAGATATTGACTTTCTTTCCTGGTGGGAAGTAAAAGGTCAGGGAACTGCTCGTCAAGGCTTGATATTCAGAGGTATTGCATATGATGTAAATTCAATTGCACGTATATATCTCTCATTTGTTGTTCGTGATATGAATATTGAAAAGTCAATCAGTGCAATCCTGCAATCAGCATATACCGGTGAGAGTGGTGACGGTAGAATTTTCGTCTCTGAAATAGAGCAATCGATCCGAATCAGAACCGGTGATTTAGGTGATGAATCACTGTACGATAAAAAATAGAACAGAATAATAATCAAAAAATGTAATCACATGAAATACCCATGAGAAAATTTTCACACCAACCGAAGATGGAATTTTTGAGTATTCTATGTGGCCATTAAAAAACAATTTATATACAATGAAAAAATTAACAAAATATATCGGACTGATACTTCTCGGATTAATAGCACCTTTTGCACTTTTTGCTGCAGATGCAACCGCCCCGGAACCAACTCCCTTTATTGATGCCGGGAATACTGCCTGGATGATTGTGGCAACAGCACTTGTCATGCTGATGACAATTCCAGGTCTGGCACTTTTTTATGGTGGATTAGTTCGCCAAAAAAACGTACTGAATATTCTGATGCAGTGTTTCATCTTGATGGCTGCCATTAGTCTTGAATGGGTAGCCTTTGGATACAGCCTGTCATTTGGCTCCTCAACGGGCGCATTAGCTCCCTATATTGGTGGATTTGACTGGGCATTTCTTAATGGAATTGGTGTAAACGACGTAAGTCCCTATTACATTTCACAGGCTACCGCCCGAATTCCGCATCTTTTGTTTGTACTGTTCCAATGTATGTTTGCAGTCATAACACCTGCCCTAATCATTGGCGCCTATGCCGAAAGAATCAGATTTAAAGGCTTTCTTCTATTTTCGGTCTTATGGGCAATTTTTGTATACAATCCGGTAGCTCACTGGGTATGGTCAGCTGATGGCTGGTTATTTAAGCTTGGAGTACTGGATTTTGCAGGCGGTACCGTTGTTCACATCAATGCAGGTATTGCAGCCCTGGTAATGACCTTGATGATTGGGACCAGAACAAACTATGGCAACCACCCTACTCCACCTCACAACATTCCTTTGGTAGTAATTGGGGCAGCCCTACTATGGTTTGGATGGTTTGGATTCAACGCAGGAAGTGGTCTGGCTGCGGATGGACTAGCTGTCAACGCATTTTTGGCAACCCATATTGCCACTGCTACCGCCGCCATAACCTGGGTGGTTCTTGACTGGATACGTAATAAAAAACCAACAGTTATTGGTATCAGTACCGCAGCCGTAGCAGGCTTGGTCGCTATAACACCAGCTGCCGGATTTGTTGGAGTAACTGGTTCTATCGTAATTGGAATCTTGGTGGCAGTTGTTTGCTTCTTCATGGTATCCGTTATTAAACACAAATTTGGATACGATGATTCACTGGATGCTTTCGGTGTTCACGGAATTGGTGGAATTATTGGGGCATTGGCAACAGGGCTTCTGGCAACACCTACTGTTCAGTCAGCTTACAGCGGGCTATTCTATGGCAACCCAAAACAGTTTTACCTTCAATTGATTGCCACAGTTACTACCGTTGTTTTCTCAGGTGTCATGACATTTATACTCTTCAAAATTGTGGATAAAATGGTTGGTATTCGCGCGGGAAAAGCAGAAGAGATCGCCGGACTGGATATTACCCAACATAACGAAATAGCTTATTCAGAAAATGATTAAGCAGTGAAGCAACCTGATCTATAATTTCATTAGCACATCATACAGTTTAATAAATTCCGATACAACTTTCATCAATACTGTGTGTGATATTCGGGGAAACACTGAAAAAGGCTTGGGGAAGCTTTTTCAGATGTTCCCCGAATTTTCTATTCAATATTCCGGCTACTTTTGATATGTTATGAACTATTTAGGGGGTATTATTTAAAATTAATATTACATTTTCAATAATACCCCCTATTTTTTATTGCACATTTTAAATTTATGTGTTTATTCGCAGAAAATTACAAAAAGCGTTCTTTTCTTCAGAATAAACAAATTTGAGTACAACTAATTTAGGATGGGGTCAGAAAATGGGAACCTCCCTCTTGAAGGTCTCTTCAAGCGAGATAAAAGTTTCGGTACTTGAGATACCCTGAATTTTTTGAATCTTGTCACTCAGTACAGATTTTAAATGTTCGTTGTCCCTGGCATAAATCTTGGCAAAAATGGCATACTGACCTGTAATGTAGTGGCACTCCACAATCTCTTTGATGGAGCGGAGTTGCTCGGCTACCTCGGCATACATGCTGCCTTTTTCAAGAAACAAACCAATGTAGGAACAAGTTCTGAAGTCAATCTTCCTTGGATCAACAGTATATCCTGAACCAACAATTACCCCCATTTCCGTCATCCGTGTTACACGCTGGTGGACAGCAGCCCTGGATATGCCACATGCTTCTGCAACATCTTTGAAGGGGATACGGGCATTTTTGGTGACAATATCCAGAATTTGGAGGTCGGTATCATCAAGTTGGTTTCTAAGTGTCATGATTAATAGCAATGTAAAAATGAAAATTTTGAATACCTTTCTGATCACTATGATGGCTATGGAGGCAACTGAAGACCCTACATTCACAATGACTATCTAAACAAAAATAGCTTAAATTTATTAATTTGTATAGATAATAGCTGGATATACGGACAAATGGATTTAATCCATCCACTATTTTGGAAAAATGATATTAATCAAATCAAAATTATAATCAGATGAAAAAATCCTGGCAGATCTCACTGTTCCTTATCTTGATACTCTCGTTGCTTGGAGTGATCATTTCCGGCAAAAACCCTTTTGAGCTTGACCCCAAAACCGTTCCTGGGGATGTAGCATGGATGCTAACCTCCACCGCCCTTGTGCTGTTCATGACCCCTGGACTTGCTTTCTTCTATGGTGGCATGATTCAACCTAAGAATATCATATCTACCATGTTACAAAGCTTTGTGGCCATGGGAATCGTGAGTATTGTCTGGGTGCTGATTGGTTTTAGCCTGGCTTTTGGCGATAGTATTGGTCCTGAAAAGTATGGTTTGATCGGAAATCCTTTTACTTTTTTTATGTTCAAAGGAGTTGGCGGGAACATCAATGCTACTTTGGCACCGACTATTCCACTCGCCTTGTTTGCCATTTTTCAGATGAAATTTGCCATCATTACACCGGCGTTGATTACCGGTTCTTTTGCCGGAAGGGTAAGGTTTAGTTCTTATATCCTGTTCATTTCGCTCTTCTCTATATTCATTTATGCGCCTCTGGCACACTGGACCTGGCATCCAAACGGATTTTTACGCAATTGGGGAGTACTCGATTTTGCGGGGGGAACAGTGGTTCACATGTCTGCAGGATTTGCAGCACTCGCTGGTGCGATGTTTCTTGGCCCAAGAAGGGATTATCAGCAACAGTTTCATCCGGCTAATATCCCATTTGTTTTATTGGGAGCCAGTATGTTATGGTTTGGCTGGTTCGGTTTCAATGCAGGTTCTGCGCTTGCTGCCAATTCGATAGCGACTGTTGCTTTGATGAATACCAATATCGCTTCGGCTGCGGCAATGATAGGATTTATCCTCTTTGATGTTGCGATGGGACGTAAACCATCGGCAATGGGAGCAGCCATTGGATTGGTAGTGGGTTTGGTGGCTATCACCCCTGCTGCCGGATTTGTCAACCTTGGAGCTGCCATTTTCATTGGATTGGTTGCATCCTTTATTTGTAACATAGCCATCTCCTACCGTTCCAAAACATCACTCGATGATACCCTGGATGTATTTCCTGCACACGGAATGGGTGGAATTATCGGGATGATACTTACCGCAGTATTCGCGCAAGGTGTAGGACTGTTCTATGGTGAATACAAAACCTTCCTGTTTCACATGCTAGCTCTTGTAATTGTCGGAGTTTATACTTTTGGAGGCTCTTATTTGCTTTATGTGGTGACCAACAAGATTATTCCATTGAGAGTTTCCCCAAAATCAGAGCGTCTGGGCCTGGATATTACACAGCATGACGAGTCGTATATTAATGAGCATGTTAAGGAGTAATCAGCGATCAGTGAACAACAAAAAGTGAAAAGTGAGTAACGAATAATAGGGAATTTTAAGCTATTCGTTTTTCACTTTTCGCTATTCACTCTATTATAACAGTTCCGCATCACCTTGTTCCAGTCTATCTCTTTGTCGCTCAAAGCAGGACGATCGGCAGCTTTGTACCCAATTCCCACGATGGAAAGTACTTCAAGATGATCTGGGATATTCAGCAGTTCACTGATAAATTCATTGGCTGTCTGATCATCATCGTGGTAACGACGGTGAATCTGCACCCAACAGGAACCCAGCCCTAAGCCTTCCGCCGCAAGTTGAAGAATGATGGAAGCGATGGAGCAATCCTCAATCCATACATCACTCTTGGTTTTATCACCGGCAACAACCACTGCGAGGGGTGCGTGTTTCAGCAGGCAGGCGCCATGCGGCTTTGCTATCGAAAGCTGGCTCAACAATTCAGGATCATCAACAACTACAAACTCCCAGGGCTGACTATTCTTGGAGGATGGCGAATGCAATCCCGCCTTCAATAGTTGATGGATGATATCGTCCTCAACCTTCTTTTCACTAAATTTTCGGGTACTTCTGCGGTTATAAAGGATTTCAAGCATGGTTTGGTTTTATTTGCAAAAATAGAAACCAAATTGATTCACCGCTACCTATTTATCGTTTTTTTTCAAAAACTTCAAGAATCTTATCACTCAATCCGTTTTTTGACTGCCAATTAGGAAATATGATACAAAATCGAAGTGTTAGCGATTCGCGAACCGGGTATAGAGTTGATCCACCAGTAAGAGGGAAGCAATTGCTATCAAAACACCAAGGAAGGTAATGGATATTTTATTTAATGCCTGGGTGAAAACCATAAAAGGTTTGAATAAAATAGAGAAATCAACCTTAGGCAGAGTGAGGTAACTTGTTGAATTTGTGCCTCCTGGTAAGAAAAAATAGAGAATGACAGCGCCCAGCAACAACAGGCCGGATACAACAAAGACCTTCCGCCAAACCTCTTTGCTTATTAGTGGCTGATACACAACAGGAGATTTTATGGTTTCCAGTTGGACACGACTCATGACCATTTGAGTAAAATTACCCGGTGGTTCCTCCCTTGGGAGTTCTTTAAGGTAGGCGATTAACGGATCTTGCTTTTTCATACTATCATTCTATTTTGAAACAATGTTTTGCATCGCTTCGTCGTTTTCATCTCAAATAATCTAAAAATTGTTCCTCAATTAAGAGATTAACAAATTCTTTCAAACCAAAGACTCTTCACTTTTCAACAATCCATGCAGTTGCTCATGCAATCTCTTCCTGCTTCTGAAAAGCTTTATCTTGACATTGGAGGCGGTAAGATCCATGATCGCAGCTATATCATCAACCGGCATCTCTTCAAAATAGTAGAGATTAAGAATGGCCCGTTCGGAAGGATCAAGTTCGTCCATTGCTTTGTGCAGATGTGCCGATCTTTCTTCTGCAGTCATTTGACCTACTGCATTTTCAGTATCAACTAACTCGTTGTCTGAAACTTTGTAATCTTCGAAACTAACCAGATTCTTCTGTTTTCCCCTCACTTTTGAAATGGCAGTGGTATAAACAATCCGGAAGAACCATGTTTTAAAAGTGGCCCCACCTTTGAAACTCTCAAGAGATTTGTATGCCTTGACAAATGCATCCTGTGCCGACTCTTCCGCATCTTCCCTGTTCTTTGTAATCTTCATTGAGAGCGAAAAGGCCAGCTGCTTGTACTTATCTACAAGCGGAGCGAAGGATTCCGGATTTCCCTTTAGTACCTCGGCGATATAATATGAATCACTTTTTGCCTCCATTATACCATTAGACACTTGGTATAACCAATCGGTTACAATTTTCCGGGAATATTTATACCATAAAGATAATACAATTTCATCCTTTGCAATTTAGACTGTTTAAAATTTGTTTTTTGTCCCATTAGGGCAATATCATTAAGTTAAGAAAAATTTATGCGACTCTCAACAGATTGCTTCACACTTCGTTCCTCGTGTTCGCAATGACGGATCATTTTTTTCGGAGGTGAGGGTGGAGAGAAGGAGGCGGGTCATTAGTTTTCGGTATTAGCAGAATCGCCGCCCGCCTCCTTCTCTCCACCCTCACAAAATCAACTGCATACCGTCATTGCGAGTCACCACCCAATTTTTTTGGGCACAATGTGAAGATGACAGAAAATATTTGCATAATGAAGCTGTTAAATACATTTTTGTATTTATTTGATTTTCAGAAT
>Ga0172379_10008345_pt1 | contig 13068 bp, 3 predicted proteins | sample GrowelOW334metaG_FD_119756 | JGI IMG/M metagenome (GOLD analysis project Ga0172379, IMG submission 119756) | Groundwater microbial communities from an aquifer near a municipal landfill in Southern Ontario, Canada - Groundwater well OW334 metaG | ecosystem: Environmental > Aquatic > Deep... | reverse complement strand
TTTCTGGTAAGTTTTTGAGGCGTTTTTTGGGTGGCGCTTGGCGTCCCCAAACTATGACGCTTTTGTTGCAGCGTGAAGTAGGAGAAAGATTAGTAGCTCACCCCGGACAAATGAGTTTATTATCTATTCAAACTCAACTAGCCACTAAAAAAGCTGAGATAGTGCGCTTGATATCGCCCGTGTCATTTTGGCCACCACCTAAAGTTGATTCTTGTTTAGTAAGATTAGAATTAAAATCCCAGCAGGGACGGGAGGATTTTTTAAGTGAGGCAGAAGAAGATGAATTGTGGCGTTTGGCCCGCATTGGTTTTGCTGCCCGCCGTAAGGTATTAATAAACAATTTGCTTTCGGCCTTGCCCCTAGCTCGGCCAGACCTGGAAACTTTTTTTATCAAGGCAGATATCCCGCTAACAGCGCGAGCCCAAGAGTTATCTTTGGGGCAATGGAAGAAATTAACGAAATTGTTGTTAGGATAATAATTTTTTCCAAAAATATTAGGAAAGGGTAGCATTTTACTTTTTCTTAATTATATGCTATAATTTATTTATCTATTTATAAAAAAAGATATTATTTATGGCACCCCTGCCTGATTCTGGCCAATCTACAAAATCAACACAGACTAGTTTAAGAATAACATTGGGTTTGGTGTCAGTAGTGGCTGTTTTTATAGGCATTTGGCAAATAAGGAATTCTATCCGTATGCCATTTGTTTATACTCCGCAGTCGGTTGATTTGAATCAATCAGAGCCAAGTACTTTAAGCCCAGAAGATGCTAGCATAGAGGAACTTAAGACTAAGGATACGGATAAAGATGGCCTATCTGATTATGATGAAACATATATTTATCATACCAGTCCTTATTTAAGAGATACTGATTCAGATGGGTTTGATGATAAAACCGAAATAGATACTAGCCATGATCCACTTTGTGCAGCTGATAAAATTTGCGATCAAAGTAGTATTTCCGGTAAAACTAATACTCCAGGTGCAACAAATGAATTTATACTCCCAGCTGACAATAAACCAGTGCCAACTCCAGCTGAGATTCGGGAATTTTTAAAAAAGAGCGGAGCGACTGATGAGCTTTTGTCTAAATATGACGACGAATCTTTATTGGCACTTTATAAAGAATTAGCGAGTGAATCGTCAGCCAATGGTTCAACTTCTCCATCTACCACACCAGAATCTTCCGCCCCACCATTAACTATTACACCGACGACTCTTACGCCAGAACAAAAGTCTTTATTGCAAAAAATGTCAGCTGCAGAACTTAGAAATTTTTTACTATCAGGCGGGGCCGATAAAGCTACTTTAGATAAGTTTGATGATGCTAGTTTGCAAGCTTTGGTCAAAAAAACTTTAGGTTTATAAAATGGAACGTGTTTAGTAATTCATAATAATTTTTCACATGTTCAGTCAGCGCAATAAAAATTTATCTACCTGGCGCCATAAAGCAGTTTTACTAATACTAGTGATAGTTAGTTCTTTGGTTATAAATATTGCCACTCCTCGCCCGGCTCAAGCGCAATGGACTACTTTTGATATTCCACGAATAGCGAGCAATGTTTGGACACAGGTTAAGGCAGCGGCTACTTGGGCTTATGAGCGTGGTTCAGCTATAGCCTTTAGAAACGCGATTAAAACTTTTACTCAACAATTGGCCTACAATGCAGCTGTACAACTTTCTTCTGGAGGAGAAGGACAAACCCCGCTTTTTAGTATGCAAAGTATAGGTGAGGCAGCTAAAATAGCTGGTGATGCTGCCCTGGGTGATGCACTAGACTCTTTAATTAGCGATCCCAAGTCAGGTTTTGGTAGGTTTAATGTTTGTGAACCAACTGGTCCTAATGCCCCTTATATACGCTTGATGATAAGTACAGCTTTATTTAATGAATATGATAACAAACCTAGGGAGCCTAAGTGTAGTTTGTCTAAATTAAAAGAAAATTGGGACAAGGTTATTAATGATCCCAAGTATAGAAAAGATTTTACTAAAAATTTTGCCCCCCAACTTGACCCTAGTCAGAATAATCTAGGAACCACTTTGTCTATTCAGCAGAATATTTTAAAAGAAAGAGATCAAAAGGCTCAAGATGAAAGAGATGAACAAAAAAAGAATCAAGGGTACTTGCCAATTACGGAAACTATTACTGGGTTTATAAAAACTCCAGCTCCTACTCTTAAAAATGTTCAGGATGTATCTTGGCAGCAGATTGCAGCTGAACCACTGGTTTATACCACAGATATTGTAGCTGATGCCTTAGGTGTGTTTACCAATACTTTTGCTGCTCGTATGATGAAGAAATTGCAGCAAGGCGTAGTGCCTTCACCATCTAGACTAATGAGCAGTAAATTTGGTTCTAATGTGGGACCGATTGGTGGGGTAGAATATGCCATACAAACCAATATTTCTATTTCTACGCCGGATGTTAAGGGTGGTGAAAAAATAGATGTCATTAGTGATTTTTCTAATTGTCCAGAAGATGTAACTTTTGCGCCGGTTAATAATTGTACCATTGATAGTTCATTTGCTCGGGCTTTGCGTCAGGCTGATGAAGGTAATCCGTTGACAGTGCAAGAAGCTATTGATCAAGATTTGATTCGAGGTGATTGGAATTTTAAGGACATTCGTTCTTTGGTTGATTCACCCAAGCCAGATGCTTGGTATGTGTCTGATCTTAAAAAACTACGTAAGGCTCGTATAATTCCTATTGGTTGGGAATTAGCTGCTGAGAAAGCTATGGCTAACGGAAGTACTTTACAGGAAGTAATAGGCAGGAAAGACAACAACTATGCTACTGGTTTTAATGGTGTAGGAAATGATGGCGTGTGTGGCACTGGAGATGCCAATGAGAGTGTTTATTGTGGTTTGATAGATCCTAATTGGGTATTAAGAGCCCCTCCTTCTCAATGTCGTTTGCAGGCTTATGGTCAGCAATTGGAATTTGAAGGCTCCAACAGACAAAAGACTTGTGTTGATGTGCAGAATTGTGTAGCTGAAAAAGCCGATGGTTCTTGTCAGGCGTGGGGATATTGTACGCGTGAAAAAAATATTTGGCGCATGAATGGTGATAGTTGTGAATTTCCAGAAAATTCTGGCTATTCACCTTATGCCTCTTGTCAGGCTTACACTAATACTTATACAGGCAGTACAGTAGCTTATCTTAAAGATTATTTACAAGGGTTTAGTAATGGGATTTGTGATGCTGGCAATGCTTCTTGTCGTTGGTACAGCACCAGTTTTAATGTTAGTGCTGTGGCCGATGCAGTTGACCGTTATAAAGAGGGTGGTAGTCAGACAGATGTAAATACTACGGATATTAAATTGGCCGATGCTTCGGCCTTGTCTCGGCTTTATTTGAAAAAAGTGGCTGAAGATTTTTCTTGTAGTAATACAGCTGAAGGGTGTCATAAGTTTTTCCGTTTAAATAATATTGACGTTAAGAATATACCAGTAGCCGAAAGAATTGGCTCAAATACCTTGGAACAGGTGGTTAATTATGTTGCTCGGGCTGATATTAGTGCAACTTATGATTCTTTTGCTTCACCCACCAAAACTGAGCCGGGCGTAAAAGCGCTCAGTTTGCGTGAAGCCCCAGCTTATTTAAATTGTTATGGCGGTGGTGTTCCTAGTGCGGAGTGTAATAATTATCTAGCGGCTTGTACGCCCGATGAAGTTGGTTGTGATCTTTATACACCTACCGATGGTTCGCCAACCTTGCCAGCCATTTCTGATCCCACTAACGTTTGTCCAGCAGAGTGTATTGGCTATAATACTTATCGTCAAATTCCTAGTGACTTTCAACTAATGTCTTATAAGGGTACTCCGCCGGTTATTACTTATGATGGTACAGAAACTTCTTTTATACCTACCCGGGCTCAAAAATGTTCAGTGCAAGAAGTTGGCTGTGAAGAATTTACTAATATAGAAGCAGGCGAGAGACGTGAATATTTTTCTTATCTTAGGCAGTGTGTCAAACCAGGTAATGGCGAACACACTTATTATACTTGGGTAGGCTCGGATGTGACTGGTTATCAACTAAAAACTTGGGAGCTTAAGGCCACTGGCACTAATCCTACAGATCCACCAGCTACTACAGATGATTCCGGGGAACTTGGTCTGTGTGGTGATGCTGGTCAGAGTGATTTCCAAAATCCAAATTCTGTTACTTCGCTTGATTGTAAGCAATTTTATGATTCAACTGGAGGAGTGCATTACCGTTATGCTTCTAGGACTATTACAGCTTCGGAGGCTTGTGTAAAATATCGTAAAACTATAGATGCGGACGACAATGCGCAACTAGAAAATTGTGAAGCTAGCGGAGGTGAATGGCAGGATAATGTTTGTTTTTATCAAGCTATTCCTAGTGAGGGTAAGAGTTGTAATGTTCAAAGTGTTGGCTGTCGTGAGTATCGCGGCCCCACAGCCGAAAATGTAAAAATACTATTTACTTCTACTTTTGGCAGTAGCGGTAGTCCAGACACCTCAGCCGCCGAAGGTTGGAGTGGCGGAGTAAGCTCGCCAGAGTCAGATGTTTTTGGTGGCAGATCTTACCAAGATGGTGATAATGATGGATTAATAGAGAAGAGTGTTACTGGTAAATTAATTAAATCTTCACAATATATTGTACAGTTGTGGGCTAAGCAAGGTGGCAGTAGTGGCAATTTATCTGTTACTTTGAAGCCCAGTAGCGCGGCTGGTGTGTCTTTGGCTATTAAAAATTCATCACCTCAAGTTGGCGCGGATTGGAAACTTTATGAATTTGGTCCAGCCCAAGTAGAGTTTGATGTTTCGGGCCAATTGGTTTTACAAATTAGCGGGCCAGGAGGTTTCTATATAGATAGTGTAGTTTTGAAGCAGATTCAAGATACCTTTTTCTTACGTAAAAATACTTGGGTAATGCCCAAAGATGCTGAGGGAAATAATATTTGTACGGATTCTTATCTTGGCTGTCGAGCTTACTCTAATAAGAGTAAAGAAACAGTAGCTCGTACTGGTTTTGCTAGACTTTGTCGAGAAAAGGCCGTGGGTTGCGAGGCTTTGGTAGATACTAGAAATACTACTAGTCCTAAAGCTCAAAATATAGATATGGGCGATGGTCGTACTATTGCTATTCCAGCTGACCAAGTGGTGTACCGTGTTTATGACACTAAAAAGCAATGTGCTGAAGAAGACATTGCTTGTACTCGGGTGGGTGAGCCAGTATTTAGTAGCTCGGGTGCCATAACCAAATGGTCAGATAAATTTGTCCGCCTTAACCCCGAAGGGGATAAGGGTTTTATTGCAGCTGATGGTAAGTGGAACTCTAGTTCAGTAATGTGTAGATCCACTGAGGATCGCTGTACTGAATTTAAAGACGATAAGAACTCTTCTTATTTCTTTAAAGATCCGGGTGATCAAGTGTGTGAGTATAAAAAGGTAGATGCTTTGAATGGTTATAAATGGTACAAGAAAGGAACTACTGAATTATGTAATTTGGCCTCCAATCCTAGTTTTGAAAATTTTAGTTCCATTACTGGGGTGATTAATAGTGGCGCTAGAGATGATGGTATAGAGGACGCTTTCCCTAGTTGGAGACCCAATACAGATTCAACTAAACTTTATGCAGTATCTGCTCCTGGTTCTTTGGGTAGCACAGTGGTTAAGGTAGTAACTTCTAATCAGCAGTATAGTGGTATTGCGAGCGATGATATAGATGTTGGTCCAGCCCAAGCTAACCCACGCTACTTTACTCTAACAGCTAAAATTTTTGTACCTGATATTGCGGCTAATAACAACATGACCAGCTGGCTATTAATTCCACATGCTACGCCACCTGGTGGTTGTGCTCCCAGGACTGTGGCTGGTCCGGTAACTTGTAGTCACTTTGATTTTATGCCAGGGTTTGGCTTTGGCGATCAAGTAACAGTGGCTGATAAGGGCAAATGGGTATTTAAACAAATGAGCATTAAAGTTGATCCGGGGGTAACACGATTAGTTGGTTTGATATTTACTAACCATGCGGCAGTTGGTAATACTCCTAATCAGGTAGTTTATATTGATCAATTTAGTGTAACTGAATCACAAGCGCCCTTGTCGTATATCTGTCCTAGGGAGCAATCTGGTTGTACAGAATTCCGTGAACCTGGGCTTACTAAACAAAGTTATTATTATCTTAAAAATGGTAAATTAGGTTCAGATGAGAAGTGTACGGGTGTGAGTGAAACTCAAGGCTGTTTGTTGTTCAACGATACTTCCAATTCAAGCCTAGCTTGGAGTTCTGCGACTACCTATGCTAATAGTCGTAGTAAAAATAATGCCCTAGTTCCACCTGCCAGTGCCGGAACAACAGATACTAATATTATTATGAAAGTTCGTCGCGATAGAGTGTGTGGTGAGTGGCTATCGTGTATGAGTGAGAGTACTCGTTTTATAGGTAAATCTCCTCGTAATATTTGTTATGCTTTAGGGCGTTGTGATAGATGGGGCAGTGAAGAGACTGGTAAGTGTGGTAATTGGCTCACTCCCAGCGCTACGCCCCAAGTACTAAATGAGTCGGTGTATAGAGAGCGTAGGACAGGTGGAGCCGATGCCACTAAATTTGATTGGGGTGATAAGGAATACTCTGGCTATTCTATACCAGGCATTTACCCGATAGATGTTTTAGGGCAAAAGAATTATGCTACCGAAGGTGCTCCGGCTGATATTAGGTTGACCTATATCAATAGTAGTCGCGAAGATATGGGTATAGATGGTACAAAAAAGGAGCAATTTAAGAAAATTTGCCGTATTTATCCAGAAGCCGATTCTCCTTTCCCAGGAGAGGGTGGTACTGTGAGAACTTGGAAAAATTCTTGTATTGATACAAACGGCGATAAGTGTAGTACCGGGATTATAGTTGAATTGCCCGAAGGTAAGGAGATGGATTATAAAGACGCTAATGCTTGTCAAAAAGGAGAAAATTGTGAATGTTTGTACCAACGCGTTTCTTATACGCAGGGCGAAACTTTGTTTTATGGTTTTGAAAGTAATAATTGGAAGCCAGTGTTTGCAGTTGACGAAGACACTAATACTCCACCTAAGGCCATAAACACCAAGCTTAAAAAACGTGATTATTTGATAGGTTCACGCGGTTATTGTTTGGAACAAGATCAGTCCCGTCTTATTAATGCCGGTGATGCTACCAGTAGAGCTTGTTTGACTTGGCTACCTATAGATACAGTGGCAGGTGATATTTCTATTTATGATTTTAATCCAGAGGCTGGTTTCCAGAGCAGTGCATATTATTGCAGCGCGGCGACGGGTTATAATTTAATAAATGACAATCAAACAACTTCCAACTTGTTTCAACCAATTTCTGGCGTAGGCACTTCCTTTATTACAAAAAGTATCCTTCCGGATTCAACTGTGAAAGGTCCTAATATTCATACATTTACATCAAGTTCCGGTGATGTTAATTGGCCAAGCGGTGGAGCTAATGGAGAAAATATAATGTTTAGTGATGCAAATATGAAAAGCGGATTTTATAAAATAACTGGTAAAATGGATAATGATTTAAGTATATCTTTTGGTTTAAGTGATGCCTTGAGAGTTATGGGTGGCAAAAGTGCTATTGCGGCCATTAGGGTTAAAGGTATTTATAGTAAAGGAGGTTTTAATAATTGTTTCATGGCATATGGAGATTTATGTAATTATGAAATTTTAACTAGAAATCAACCGAGTGTCTTTCGAGAAAAAAAGGGAAGTAGTGACGCACCTTGTGCAGGCCAAGAGGGGGCATCTTGTGCTCTTAGTATAAATGTAAATTGGAAAACAGATAAAGATATACCTTATAGTAAAACTGAAGATCCTATTAATGGTATAACTGATGCTCAGAGTGATGCTTATATTAATAATTTTATACAAATACACTTTAGTGATGGTTTGAGTGGAGTTTTTGATTATGGATTTGTAGTGGAATTTATACCTTATAATTCTTGCCAAGAGGTGGTGCAGGTATCTGATGGTACAAATAGCAAGGCTTTTACAGACAATTTATTAAGGCGTACAGATTTGCAAGTTGCGCTATATGATGATGCTGGTAAAACAGGTTTAGGTTTTACTTCCACCAGAAGACCAAATTATTATGGCTATATGCCGCTTCCACCCACTAGGTCTATGATTGTTACCAATGATCCAAATAGAATTGGTTTGGCAGATGGTGGTGGTGATAATGCCATTTCTTATGATAGTACTGGCACGCCGTATTCATGTACAACCTTTGGTTGTAGTCCAACCGAAGCTAACAAAGTCGGCTTGTGCGTTAGAGGTTTTAATATAGGCAAGACTTGTAAATTTGCCACTGATTGTGACGAGAAGCCAGCTGAGCCCAAGGACGGAATATGTAGTGGCTACTTTAGTGGTGTGTGTATGGAAGGGGCAACTCCTAAGGTTGGTACTAGTTGTATTATGGATCAAGATTGTGGCACAGGTGGTAGCTGTGGAAATTATCGTAGTTTAGCCAAGACAGTTGATGGTATAAAGGCTATTACAGAACAATTATTTGCTAAAGTGAATTTTAAATATAATTGGAATGGCGCGGTTAGTAGCTGGAGTTCAGTTAATCCTGGTATAGATAAAAGTGGAGATATTAATTTGGGCGCTAAGCCACCTGTCATTAAACAAGTGAAATTTGACAATACAAGTAAGTCCCCCCAAGAAGGTGATACTGGTTTTACTATAGTTACTTCTAGTGGTTCATTTAATACTGGTAAGTGCAGTAATAGTGGTAGTGTTTGTACTAAAAATTCTGATTGTGGAGGTGGCGAATGTAGTGTGGGTGTAAAATCTCCAGCCGCCGTTAGCACGATATTCTATGCTTATAACCCCAATGGTCAGCAAATGCCCTTAACAGATGTTTATGTTGATTGGGGGGATGGTACCCAGCCATCAGGCGGGAATGGTAAATATAAAAATCACAAACACATGTGTGGCCGGAAACCATATTGTAGTTTAGCAGTGCCTAATGCTAGCTTTGAGAAACTTACTGGCCCCCCAGCTACCACTATCATACCTGATGATTGGTGGGCTTGGGAGCTTAATACGGGTCCTACCCCCGATTTAGTATCTCCTAAATTTTATACACGTCCTTTGTTTGCTAAGTATGATCCTAAATACATGCATGCGGGTAACACATCTATGTTTGTGACAGAGGGTGAGCCTATAGCTGATCCATCTAGTCCTGGTGGTTGGCGTGATGCTGCCTCTATATTAGGCACTAACGTGGGCCGGCTAAAGAAGGGGGTAACATATAAAGCTACAGCTTGGTTTAAAACATGGCAGTTGGCAGGTAATCCGGCCGGTGCCCTATATTTAGGTGATAATGAATGGCGGGAAGGGTTAAATAATAATTTTGTTTCAGTAGCGTTGACAGCTAATGGCCAATGGCAGCAATTAGAAGCTGTATTTACTCCAGTGCGTGACGCTGATTTTACCCTTGATCTATATGTGCGCAGTGGAGATAGGGTAGGTGCTAATAATCCCACTAAAAATTGGCTTGTTTATGATGACGTGGCTCTTGAAGTGGTGAATCAGTCATGTGCCGAAGGTGGGCCAGAATGTGCCAGTACTGTAGTGTCGGGCATTACCTCTACTTGTGTAGCTCCTCCTTTTACTTTTGGTGACACCCCTCAAGCTTGTGTGCAAGACGGTCCGAGCACTGAAGGTTATTTCACTTTTACGCACGTTTATGCCAACCCTAGCAATACTCCATATACACCTAAAGTATTTGTGAAAGATAATTGGGATTGGTGTACTGGCGCAGACGGCACTGGCAAACATGAAATTAATGATAATAGCTGCAAAGGATTTACTGCAGTACCACCTGCGCAGTCAGGCGCCTTTGTTTCACCAATTTCTATTACTGTAAAGCCTTAATTGATTTTTACAATATAAATAAAATCCCGTTTCTTAAGCGAAACGGGATTTTTGATTGTTTGATATTTAATTAAAGTTTTTAAAGATTGCGCCTTCCGGCAAAGTTGCTGGTTACCCCGTTTTTGTGGAGGGTTCCTTTTATGGAATCTACACCAAAGGCAATGCCCTGGAAATAATCTGTGGAATCACTGGCGTTTATCATTTTAAAGGCACCATTTAACAATAGTCCTTTATAATAACTAGAACTGGGCATGTTGTGAAGGGTGACTTCATTTCCTCTTTGGCCTGCATAATAATCTTCCGGGGTGTTTGTAGATGGCCCAATTTTTATACTGAAGCGGTTATAAAAGAATTTTTTTGTGACAAAAACTATGGTCGGTGGACTATGTAGAATAGAATCGCCGCGGTCATATTCTGTTGTCAGGAAAGCTCGTCTGTGCCAGCCAGAGTTTATTTTGTAAGGTATTATATTGGGTGCGATATTGTTAGGATATTCCCAACGTAGCTTGCTGTAAGGTGTTACTATACCAATAGAATTATCACTCAACTTACAAAAGACAATTGAGTCATAAACTGTGTGTCCATATTGGTCAGCAGCATTTGGGTAAAATCGTATAGTATCGCCATCGTGGCATGATAATGAATCCCAGCTGTGTACCCCAGTGTATATATTGGTTATTCTTGGTGGATCATTGTTAGATGAATTAGGGCCGGTGGGGCCACTGTCTTTTTTGCTACAGCCGACTAATAAGATGATGGCGTAGCAGAGGATTAATAGTGTTGTGACAAAGGGTTTCATAAACCCTCCTTCCGTGTATTGTTAAAGAGAATAGTGAATTATTGTTTTGACTTTAATTTTTATTTTATTATTTAAACTTTAAAATTAAGGGCGTTTTTTGTCAATTTAGTTGAATATCTTAATTATAAAATAATTGATTTATATATATTTTAGAACAAGGGTAATTGGTTTGATTTTATTATAATTATGGTTTTGCATATTTTGAAAAAATATGTTATAATAAATACCATTAGGTAAGGATTTTTTGGCTGAAGTATGGTATAGTTAAGGTATTAAAATTTCTAATGCGATTATAAATCGCTATGTTATCACAAATTACATCACGCGCTTGGATTTTTAGGCGCCATATCACTCTCCCAGCACTTATTTTAGTGGTGGGATTAGTGGCTTTGATTAGTTTTGTACCACTTGAGACCTACGCTAGCTTTTTGGGGTGGGTAGCCAAGAATATATTTTTAGGTTTGGCATATTTTATTGGGAAAATTTGTCTAGCTATCATTGATATTTTGGTGCAGATTGTTCAGTATAATGATTTTATAAATGCACCAGCTGTTATAAAAGGTTGGGGTATAGTGCGCGATGTGTGTAATATGTTTTTTATTGTGGTGCTACTACTCATAGCTTTTGGCACTATATTTAAAGTAGAGGAGTATCAATATCAGCATACTTTGGGCAAGCTTTTAATAATGGCAGTATTGATCAATTTTTCTAAGAGCATTACTGGGTTCTTTATAGATTTGTCTCAGGTGGTAATGCTGACATTTGTAAATGGGTTTAAAGAAGCGGCAGCTGGAAATTTTGTCAATGGTTTTCACCTAAAAGCCATGTTTGATTTTGCCCAAAATCAAAATATGGACACAGATAGTGATTCTTTGGTTTGGGCAGCACTACTTGCCTTGATAACTATTAGCATTGCCACCGTGGTAGTGGGCGTGTACTTGATTATATTCTTAATAAGAATTATAGCTTTGTGGTTTTTGATAATAATTTCTCCACTAGCCTATTTACTTTCGGCTTTCCCGGGTAAGGCTAAGGAATATTCTTCAGAATGGTGGGATTATTTTGGCAAATATGCTTCTTCGGGGCCAATTTTAGCTTTCTTTTTATGGCTTAGTTTGGCTGTGATGCAAACCAGTAATAATATGCTGGGCGATCTTAAAATTGGGCAAGGCGATGTACCACTTTTTAGTATTACAGTAACTGAAATAGGTCAATCAGACACCCTGCTTTCTTTTGTTGTTGGTATTACGTTGTTGATTGGTGGTTTGTATATGGCTGAGCATTTGGGTGTGGCTGGTGGGCATTTAGCAGGAAGCGCCAGAGGGTTTATGGGTAAAATGGCAGGATATATGGCTACTAAGGCACCCTTAAAGGGCGCTGCCTGGTTACAGCGTAGTTTAGGTGCAGTTTCTGAACTTAAGGAAACAGAAGAAAAGAATCTAACTGGGTGGGGCAGAACAAAAAATATTGCTAGAACATTTGCTGGGTTTGGCGCAGCTGCCTTGTGGCGATTTAACCCAGAATTAAGGGAGGAGGCAAAAAAAGCTAAGGATCATGATACTCACGTAAAAAATTTGCAAACTATTACAGCTGGTGGAATTTGGGGTAAAACTTGGCCTTTTGCGCCGTTTATGGGAGCTTTAAGCCCAAGAGATAGACATGAAAAATTTGGGCTTAGAGGTTTTTTGGGTTATAAGGGTCCAAAGAATTTAGTTGATTATATGCTTTTTGGTAAGCAAGGGCAGAAAAGAGTACAAAAAAGTGTTGACGAAACAACTCGGGAGGCCAAAAAGTATGAAATTTTATCTGACAGGAATATGGATGTGGAGACATTCCGTCGGAATAATCGGGAACAGTTAGAAATTGGTGAGGAAGATTATAAACGTGCAGAGAAAGATGAAAAAGATTATGAGGATAAAAATGCCAAAGACATAAAAAGGGCTGAAGCTGATAAAACTAGTAATGATCTTAGTAAAAGAAATAAAGCCGAAGACGTGTTAAAGAATTATACCGAAGACTATAAAAAAGATAATGATAGGTATAAAGAGATACTGAGTGAGATTAATAGGTTAGAGAAAGAAAAAAAAGAAGTCACTGAACCGGCCGAAATAGCTATTAGGGAGGGTAAACAAAAAGAATTAGAAAATGAACAATTGGCACTGGAGAAAAAATATGAAGAAGAGGGTAGATTAAAACTTACTGGTGGATTTATGTATAAAAAAGACAGTGCCAAAGAACAGATTAAAGAAGCCACGGAAAATTTAGCCAAAACTGATCAGCAGATTATTAAGGGAGAATATTTTGATAAATTAAATGAAGAAATAAGTGGTTTGGCTAAGGCTATTAAGGGTCTTAGAGGTGGTGCGAGAAATAA
>Ga0172379_10008344_pt1 | contig 13070 bp, 16 predicted proteins | sample GrowelOW334metaG_FD_119756 | JGI IMG/M metagenome (GOLD analysis project Ga0172379, IMG submission 119756) | Groundwater microbial communities from an aquifer near a municipal landfill in Southern Ontario, Canada - Groundwater well OW334 metaG | ecosystem: Environmental > Aquatic > Deep... | reverse complement strand
TTTCATGCCGCATCTGATGAATACCTACGGGCGGCTACCGGTCGCTTTTACCCATGGTCAGGGTTGCCGGCTGTTCGACGAGCAGGGCAAGTCCTACCTCGATGCCCTGGCGGGAATAGCGGTAAATACGCTGGGCCACAATCATCCTCGCCTGGTGAAAGCGCTGAACGAGCAGGTCGGCCGGCTGATTCATGTGTCGAACCTGTATCGCATCACCCAGGCTGAAGAGGCTTCCGATCGCCTCGCCGCGATTTCGCGCATGGAAGAGGTGTTCTTCTGCAACTCGGGCTGCGAGGCCAACGAAGCCGCGATCAAGCTCGCTCGGATGTACGGACACCAGCAGGGCATCGAACAACCCGCCATAATCGTCATGGAGCAGGCCTTCCACGGCCGCACGCTGGCGACGCTGTCGGCAACCGGCAACCGCAAGGTGCAGGCCGGCTTCGAGCCGCTGGTCTCGGGTTTTGTGCGGGTGCCGTTCGACGACCTTGCTGCCATCGAGCAGGTCGCCGCGCGCAATCCGAACATCGTTGCGGTGCTGTTCGAGCCGATCCAGGGCGAAGGCGGCATCAACCTCGCGCACAATGATTTCATGAGGTCGCTGCGGCAAATCTGCGACCGCAAGAATTGGCTGTTCATGGTCGATGAGGTGCAGTGCGGCATCGGCCGCACCGGAGTCTGGTTCGCCCATCAGCACGCCGGCATTCTTCCGGATGTCATGACCCTGGCGAAGGGGCTGGGCTCCGGCGTGCCGATCGGTGCCTGCCTGACCGCAGGGCGCGCCGCCGGCGTGTTCAAGCCCGGCAACCACGGCTCCACCTTTGGCGGCAATCCGCTGGCCTGTGCTGCGGCATTGACCACGCTCGACGTGATCGACGCCGACGGCCTCATGGCCCACGCGGACAAGCTGGGCAAGGCGATTCGCGACGGTCTGCGCAGCGGTTTGTCCGGGGTCAGCGGCTTCGTCGAGGTGCGCGGCGATGGCTTGATGATAGGCATCGAGCTGGATCGTCCCTGTACCGATCTGGTCACGCGCGGGCTGGACGCCGGCCTGCTGATCAACGTCACCGCCGACAAGGTAGTGCGTCTGCTGCCGGCGCTGGTAATGAGCGATGCCGAGGGCGCGGAGCTCGTTGCCGCCCTGGTACCGCTGATCAAAGAGTTTCTCGGGGCCTGACCATGGCAGCGCCGCGGCATTTTCTGCAGCTGAAGGACTTTTCGCGCGAGGACCTCGATCACGTTTTCGAGCGCACGCGCTCCATCAAGGCGCGCTTCAAGGCCTACCAGCGCTATTGGCCCTTGCAGGATCGCACGCTGGTGATGATTTTCGAGAAGGCCAGCACGCGCACCCGCCTCTCTTTCGAGGCCGGCATGCAGCAGCTGGGCGGTTCGGCGATCTACCTGAACACGCGGGATTCGCAGCTTGGACGCGGCGAACCGGTGGAGGATGCCGCTCAGGTGATTTCGCGCATGAGCGACATCGTCATGATCCGCACCTTCGAGCAGGAGATCATCGAGCGCTTTGCCAGTCACTCGCGGGTGCCGGTGATCAATGGCCTGACCAACGAATACCACCCCTGCCAGATTCTCGCCGACATCTTTACCTTCATTGAAAAGCGTGGCCCGATACCGGGCCGCACCGTGGCCTGGATCGGCGATTCGAACAATGTCTGCAACACGTGGCTGCAGGCCGCGGAAATCTTCGGCTTCCAGGTTCATGTGTCGACGCCGCCCGGCTACGAGGTCGAAGCGGAGCGCGCCGGCCTCTATGGCACGGATCACTTCGAGCAGTTCGCCGATCCGATGGATGCGGCGCGCGGCGCCGATCTGGTGACCACCGATGTGTGGACCTCGATGGGCTTCGAAGCCGAGAACGATGAGCGCTTGCGCGACTTTGCCGATTGGCAGGTCGATGCCGACATGATGCGTGCCGCGCGTCCCGATGCGGTGTTCATGCACTGCCTGCCGGCGCATCGAGGTGAGGAAGTGGCCGCCGAGGTGATCGACGGCGCGCAAAGCGTGGTCTGGGATGAGGCCGAAAATCGGCTGCACGTGCAGAAGGCCTTGATGGAATTCCTGCTCCTGGGCAGGGTGGATGACTGAGGAAAACGGCAATGAGTAACGCAAAGAAGAAGGCAGGCAAAGGCGCGGCAAGCAACAAGGTGGTCCTCGCCTATTCGGGCGGGCTGGACACCTCGGTGATTCTCAAGTGGTTGCAGGACACCTACCAGTGCGAGGTGGTTACCTTCACCGCCGACCTCGGGCAGGGCGAGGAACTCGAACCGGCGCGCGCCAAAGCGCTGAAGATGGGCATCAAGCCCAAGAACATTTTCATCGACGATCTGCGCGAGGAATTTGTCCGCGACTTCGTCTTCCCCATGTTCCGCTGCAATACCGTCTATGAAGGCGAATACCTGCTCGGCACCTCGATCGCGCGGCCGCTGATCGCCAAGCGACTGGTCGAAATCGCCAAGAAGACCGGCGCCAATGCGATCTCCCACGGCGCCACGGGCAAGGGCAACGATCAGGTGCGCTTCGAACTCGGCGCCTATGCCCTGATGCCCAACGTCAAGGTCATCGCACCCTGGCGCGAATGGGACCTGCTGTCGCGCGAGAAGCTGATGGCCTACGCGGCGAAGCATGGCATCCCGGTGGAAATGAAGCACAAGAAGGGCGGCTCGCCCTATTCCATGGATGCCAACCTGCTGCATATTTCCTACGAAGGGCGCCATCTCGAAAATCCCGGTGCCGAGGCCGAGGAATCGATGTGGCGCTGGACCGTGCCGCCCGAGAAGGCGCCGGACAAGGCCGAGTACCTGGACCTCGAGTTCAAGCGCGGCGATTTGTCTGCCATCAACGGCAAGAAGATGAAAGCCCACGAACTGCTGGCGACGCTCAACACGCTCGGCGGCAAGCACGGCATCGGCCGCCTCGATCTGGTCGAGAACCGCTACGTCGGCATGAAGTCGCGCGGCTGCTACGAGACCCCCGGCGGTAGCATCCTGCTGCGCGCCCATCGCGCCATCGAATCCGTCTGCCTCGACCGCGAAGAGGCGCATCTGAAAGACGACCTGATGCCGCGCTACGCCAGCCTGATCTACAACGGCTACTGGTGGAGCCCGGAACGCCGCGCCCTGCAAGCGCTGATCGACCACACCCAGCACAACGTCAATGGCTGGGTCCGCCTCAAGCTCTACAAGGGCAACGTGATCGTGGTCAGCCGCGACTCGAAAACCGACTCGCTGTTCGATCCGACCATTGCCACCTTCGAGGACGACGCCGGCGCCTACAATCAGAAAGACGCCCACGGCTTTATCCGGCTCAATGCGCTGCGCCTGCGCATTGGCGCCAATCGGGACGAGAGCAAGGCAGGCAAGAAGAAGGGCTGACGGGGTACCAGGAGTAAAAGAGGAACCGGCCGATGTTCGGCATTTCCGAGGAGCAACTGGCAGAGTTCGGCATGACCTTCGGCCTCGGCGCCTTCATGTTGTACATGCTGTTCATCATTGGCGAACTGGCGTGGAAAGCGAAGGCGGGCAAGCTCGGTACCTTTGTCCTCTTCTTCGTCCTGGCTTTCGGCATGGTCGGCTTCGTGGCCAAAATCATCATCCAAAAAATGTGGGGGATCTGATATGTCGCAGTTTGAAAATGTTGCGGTGGTCAAGAAGGCCAATGTCTATTTCGACGGCAAGTGCATCAGCCATACCGTGCAGTTCCCCGACGGCACCAAGAAGAGCGTCGGCGTGATCCTGCCGTCCACGCTGACTTTCAACACCGGCGTGCCCGAGATCATGGAGTGCGTTTCCGGCGTTTGCCGCTATCGGATCAAGGGCGAGGACTGGAAGAGCAGCGGCGCCGGCCAGAGCTTCAAGGTTCCGGGAAACTCGAGCTTCGAGATCGAGGTCAGCGGCGAGCCCTATCACTACATTTGTCATTTCGCTTGATCACAGGAGACCGGCATGCCTTCTTTCGACATCACATCCGAAGCAGATCTGGTGGCCTTGAAGAACGCCGTCGATGTGGCCGGGCGGCACATCGGCAATCGCTATGACTTCAAAGGCACTTCGGCCCGTGCCGAACTGAACGAAAAGGACAAGACCATCACCATCCATGGCGATTCAGAATTCCAGCTCAGCCAGGTCAAGGACATCCTTTTCCCGGAAATGGAGAAAAAGGAGCGGGAAAGCACCAAGCGGCTCGAGCACGGGCCCGTGCAGTCGGTGGGCGGCAACAAGTCCAAGCAGGTGCTCACGATCAAGGTCGGCATCGAGCAGGAACTGGCGAAGAAGATCGTCAAGATGATCAAGGACAGCAAGCTCAAGGTACAGGCCAGCATCCAGGGCGACGCGGTGCGCGTCACCGGCGCCAAGCGCGACCTGCTGCAGGAAGTCATCGCACTGGTGAAGAAGTCGATCACCGACTTCCCCTTGCAGTACGGCAATTTCAGGGACTGACCAGCCCTTTGATCCAGCGGCCGTAGAGCCTATCCGCCACCGCGCGCATCGCCGCGATGCGCGTGTCCATGTTTTCCTCCATCTGCTGCGGCGTCTGCACCGACGCCGAGGGCGGCACCCCTTCCGCCGCCCATTGCCGGCACCAGCCGCGGATCATGGTATCGGTCATCTCGACATGGCATTGCATGCCCAGATGCGGGCCGCGCACGAAGGCCTGATTGACGCAATGGGCGCTTGTCAGAATGCGGGTGGCGCCTTGCGGGAGGGTGAACGTCTCGCCGTGCCAGTGGAAAGCCTCGAAGCGTTGAACGCCGCCCAGCCACTCGGTTGCCAACTGCGCGGCGCTATCGGCGGCCTCCACCTGGCCCCAGCCGATTTCCTTGACCGGATTGCTTGCTACGGTGCCGCCGAAAGCCCTGGCCATCAGTTGCCCGCCGAGGCAGTGACCGATCACCGGGATGCCCCGGGCGTCCGCCATGCGGATCAGTTCCAGCTCAAGCGGGATCCACGGCAGCACGTCATTCGCGCTCATCGGCCCGCCCATGAAGCACAGCCCGGAGAAATCATCGGGAGTCGGCGGTGGCGAGACGCCGTCATCGACCCTAAAGAGAGTCCATGGCAGGGAATGCCGGTCGAGGAATGTGGCAAAATAGGCCGGTCCCTCGCCGGGGCTATGACGGAATATTGCGATCGGTTTCATGCCGGAGTCTCTTGTTAGCGCAGGCCCGAATTCTAGCGGAGGCCTGCTTTCCCTGATGCGTCGTCGGTTCAACGAAGGCTTTGTTGCGCCTCCTGTAACCGAACCCCGCTTTGAAGAAGGTGCGGAACTGATTGCCGCCGCCGTATTAGTGCCGGTGATCGTGCGCGAAACCGGGGCCACCATGCTGCTGACCCAGCGTACGGCGCATCTGCGCGACCACGCCGGCCAGGTCAGCTTTCCCGGCGGCCGTGCCGAAGCGAGCGACGCCTCGCCGGAGGCCACCGCCTTGCGCGAAGCCGAGGAGGAAGTCGGTCTGCTTGCGTCCCAGATCGAAATTCTCGGTCGCCTGCCCGAATACCGGACCGGCACGGGCTTCGTCATTACTCCCATCGTCGCCCTGGTGACCCCGCCGCTGAATCTGAAACTGGACGATTTCGAGGTGGCCGAAGTATTCGAGCCGCCGCTCGAGTTCCTCCTCGACAGTGCCAACCATCAGCGCCACACCATTGAGGTGCGCGGCGCCATGCACGAGTACTGGGCCATGCCCTGGCAGGGCTACTACATCTGGGGCGCGACCGCCGGCATGCTGGTGACCCTGCATCGATTCCTGCACAGTCTCTGAGCGCATGAGCCTGCTTTCCATCGTCATCGCCCTGATTCTCGAGCAGTTGCACGCCCTGCCGGTACAGCGCGCGGTGCGCGCGCCCCTGGCGCGGATGGCCGCCCTGCTCGAAGACAAGTTCAACGACGGCGGCCGCAGTCACGGCGCCATCGCCTGGTGGCTGGGCGCCGCGCTGCCGGCGGCCCTGGTGTCACTGGTCTATGGCTTGCTGATGAACACTCAGCCGCTGCTGGCTTTTCTGCTGGGCATCGGCGTCTTGTACCTGACCATGGGTTTTCGTCAGTTCAGTCATTTCTTCACCAATATTCATCTTGCGCTGCGGCTCGGCGAAGTCGAACAGGCACGACAACTGCTCGCGCAATGGCGCGGACGCGCCGGCGACCGCCTGACGGCAAGCGAGATCGCGCGCCTTGCGATCGAGCAGGCCTTGCTGTCGTCGCATCGGCACGTATTCGCTCCGCTGCTGTGGTTCGTCGTGCTGGGGCCGGCGGGAGCGTTGCTCTACCGGCTCGCTCATGCGCTTGACGAACTCTGGGGCGAGCGTAGCGAGATCGAGCTTGGCGAATTCGGCCAGTTCGCGCATCAGGCTTTCGTCCTGATCGACTGGCTGCCGTTGCGGGTGACGGCAGCGGCATTTGCGGTGGTCGGCGATTTCGAGGATGCGGTGCATTGCTGGCGCACCCAGGCCGCGCGATGGCCCGATGGCAGCTCCGGTATACTGCTGGCCAGTGGTGCCGGCGCGTTGGGTGTGCGCCTCGGCATGCCGGTGCACGAGGTGATTCAGGAAATGGGCGAGCCCGGCGATCGTCCCGAACTGGGTCTGGGCGAAGACGCCGATCCCGATTTGATGCAGAGCACGATAGGCCTCGTCTGGCGCACTCTCGTACTCGGTTTGGCAGTGCTGGCCCTGGTCTGGGTTTCCGGATGGGTCGGCGGTTGATTCTTAGAAAAGGAGTTTTGTAATGGCTGACAAGAGAGAAGTTGTTGTACTGAGTGCAGTTCGTGCCGCGGTCGGCACCTTCATGGGTGGGTTGTCCGGCATGGAACCGGCCGACCTGGGCGGCCTGGTGGTCAAGGAGGCCATCGCCCGTTCCGGCGTCGATCCCAAGGCCATTACCTTTGCCACCGTCGGCAACGTGATTCCGACCGAGGTGCGTTACCCCTATGTCGCGCGCCTTGCCACGATCCAGGGCGGCATGAGCATGGACTCGGTCACCTTTGCCGTTAACCGCCTCTGCGGTTCCGCGCAGCAGGCGATCGTCAGTTCAGCACAGGCGATCATGCTCGGCGATACCGATTTCGCCATTGGCGGCGGCGTTGAAGTCATGTCGCGCGGCGCCTATTTGTCTCCCGCGATGCGTTCCGGCGCCCGCATGGGCGACACCAAGATGATCGATGCCATGGTCGCCGCGCTGACCGACCCGTTCGGCGTCGGCCACATGGGCGTCACCGCCGAAAACCTGGCCAAGAAGCACGGCCTGACGCGCGAGATGCAGGACGAGTTCGCCTGCGAATCGCAGCGCCGCGCCGCCGCCGCCGTCGCCGCCGGCTACTTCAAGGAACAGATCGTGCCGATCACCATCAAGACCCGCAAGGGCGACGTGGTGTTCGATACCGACGAGCACATCAAGGCCAACACCACCATGGAATCGCTGGCCAAGATGAAGCCGGCATTCGACAAGAACGGAACCGTCACCGCCGGCAATGCTTCTGGCATCAACGACGGCGCCGGCTTCCTGGTGCTGGCCGATGCTGCCAAGGCCGCCGCCGGCGGCCACAAGGCGATGGCGCGGCTGGTTGCCTACGGCATCGGCGGCGTGCCGAACGACGTCATGGGCGAAGGTCCGATCCCGTCGACCCGCATTGCGCTGGCCAAGGCCGGCCTCAAGATCGAGGACATCGGCGTCGTCGAGTCCAACGAAGCCTTTGCCGCCCAGTCGCTGACGGTGGCCAAGGTGCTCGGCCTCGATCCGAAGAAGACCAACCCGAACGGCGGTGCGATCGCCATCGGCCACCCGATCGGTGCGTCCGGCGCGGTGATCATCACCAAGGCCCTCTACGAAGCCAAGCGCGTCGGCAGCAAGTATTGCCTCGCCACCATGTGCATCGGCGGCGGCCAGGGCATCACCACGATCTGGGAAATGATCTGATAGCTTTTCCCGCAGTATGAAAAAGCCCGGCAGCGCCGGGCTTTTTTTATCGCCGTAGCACCAGCGCCGACTCTTAGAACCCCGCCATGCGCGCCAGCGCCTTCTGCTCCTCGAAGCCGGGCAGGGCGCCCATGCCGGCCGCCATGTTGTCCTCCAGGTGTTCGATGCGATTGCTCGCCGGGATCGCGCAGGTCACCGCCGAGTGCGCCAGTATCCAGCGCAGGAACAGCTGTGCCCACGAGCGGCAGCCATGATCTGCGGCTGCCGCGGGCAGCGTACGGTCCTTCACCCTGGAAAAAAGCGCGCCCGCGGCAAACGGTTGGTTGGCGATCACCGCAACGCCGTGCTCCGCCGCCAAGGGCAGTAGGCGCCTGGCCGATTCCTGTTCCGCCAGCGAATAGTTGATCTGCAGGAAGTCGAGCGGCTCCGTGCGCAGGATGTCCTCGATCTCCGCGTAGGCGCCCCGACTGTAGTGGGTGATGCCGAGGTAGCGGATTCTCTCGGCGGCCTTCCACTCGCGCAGCACCGGCAGGTGCAGCTTCCAATCCTGCAGGTTGTGGATCTGCATCAACTCGATGCGCGGGCTCTTCAGGCGCCGCAGCGATTCTTCCATCTGCGCGATGCCGGCAGCTTTGCCGCTGGTCCACACCTTGGTGGCGAAGAACAGCCGCTCGCGCAGCTTGCGTTCGCTGACCAGATCGCCGACCACCGACTCGGAACTGCCGTACATCGGACTGCTGTCGATCACCTCGCCGCCCAGTTCGACGAAGCGCGACAGCAGCTTGCCAAGATTGTCGCGGGCCGCTGCATTGGTGCCGACGTCGAAGGTCTGCCAGGTGCCGAGTCCGACCACCGCGAGGCGGCGGCCATCGGCAGGAATGATCCGCGTCGCAGGAGAGGGTGCGGCGGCATGGGCGAGCGGCGACATCATGGCGAGTCCGGAAAGGGCGATGGTGTGCTGGAGAAAGTTACGGCGCGAGGGCATGGCGGCCGAACGAGGAAAGCTTACTTCCTGCCGTAAGTGCTGTCGTGATCGGGTGCGACGGTCAGCAGGCGGATGAAGTCGCCGTCGCGGTAGGCGGTGGCGCGGCGCGATTGCGTGATGCGGAGCGAGTAGATGGCATCGACGCCGGCGGGCGGCCGGACGCTGAGTATCTTCTCCCAGTTCAGCCCCTTGTCGCGATACACCTGACTCCAGGTCATTTGCCGCAAGCGGCCAAGGGTATCGAGCGCGGCGAGCCGTTCCGGCTTTTGCAGCGTGAGCAGGTTTTCCTGAAAGACCGGGTTGTTGAGATCGAGCCTGACCGCGGCCTCGGTCTCAGCCTTTGCCACGAAGCTTCTCCAGCACGGCACCGGCCTTGCGGTCGGTCGGCGGATTGTTCTGCGCCCAGGCCAGCGCCTCCTGGAGTTGGGCCGCCGCCTGAGGTTCGTGCAGCCAGCGTTCGTTGTCGGGAACCACCGTGGCGGTCCTCACCAGCCAGACGCCCGGTTCCTTCTCCTCGACGAGCACCTGCCGCCCGGCGAACTGCTTGCCGAGCGAAATCTGCCCGTTGGCGCCGATGATCTTTACGCTGGGTTGAATAGCCGTCGCTGCCATGATTGCACCTCCTTCACTCGCTGCACGACGGCACTATAGCACTAATATAGGAAAATAGGATGACGGCGGTGCTGCCAGAATGTCGCGAAAGTTCCCGCAGGGACGAAGAGCGCTGGCGTTTGCGGGACGGCGAAGGCAAGGGCGTTGATGCCGTTTCGGATATGGCTGTGGCCGAGAAAAGAAGGGGCGGACAGATATTTCGATGTTGACCTATTTAGCTCGTGATCGTCGGGTCGGGGAATCGTATCGCGCTTTTTCGACTCAACGTGCAGCTTGAGGGGCGCGGAAACAGGCGGCGAAGCCCGCTGTTAGAGCGTCCCTCTCAAAGCGTTTGTTAGGCATTGGCCTTAAACACCAGAGTCATACGTTGCCCTGGCACCCACTCAGGCTTATGCCACTGATCTAGCCAAGCGTAGAGTTCCTCAACGAACCAAAAGGACCGGATGGCATTTTGCACGTCCCCACTTGCGAAGTGCGAGCCGTGAAACAGTGGATTGCGCACCTTCCTATAAAAATCCGTCAGCTGACTCCAGAACTCTGGATCAATCACAGCAACGCTGAGGTCTGGGTGTATCAGCGCAGGTAGGTGGTGGTAGTACGCCGACGCAGTTCCCGACTTGGCCTTAATTGAGAACGGGTTCCGCACCTTCTTGTTCATTTCAGTCGTCATGCGCCCGAGCTCGTTGAGCTTTATCCAAGCTGCGCCGACGGTATAGGACTCAACACCAAGCACTGCCCGCTGCACCAATAACGAAAGCAGGTCCGCATCGCTACCGTGCCAATCAAGTATCGGTGTTCTCACCGGGTGCTCATGGTTGCGGAGAGCGGCACCGAAATTCTCGCTGTGGAGCATTTTCCTCACGTAGTGGAACTCCTCACGAAGGTTCCAAAGAGGAATGTTGCTCATTGGTGGTTCGAAAGCCATCGTTTGCCCGTCGGCGCCTAACGTTTGAATTCACCGGCCTGCCTGGCTTTTCGCGCAGGCCCGGTGGAATGACGGGTTGGGCGGTTTCGGTGCATCTACTTCCCTCGCCTCCACTCTGTCCGCCAAGCCTTGAGACTAAAGCCTTCCCGTCCCCAAAGGAGTGCGGTGACCATCTCATCAACGGCCCCTTCCACGTCGCTTAGCACTGCACTGGCTGTGATAGGGCCTACGATGGTTCCGCCTGTGCCCACGCCATAGGCCTCCGCAAGCGCCCTATGCCAGATAAATCGCGTAGAGACAAACTGACTGAAATATTCTGCCGCTGGCTTCCCACCGAAGTGATTAGCGGGAAACCACGACGCCAGATGCACCAACATTTGAATCACGATGTCGATTAAGTCGTAGCTGCCTTGAACCATTTCCGCTGTTATGCCGGTGTCCCATCTTGGCTGCGCATTCTCGTAGCCCTTACCGAGAACAGTGGGGAGGCTTTTCACGTACGCAACTAAAGCTTCATCTGCGGGAATCATCAGAGCCTCAGCTTCGTCCTCGGTAGATGGCACAACTAGGGATGAGCCAGCCATACGCAGGGCTGCCAATTCATCAGCCTTATCTCGGCGAGAACGCACTCGTTGAAGCCAATCGTCCCGATACTGAATCACTACCTTGGAATCGAGTTTCCGTCCGAAGCCACCCTTAATTTGGGTGTTGTCATGACAAAGAAGACACAAGACGGAGAGGTTTTCATCGGTGTTGTTGCTTGGGTTCTCATCTATGTGGTGGATTTGCACTGCGCGGCCTCGATCGCGGCAAACACAACAAGTGTGATCCGAAGCAAATAATACGGCAGCGGCTGTTTCGGGATGTATTGGAATACGTTCCTTGGCCATTTGCGTCAAACCGCCCAACGTTTGAATTGAGGAGCGGCCCGCTTCTGGGCTGTCCCTCTCGAATGATGGGTTAGGCATCTGCTATGCATAAACCCGGCTTTCGATCTCTGACTCAAACCACTTTACAAACCCTTCAACGGCGGTGATTGCGGCAAGTAGCTGCGTTTCGGTAACGTGAAGAGTCGGAGGGATGAACCATGCTTTTTCGCCTTCCTCTGCGTCAGTGAAGAGAGCCGCTTCCCTTTCGTCAACGAAGAACGGGTGTGGTAGTTTCTCTAGGTCCGTATCTGCGTATTGTGTTCTGAGGCTAGTAATCGATGGTGGATGTTCAAAGCGATTGCGCGCCAGAACGACCTCTTCAAGCAACCAAAGATTCGCGGGGCATGTTTCAAAGTCGATTGCGAAGCGCTGAGAATAATGGGTTCGGTAGCCAGGAAACCAGCCAATTTTCTTGAAGGATGGTTTCAGCGTTTCATCGACTGGAATTCGGCTCTCGCTTACCCATGTTTCAAGATAGAGATGAAGGGCGGCGGCGAGCATTGATACGCACGAATACGCAAGGACATGTAGTGAGTCGTCGGCTTCAATCCATTCTTCGAGGAAGGGGGGCTCAGCATCCTCGCTATAGCGTGGCACAAACGGTCCTTCTTTAGCCTCAATCATTCGTTTGCGTTCCACATACGGAGCAGATGCCGTGGAATATAGCTGGCGAATAAATGCTAGACGGCGGTTGAAGAAGAAAGAAACGTCCATGACCTGTGCCTAAGATGCGCAACGTGAAGCAAAGGGGCTGCGCGCTTTTGCGCAGTCCCGCTTGAGCGCAGGTTAGGCTCTGGATTGACCACCAATGAAGAAAGCAGTAAATGCGGCATCACTGGTGCGGCCATAAACGACCTTTGCTATTAAGCACCGACGTCCGGATCGACTCTGCTTCGTTTTTTATTTTTTTCCATTCCTTTCGCAATGCTGGGTCAGTTATGTCTGGCGTATAGCTGCCAGTGGACTCCAGCATTTTGCTCGTGGTATCCAGGACGAGATTGCAAAGCTGGTCGTAGTCTGCCCGATCGGAAGGGATTTGTTTCTCCGCAAGAGCACGCAATCGTTCCAAGGATTCCTTCACAGAAAAAAACATTTCTTCGAACTTGCTCCACTCAATCGGCATTTAGAACCCCCCCAATTATTAATTGGTCCAACACCTGGCCTAACGTTAAATGTGGTGCCTAAATGACGGAATGCTTTCCGTCATGACGCAAAACATTCCGCCATTTAATTTGGATAAATGGATTTAACGATTTATCCGGCATTTTGGCAAGCGAGCGCCGCCGGCGGCCTGAAAGTCGGCGCTGGCGGTACGGCGATTTGCGGGACGCGACGGTGGCGCGGGGCCTCAGGCCCCGGCGGCTTCCTTTTCCTGCAGCGCGCGCCACATCACTTTTCCGGTGGCGGACTTGGGCAGGGTTTCGACGAACTCGACGATGCGCGGTGACTTGTAGGCGGCCATGTTCTGGCGTGCCCAGTCGATGATGTCCTGCTCGCTGACCTTGCCGCGCTGGGCTTCCTTGATCACCACGACGGCCTTGACCGTCTCGCCGCGGTGCGCGTCCTTCGTGCCGATCACGCAGGCTTCCTGGATCGCGGGGTGCTCGTACATCAGGGCCTCGACCTCGGCCGGCCAGACCTTGAAGCCGGAGGCGTTGATCATGCGCTTGAGGCGGTCGACCATGAAGAAGTA
>Ga0172379_10008343_pt1 | contig 13070 bp, 10 predicted proteins | sample GrowelOW334metaG_FD_119756 | JGI IMG/M metagenome (GOLD analysis project Ga0172379, IMG submission 119756) | Groundwater microbial communities from an aquifer near a municipal landfill in Southern Ontario, Canada - Groundwater well OW334 metaG | ecosystem: Environmental > Aquatic > Deep... | reverse complement strand
CGCCGGGAAATATCCTGTGGACAGCATGTATGTTTCCCATACACGCTACGCTACGCCGTCTTTCTGGACGAATCTTTTCGGCTGCGGATGCAGTTACTGCCGTGAGGCGGCAGCCAGTTCCGGCTACGATTTCGAGAAAATGCGCGCATCGATGACCAATCTCCGCCGCAAGCTGGAAAATCTGGACAAAAAAACGCTCGAAAGCGCCGCGAAATTCCGTCTGACTCTCGGAGATTTTCTCACCCTCCTCGGCGAAGACAACGGGGTGCTCGACTGGCTGTATTTCAGAGCGCAGGTGGTCGGGAACGCGCTGAAACGCATCCATGATTCGGTGCATGTCGCCACCGGCGACCGCTGCGGTTTTGTGACCGACACCCACAATATCACCATGTCGCTCCTGGTCGGGCATAATTATTCCGATCTGATCGGCGGGGCCTCGGATGCTTTTCATCCTCTTTCCTGGTGCGACTACCAGCATATAAGCGTCATTGCCGTGTGGGCGAACCAGCTTTGCCAGTGGGCGCCGGGGCTTTCCGAATCGACTGCGCTCAAACTGGTCACCGCCTTTTTCGGATGGGATGAGATCGGGCTTCCGACCGGCAGCATCGCCGATCTCCGCATCGGGAAAACCGCGGAAGAGCATGGGATATACAGCGACGCCTCCAAAGGGTTTTACGGGTATTTCAACCCGGATCTGACAGAACGGCTCATGATCCGTGAATGGACACGGCTCGCCGCATTCAATCACGGAAGAATCCCGGCTCATCCGGTGATCAAGGGATACGAATGGCCGGAAAAGGTCTGCCGCGATCTCATGGAACGTTCTTTTGATCTTGGATTGGACGGTTATGTTTTCCAGCGGACGGAGAATCTTATTAAAATGAAGTGACAATTGTCTAAACCATGATTTGCAGGATTTCAGAGTTATCGGAATTGAACTCTGCCGAGGAATGGATGTGCATTCCGAAAAAGCAGGGATCGGTTGCGCTCGAATGGTGACCGGTACATTATGAAGAAAAATCAGGCAAATCCAATCATCATGTAAATCAAGGTTCAGATGTTCTTTATCGCTTTGCAACCCTATTTGAGAAAAGGGGGATTTTTTTGAGCGGATTGTATGTAGGAGTTGATCTCGGGGGAACAAATGTGAGATCCGGCCTTGTCGACGGCGAAGGAAACATCCTCTGCCGTGATAAGCGGAAAACGCTCGCCCGTGAATCTGCGGAAACCCCCGTTCGTCAGATTGTGGATTCGATAACCGAGGTAGTGTGTCAGGGAAAAATGAACCTTTCCGATCTAACCGCAATCGGGATCGGTTCCCCCGGGCCGCTCTCCGGCAAAAAAGGGATGATCCTCAGAGCGGGGAATCTGCCCCACTGGATAAATTTTCCGCTGGCGGAGATCATCCGTGAAAGGACCGGAGTCAGGACATGGATTCAGAATGACGCCAACGTATTTGCGCTGGGCGAATGGTGGAAAGGGTCGGGCAGGGGGCTCGACAATTTCTTTATCCTGACACTCGGAACCGGCATCGGAGGAGGAGCGATCTGCGAGGGGAAACTGCTTACCGGATTCAACGACAACGCTTCCGAATTCGGCCACATGACCATCGACTACAACGGAGTCCAGTGCTGGTGCGGGCAGAGAGGATGTCTGGAGATGTATTCTTCTGCAACCGGCCTTGTCCGGATGACCCTTGAGGCTGTTGCCAACGAACATATAAAAACGCCCCTTTCCGCCTACCTTTGCAAACCGGAAGAGCTGAATTCCTACATCATCTATACGTATGCAAAAGAAGGCGACGATTTTGCGGTCTCAATGTTTGATAAAGCGGGATATATTCTTGGAATCGGCATTGTGAACGCCCTGAATCTGCTCAATTTCGAACGGGTGGCTATCGGCGGCGGACTTTCACGGGCGGGAGACCTTATTTTCGAACCGGCGCGGCGGGCGCTGGAAGAGCGCGGGTTCCAATCGTTCAACAGGGATGTCAGCATCGTTCCCGCGGAACTTCAGGAAGATGCGGCAATCCTCGGCGCGGTACGCATGGTTATCGAAAAGGCTGAGGAATAGACCATGGTTCATGATGACTGGAGGCAGCCATTCAGAAAAAAAGGCTGGAAGTTTTGGAATGCGGCCTTTGTCATCGGGTTGTTCCTTTCTCTCCCTTGCTTTACCGCAAGCGTGTCAGCGGAAAATGAAAATCAGGCCGGAGCCATTCAATCGAAAGCTGCCAGGGCAGGCGGCGATTCCCTTGTTATCCCGTCAGTGTTCGTTATTCCCCCGGACAGTATTAAATCCTTTATCCCCAAAGAAATCAATCCTAAAAAAGCAATGCTCAAATCTCTCCTGATCCCCGGAGGAGGACAGCTTGCCAACGGGAGCAGGAAAAAGGCATTTCTGTTCATCGCTACCGAGCTTGTCTGTCTGGGGGGAGTGATCTATGAAACGCATCTTCTCGGGGGAGAAGATCTCTCGGATTTAGATAAGGAGTTTATCAGAACGGACCGTAACACTTTTATCCTTGTCTGGCTCGGCGCAAAGCTTTTCGGCATGGTTGACGCTTATGTGGATGCCCAGTTCAAGCATTTTACCGTGGGCGACGTAACTCCGCCGGGAATGACGAATCCCGATGCAGTCCCGGCCGGAAAGTAAATTCCCGGGAAAGCTTTCCTGCAAGAAACTACCCCGCTACAAACTGCGAGGTATCCAAAGATAATCCCCCTGTCACCTTTGGTGACATCCCCCTTGTTAAGGGGGATAAAATTCTCTGACGTCGGTATAGGTTTCCCCCCTTAACAAGGGGGGATGCCGTAGGCATGGGGGATCTTATACCACAAGAGGCGGGAATTACCCTTGTATGTTAAAAATATCAGTCAAAAGGGAACTATTCTTTCCTGCACAATTCCGTGCCCTCTACGAACGAATCGACAACAGCGCTTATATGAGGATAGAACATTTTGCCGCCGGAAATGAGGTTGTCCAGAATTTTCAGAAGAACAAAGGTCAGACCTAAAAACAGGAAGGCGGCGGCGACCGGCACAAATCCGCTCCCGAATTGTTCCCCGACCAGATAACCGACAATCATGGAAATGATGGGCACTATCCAGATTAGCGTTGCGGAAAAGATAACTTTCCCGGGTTCGGCCTCGAATACAACTTTATCGGAAATCTGTGCTCCGCATTCGTTCAAAACGGTTATTTCACGGCTGGTTTGGGTATTGGTGTGGCAGGTAGTACGGTTGGAACACCCGGTGCATTCATACCCTGAAGTGACTTTCACTATCGCTTTGTTCCCTTTGAGAGAAACGATTACCCCCTGCCCGGTCATGGAAGCGCGTTCCTTTCTATTTCGATCTCGCGGCTGTGATCCTTATCTCTGTTACCATAAAGGATTGTCACTTTGATGGCGTTTTCCGGGAGATTCTCCCCCATTTTTTCCGCCCATTCCACCAGACAGATACCATCGCCGAACAAATACTCCTCCACTCCGATATCCAGCATTTCCTGAAGGTTGTTCAGACGGTAGAGGTCCATATGATAAAGAGTAATATCACCCCGGTACTCGTTGATAAGGGTAAAGGTAGGGCTCGAGACCTCTCCGCTTACTTTGAGTTCGGCGGCAACCCCTTTTGCAAAAACCGTTTTCCCGGCTCCCAGCTCTCCGGTAAGCGCGACTATGTCACCACAACGGAGAGTGCGTGCGAAATCGGCGGCAAGTTCAGCAGTTTCTTTTTCCGAATGGGTGACAAACCGTTCTTTCATAGCTGTCAGATTCCTGATATCTATACTTCGTTTTCAAAAAAATGCGCTTCGCTTTCATCCTTCAGATTCTCTTTTTACCGGGGCCTCAGAATCCCGATGGGCAGGATCATCTCCTCCATGGATATTCCCCCGTGCTGGAGGGTGTTCTGGTAGAGTTTTTCGTACTCCCTGAAATTATTCGGGTACACCAGATAGAAATCATCCTTGGCAAAAAGATAGTTTGTTCCTGTCCCGACTGAGGGCAGTCCATACGCCGCCGGGTCATCCACCAGAAAAACCTCCGCGGGATCGCATTTCAGGTTGCGGCCGTATTTGTAGCGGACATTGGTTGAGGTAGAGCGGTCGCCCCGTACGACGCTCGCTCTTTCGCCGCTGATACTGCCGTGATCGGTAGTCAGAACTACCGTTCCCCCTTCATCCGCTATTGACTGGAGGATGTCAAGCAGCGCCGAGTGGCCGAACCATGACCGGGTAAGGCTGCGAAATGCCGCATCATTCGGCGCGATCTCCTGAAGGATATTGCTTTCCGACCGGTGGTGCGAGAGAATATCGATAAAATTATACACCACGGTTACACACTTGTTGTCTCGAAGATTGCTCAGTTTCTTATGAAAAGCTATGGCATTCTCGGTATCGGCAATTTTTTCGAAGTGAGGTTTACGGTCGAGCCTGATCCCCTTCCGCGAAAGGTACATTTCCATAAGAGCAGGCTCATAAAGATTCATTCCCCTTTCGTTGTGAACACCGCTGAGATACAACTCGGGATACATTTTAGCGATCTCGCTGGGGAGAAGGCCGGAGAAAAGGGAATTGCGGCAAAAAGGAGTGGCTGTCGGTAAAAGAGAATAATAATAGGAACGCTGCACCTGGAACATTTTTTCAAGCGTAGGCTCGATGGCGAGCCAGTGATCGAGACGGAAGCAGTCTATGATAAAAATATATAGCTTTTCTTCGTTTTTTAGAAGAGGGGCGACATACTGATCGAACACGTGATGCGAGAGTATCGGCCCTTTTCCCTGAACCCAGGAAAGGTAATTTTTCTCGACATACATGCCAAATTCATGGTTGAATTCTTTCTTCTGGTCTGCATGAAGCTGGTTCAGCCCTGCATCGTTGTATTCCTCGATCTCGATGTCCCATGTGGAAAGCCGTGCATGAAGGAACGCCCAGCGTTCATAATCAAGACCCGAAGCCAACTCCGCCCTGTTCTGATTTGCCTGCATGGCGTATTCGCGGCTCACCCGCTCGCTGCGAAGCTGACGGGTTTCGAGGAGCCTTTTCAGCGTGGTGAAAATCTGGCTCGGATTCACCGGTTTGATGAGATAGTCGCTTATTCTTGCACCCATGGCGTCATTCATGATGTGCTCTTCTTCGCTTTTGGTGATCATAATCACCGGCAGCCCCGGATCCAGATTTTTTATCTCTGCAAGAACGCTGAGTCCATCCAGGCCGGGCATCATTTCGTCCAGAAGGATCGCATCGAACGTATGCTGTTTGACCAGCGTTATCGCATCCTCGCCGTTTGATACCGGGGTGATGTGGTACCCTTTTTTTTCGAGAAAAATGATATGTCCTTTGAGTATATCGATCTCGTCATCAACCCAGAGAATTTTACGCTGCATAGTTTATCTGCTCTTTTCTGTCAGTTTTTTTTCATTTACCGCGGGCAGAATCACCCGAAATGTAGTACCTGCTCCCAGCTTGCTCTCAAGGAGTATGATCTTGCCCTCATGGTAATCGTCTATGATCCGCTGCGTCAGACTGAGTCCCAGACCCCATCCCCGTTTCTTTGTGGTAAATCCGGGTTTCATTACTTTCCCCTGGTCGGAATGCGGAATTCCTTTCCCGTTGTCTTTGAAATCCAGGATGACATGTTTGAAATCCTTACTCATCGACCCGCTCACCGAAATACAACCATCCTTGTTTTCGATGGAAGCGATTGAATTCTTTATGAGATTTTCAAAAGCCCAGTTGAGGAGCTCATGATTCCCCATGATATGCAGGTTTTTGGGATAATTCCCCTCGATGGTCACTTTCCTTCCCATATGGGGAACTCGCGCTCGATAATAATCCAACACTTCTTCAATAACGTCCGAAAGGATTATCGGTTGCAATTCCGGCCGGGACCCGATGTTCGAAAACCGCGCGGCCACCCTGGTCAGACGTTTGACATCGTACTCCATCTCCGGAACTGCCTGATCGAGAAGAGAAGGATCCTGTTCCGTTTTCAAAAGCTCCAGCCAGCCTCCTATGGAACTTATCGGCGTGCCGAGCTGATGCGCTGTCTCTTTGGCCATGCCGACCCAGATCGAACGCTGTTCGGCGTTGGTAATATTCCTGAATCCAATTAAGCCCACATATAGCAGAATAAGGATAACCATGAACTGGATAATGGGAAGCCATCCGATCAGCGAGAGAAATTTTAGATCGCCGTAATGAAGAAGCCATGTACGGTCAATTGTCACCGGATAAATCGAAACGAATTCATACCAGCTTCCTTCTCTTTTCAACTTCTTTATTTCAGTTTTCAATTTCGCCATCGCCGCCTGAGACGTATCATGGGGGGCGACAGAGGATATACCTTTCCAATATAAGGGCTCGCCTGTTTTTTTTACGACAACGATTATCGGCCAGTTCCCCATGTAGTTTACGCCATGGAGCACGAGCTGCGGTTTATTCTCTCCGAAAAAACGCTCCGGAGGCGAAAAAGAATCTATCTTCTCAATTACAGAACGAATCTGCATCCGGTCGTCCTTCCCCGGAATGTTCCTTCCGAAAAGAAAAACCCCAAGAGAATCGGTTACCACCACCGGAAAGAAGTGTGACGGTGACTGTTCATACACGACAAGCGTATCGATATGAAGCTCAAGGCGGGGCATCGAAAAAGGCTCGGGTTTGTTTGTCCGATCCATTTTTTTTATGAGTTCGACAAGTTTCATCCGTCCTTTCTGGGTGGTGTCGGAGCGATCTATTCCGACATTTCTCCAGTACCCGGGCAGCGGATTCAAATACTTATCTGAAAAAATGACTCCGTACGGCGACTCCTGGACGACTTTCTGGAACAGGCTGGTACTCAACCCGTTATCATCGGGATATTGAGGATCAATGATGCTGATGTAAATTTCCGCCTGAGTCTTGATCACCGATTTCTGATAATTCCGCACATGATCGAAAATCATCTGGGTATACAGCCAGAACGTGAGGGCTATACCGACCAGGAGGATAAAGATCGTTGCTTTCACAATCCCGTAAGAAAATCCCGAGAGCCTGAATTTTTTGAATGGTAAATTCACTAATGGGCACCTTTTGCGCCGATAACTACAAAAACAGTCGCGATGATTATTTTAAAATCCATCGACAGCGACATGTTCTCGATGTAATAGAGATCATATTTCAGCTTTTCACGGACATCATCGAGCGAGCGGTCATAATTATGCTTTATCTGCGCCCACCCTGTAAGCCCGGGTTTCACCTTGAGCCTGAGAGGGTAATAGGGAATTTTCTTTTTGAGCTGTTCCACAAAAAAAGCCCTCTCCGGCCTTGGACCAACAAGGCTCATATCACCTTTGAGGATATTGAACAACTGGGGCAGCTCATCCATTCGGGATTTACGGATAATATTTCCTACCCTTGTGATGCGGGCGTCATTTTTATCAGCCCAGACCGGCCCGCTCATTTTTTCAGCATCCTCTTTCATGGACCGGAATTTCCAGAGCTTGAACGGGACACCTCTATATCCGATCCGCTCCTGAATGTAGAGAACCGGGCCGCGCGAATCCAACTTTATTGCAACCGTAATTATCGCTATAACCGGGAGAAAAAGCAACAAACCGACGAGACTTGCCGTAATATCGAAAACCCTTTTGACATTCTTTTCCCACGGGGGCATAGGCTCCGCGAGAATCCGTATCATCGGAAAGCCGTAAAGCTGGTTGAACATCATCCTGCGGGCCAATATGTCCGCAGGACCCGGAAGAATCGAAAAGTCGACATCATACGAATCCGCTGCCGATACAAGACGGAAAATCTCTTCTTCTTCCTTGAATTCGAGAGCGATAAGGACATCGGTAATATTCAAAGATTTTATGATGGTGTTCAGATCTTTAACTGTTCCCAGAACATCGATACTTTCTACCGATTTTGGGTGACGGCCGCGATCGATGAGGACAACTCCCTTTACATCATAACCGAGCGCTGGAGCCTTCTTGATTTTTTTGAGCATATCGGCGGTATTCTCAAGCGTCCCGACAATCACCGAATGCCGCAGTCCAAATCCTTTCAGAAGCAGCATTCGCTGCACAGTTCTCACCGCCAGCCGTTCGGTTCCCACAAGCAGAACCATCGATGCCCAGTATCCGAGAACGATGAGTTTCGAAGCCGAGATGGATATATCCGCGGAGAAGGCGATAAGGAGGAAAAAAATTCCACCGGCGGTGATTGTTTTATATACCAGGATAACCTCATCGAACCGTGAGGCGTACTTCCATTTTCCGTAGAGGCCGAACAGGGCAAAAAGAAGAAGCCAGAAAATATTGATGATCACAAGGGGAAGCAGGAGATGGCCGAGCGGTATAAAAGTTTTGTTCGGGGAGAGACCGCTTTTGAACGAAAGCCAGTAAGTAAAAAGAAAAGCAGATGTTATCATTGCCTGGTCAAAAACCAGAAGCAGTTTTACATAGGGCGATTTCACCACCAGCAGTCCTCCCTTCAAACATCCTCGTAAACCGCAACGATCCGTTTCGATATTTCCGAAAGGGAAAACCGCTCCCTGGCGGACTCTGCGAGCTGTTCCGGTCCGAGAATGCCCCTTCGATCCAGCGCTTTTATTATAGCATCACCCAAAGATTCCGGGTCTCTGGGCGGTACAATAAAACCAAGACCCTCCTTTACAATTTCTTCCGGTCCGCCGCAGCGGGTTGCGACTACAGGCCTGCCGCAGGCGAGGGCTTCGACTGCAACTATCCCGAAACCTTCGCTGATGCTGGGGAGCACAAGAACATCCGAAGCCCGTATCCAGTCCGGCAGATTACAGTTCGTCACTTTCTCACAGATTCTCACCTGCTGCCCGATCCCCAGTTCCCGTATCTGATTTTGATAGGCCCGGCTGTCCTTTCCTCCAGGCTTTGCGCCGACCAGGACAAGCTCGCATTCAGGGCGGGAACGCAACACAGCGGGAAATGATCCGATAAGATATTCGATGCCTTTAACCGGTAAAAAGTTCCCGATGAAGATAATTCGCGGGCAATCCGGATCAAACCCAAGCTTCCTGCATGCCTCTTTTTTTTCACCGGGAGTAAAAAGAGAGGTATTTACTCCATTCGGTATGATTTCAATTTTTGCAGTGACGCCGATTTCTTCGAGAGTGTTTTTCAGAGACCCGCTGACAGCCAGTATTCGACTCGAAGAATTAAGCGACCGCACAATCTCCGGCCTGAGAGACGGATTCATTGCATTGACATTGACATCGCTGCCGTGAACAGTGACCACTATCGGATACTGTCTGCTTAAAACGGTAACAGCAGCTACCCCGTCCGGGAAAGCATTATGCGCGTGAATGAGATCACAGCCGGAAAAGAATTCTCTGACAAGAGAAATGGAGATCGACAGGCTTTTTGTGGAGAGGGATTGAAAAAACCATTGGGGAAAACCCGGGGAAAAAGGCCTCAGCACCGGGTAGCCGTGTGACGCAGTAAAAGAATGATCTTCACCCAGAAAATATTGATTATAAAAAGGGGATAACAGCCGTATATCTACAAAATCGGCAAGACTGTCCAGCTCATCTTTGACAAATGTTCCGAAAAACGGATCATGCGAGGAAGGATAATACATCGAAAGTACGCCTACTTTCATGCCTGGTTCCTCTTCAGAAATTTTTTGATACCTGCGAAAACATAGGTAAAATCAGAATACCGGGGAAGGTAAATCTGGCTCAGACCGACCCCTGTGATCTTTTTGAAATAAAGACTAGTATATAACATCCAGCCCACACTTACCAAAGTAAATGATAACGCAATTCCGGTCACTCCCATGCTATCGATAAACAAATAGTCCAGCAGCAAAGCCGATCCGGCTACCACAAACGGTGCAAGGATAATCCGCATCGGATATCCATGCGCCCAGAAAAACCCGTTCAACACACACCCCGAATTAATGGCTATCATACCGGGTAACATTATAATCAGGGGTGTATATGCAGACATATACTGAGAGCTGGATATAACAATGATAAGTCCTTTCCCAAAAAGCGCAGCCCCGACCGAAGCCGCAAAAGAAAAGAGCGTTACATGCCGGACGGTAAGAACTGTCATTCTGGATCCCGAAGCAATATCCTGCTGTACTACATTGGAAAAGAGAAACCCGCTTGTCACATCGGAAAAACGCTGAAGAACCTGGAAGACTCTGTAACATACAGAGAAAATAGCCAGCATGGTAAATGTTTTCGCCGGATCGCCGATTATCGGCCCGATGGCAAAAACATGAACATTGATCATGAGAAACATGCCGATAATTGCCAGCCATGACCGTACGCCAAGTTTGCGGGACTGATTGAAAACGCTCCATGACGGTTTTATCGAATATCCATGAACTGCCATATGCGAAAATAAAGCCCAGCACATTCCTACAATTCCGCCTACAGCCCAGGCAAGCAAAACCGCGCGAAGCCCCATGTGAAATACTGTCAGGAACAACATATTGAGAAAGAGAAAAACGCTTCCGCCAATTATTTGTGTAAGCCCATAAGAAACTGTACGGTTACTGACCAGGAGAAGCGAAAGAGAGCTGTCCCGTATCATAATGATAACAGCAACTCCTATCGCGGCAAGAATAAACAGCAGGGGAACACCCGGAAAAAATGTCTTGATTACAGGATCAAATACTGCAAGGAAAGGGATGAGAATTATACTGACAATGATGCAATACCAGATTGTATTGGCGATCAGAGTCTTACTCAAATCATTAGCCCGTCCGGCGATATTCATATTTGAAAGCCGGAGCCAATCGCTTGAAAACAAGGAAATGAGAACCGAAAAGCGTAAAATAAGAAAATAAAGCCCGTTATTTTCCTTATCCAGACAAATATAAAGAAGTTTGTTGTTAAGAAAGGCGAGAACCAACAGTATCAAGTTGGCTCCCATTACAATGGATAACCCTCTAAGAAAACTCATATCGCCGTGACATCACCTGTCGATCCTTAAAAACCGGCTTAACTGCTCGAGTTTTTGCTGGTTTTTCAAACTCAAGCCGGACAAACGGTTTAAATACTCAATCGTGATGATCGTGACCAAGGAGAAAAAGATAGAAGCGGCGCCTGCGATCAAGATCATAAGGAAGGGTTTCGGTTTCGAAGGTTCTATTGGTGGTCTGGCCAAGTCGAGAATCGAAACGGTAGAAGTATTGTTCACCTGCTCGATTCTTGATTCCTCGTATTGGTTACGGAGAAGCTGTTCCAGCATCCCGAGCGCGGTAATACGCCGTGACAGCTTTTGGTACTCCATCACCAGGGATGCCGATTCCTGCAAGGGTACAAACAACGTTTCCCGGCTTCCCTTTGGTCCGCCGAATCGCATGTCATGGAGCTGCTCTTCACGGAATTGCAGTTTTTTCTGAAGATCTGTAACCATGGGATTATCGGATGTTAATGACTTCGATTTCATTTCCTTGAGCTGGTTTTCGATTTTCATAATATCCACTTCAAGTTCAGCGGTTACCGAAAGTGCAACACGTTCCTGCTGGAAAGGCGAAACAGCCTTGGTTTCGGTCTGAAATTTTTTCATACCCATTTCGGCTTGTTTCGTTGCCTGGTCGTTTTCGATCAGCATCTGCTCGATGAAATCCGCTCGTTCCCGTGAAGCGCGATGATTGACGGACTGGTTTACAGAATCGAGCACGGTAGCATACATATTACAGATATCGGCTGCCCGAACCGGGTCTTTGTCTTCGTATTCGATTTTTATCAGACCTTCTTTGGAAAGCGATATATGTGTCAGTTTTTTTAAACATGCAACTGCGATATCACGGTCGGGGGCCCCATATACTTTTACCAGATTGAACTTGTCGACAAGAACGATTCCAACTACATGGCTTTTGAGAATGCCCATGAATATATCTGTGGGAGATCCCTGTGTGCCGAGACGGAGGGTTGTCACCTGGCTGGCAAGCTGTTCAGCAAATCCAAAACCCTTTTTTGTTTCCTGCGGAGGCATAAGATAAATGGCGGTACTGTAATATCTGGACATGAACATACTTGCAATTCCGGTGAGAAGACAAACGATGATGAAATTCAACACAATGAATTTTCTGGCTTTAAAAAAAACATAAACATAATCCAGAATATTTATTTCCTTACTCTCCATACTAACTCCCGAAAACAACATAAAAGCCGATTAAAAGTCTTTAAGCTGCTTGGCAAGGATAATTATAGTAGCTGCATTGGCTAAAACACCGAAAGAATCTTTCACTGAACTCCAAATATCCCTGGGCTTCGTTTCAGGAATATGTATGGTGTCGCCAGGTTCTACAATAATCTTTTTGCTCAGTTTGAAATATTGCCCTGTTTTGGATTTTATAATCCTGGTTTTTCCCTTGTCGGCGTTGTAATTGAATCCCCCTGCCTTCGTTAAATAAAAATTTGTATCTTTGTTCTTCTCCCATTTGATGTACCCGGGCTGTTGTACTGCGCCGGTAATCCTGACCAGATCACGGTTCGCAGGTATCGTGATACGATCACGGTTAACGAGAATTATATCATTGGAGAGATCGTTTTCCTCAAATAGTTTAACGAAATCAATGGAGATTTCTCCCTGCCTGGACCGTGCAAAACTCTTGAACAGGTCATATTCCTCCCGTGTCATATCTGCAACATTCATTCTGCGCAGACGCGCATATTCCAGGTCCTGGGAGGTGGCGGCTGAACTCCGGTTTATGCTGGCTTCTTCAAGATTGGCATTCTTCGTTAATCCCCCCGCCAAAGCCACTATTTCAGTAAGTGTTGTTTGATTAGGAGTAATGGGATACGTACCGGGATATTTTACTTCACCTCCAAGAGTCACATTTGCAAGGGTTTTGTAATCATATTTCTTCCAGACGGAAAGACGGTCTGACTCCTGGAGAAGATATTTGGGATCATCAGGATTATTGTACAGGGCATCATAAAGATTGATCTCGATGCTGACAATTTCCTTCCCTATACTGTCAAAATGAACGAGGGTGGCGCGTGAAGTATCGGCAGCAGTGGTGATACCGCTTCCGAATTTAATAAGATCAAGCACCCGGTCGCCCGGTTTGAATTCATACCTTCCAGGGTT
>Ga0172379_10008342_pt1 | contig 13071 bp, 16 predicted proteins | sample GrowelOW334metaG_FD_119756 | JGI IMG/M metagenome (GOLD analysis project Ga0172379, IMG submission 119756) | Groundwater microbial communities from an aquifer near a municipal landfill in Southern Ontario, Canada - Groundwater well OW334 metaG | ecosystem: Environmental > Aquatic > Deep... | reverse complement strand
TCCTTTTGGCAACAGCCACTTGCCGGTCGTGATATGGATACTGGATCCCCCTTCAAGCTCTTGAGGTGTCTGCACAGATCCTTTGCCAAATGACGTCTCTCCTATTATTGTCCCCCGTCCGTAGTCTCGAAGTGCTCCTGCTACTATTTCAGATGCACTTGCGCTTCCTTTATTGATGAGGACAACGAGTGGAATATCAAACAAAAGACCTTTTCGGTCTACATTGTATTCCTGTTTTGATCCATCACTGTTTGTCTGTGTGACGATCAGCCCACTTTTCAAAAATTCAGAGGCGATAAACACCGACCCATCCAGATACCCACCAGGATTGTTCCGAAGATCAAAAACCAGTCCTTTGATATTATTTGTTTTCCAAGAAGCAGCGATGTCTGCTACTGCTTTCATCCATTCATCATTTGTTCTATCGCCAAATCTAGATAGTTTCAGATACGCTACCGTCTCTGTCCGCAATCGTGCAGATGAGGTTGTGCCTGATACTTCCGCAATCGCATGTACTGGTTGTACCCAGTATTCAACAGACGGCACCATGATGCCATCGCGAACAATAGTAATTTCAGCGGGCTTTTCTGTCTTATCATGAAGAATCGAAAGCTTTACACTAGTGCCTTTGCGTCCTCTGATTTTACTGACTGCCTGATTGATGGTCCAATTAACCGTATCTTCCCCATCCACTTTCAAAATCCAATCAAATGGTTTTATACCGGCTTTTTCAGCAGGCGTACCTTTCAAAGGTGCTATCACGATAATCCGACCATCTTTGAGCCCAAGCTGTGCGCCTATGCCTTCAAACGAACCACCGAGATCTTCTTTAAATTCCTGATTTTCTTTGGGCGGAAGAAATGCAGTATACGGGTCTTCAAGGGAATTCACCGCTCCTGATATAGCACCCCAGATCATTTTCTGTGTGTCTATATTTGGTGCATCGATATAATATTTTTGAAGTCTTTCCCACACATCCCAAAACAATGCAAAATTGACATATTTTTGGTTGGTGGGCTGTGCCCTATTGGTGATTGGCTTGAAAAGAAGTGCGTTTGCCTGAAAACTGTTTTGGTGACCGAGGCGATATCCTATGCCTCCAGCAAGAAGTACGAGTGCCAGGATAGTAACATACAATCTCAGCTTATGTGATGATGGTGGCAGCAGGGACATGATAATTTCTTTTTAAAAAAATATTATGCTCTCACAATAAACGGCAGCATGGATACATGTCGAGCCCGTTTAATTTCCTGAGTGATCCGTCGTTGGTGTTTACTGCATAGTCCGGTACGTGCTTTGGAAAGAATCTTTCCCCGCTCTGTAAGATACCGTGTCAATGCATTGACCTCTTTATAATCCGGTTCAAATTTTTCCTTACAAAAAGGACAATCTTGTGCAACTGGTCGAATTTTTTGTTCACGTCGTTGGTATGCCATATAAAAAATAATTAAAACGGGATGTCATCAGGATTTATATCCTCATTGACAGCCGGTTTATCCTCCGGTTTATGTGCTTGCTGTCCATCATCAGTACTTGATTGTGTCGGTTGTGGTTGAGCTACAGCACTCTTTGTATCTCCTGTATGTTCGCCTTCTCCTTCTCCTGGGCCTCCTGCTCTTTTGGAATCTAGGATTATCATATCTTCTATCACTACCTCTGTAGTGTAGCGCTGTGTACCATCAGATCCTTGCCATTGATTGGTTCGGAGTCTGCCTTCCACATAAATTTTTCTGCCTTTTGCAAGAAGTTGGCTACACAGTTCGGCAAGCTTATTCCAAGCTACAACTCTATGAAATTCTGTTTCCTCTTTTTTTTCGCCGGACTCCATGACCCACGAACGATTTGTTGCAAGACCAATAGTACATACTGCTGCGCCTGTGGGAGTGTATCGTAATTCTGGATCTCGAGTGAGATTACCGATAAGCTGTACTTTATTTAAACTTCGTGAAGACATATCAGTTTTTCTTCTCCTTTTGAACGGTTAAAAGATATCGTAATACGTCATTTCCCATACTGACTTCTTTTTCTATATCTCCCACTTTAATCACATCTTTTTCCAATACTGCGAGAATATATATTGCCTCGACTTGTTTACCTGGTACTCCCATTTTCTTCATGGAGTACGATAGATTCTTTTTGCCATGAATAGTCAAATGAGTGATGGTGGCTCCACCAGTAAGTTTGGTAATAAAAGTACGGACAGTTTTCTCATCGAGGATGGGAAAATCAGGCCGAAGCACAATCATGAGTTCGTAGGTATTCATAAGGTATGATTATAACAAGAATATCCCGTTTGGGGCAAGCTCCAAATACTATTGAGTTATTTAGATGCTCCTGCATTCACCGTTTTCATGCGTCTATCCCAGGATTTCTGTAACATCTCGGTAAGCCAACTAAATGTAGTCTGCTCGTAATGTGGACCGGCATGTCCTAACGTAGACGTGACAAACCAAATATTGGCATCTGGATAGACTGCTCTCAAATTTTGTATATCCTCCTGTATGAGTCTCGGAGGGAAAAATGGATCTTTGTAATCACCAAAAACCATAGTGGGAATAGCATGTTGTGCTAAATACGCACGATCTTCATTTCGGGTACATGATTCTTTTATCCGACGCCATGGCACTGCGTACCCTTCATGCCCTGTTCCCAAAGCTGTTCTGACGAGACGCGTTGACCATTTCAATATATTTTTTACATCATCCAGTGGTACGATATTCTCTGATCCAATTCCTCCTTTTTGAACGGGCAAAGGCTCATAGTCAGGAGAATATTTTGTCAAACGAGGACTATTTTTTACTATCGCCTGAGGAGAAATATGTATATCAGGAACGACTACTTTTCCATCTCTTTGCACACCTTGACGCTCTCTATCTATAGGTCCATAACGTTTCATCGCTTGTTCAGCTTGCCGTATTTCCTTGATGGCCTGAAATAAAAATTGAAAAGGACGAGCATGTTCTCCAGATTGTGCGCCTACAAAACCTGCTCCGCCTATAGAGAGAACTCGTCGAATCTTTCCATACTTTTGTTCATGTATAGCTTTTGCTGTAGAAAGAATTGTCGTTGATCCGTCAGAATATCCTGTCATATCATACATGACTTCTGTGTCATCAGGGACAGCGTATTTTTCTTTAAACGCAGAAGTGATAGCATGGAGCTGTTTTGCTGCAGCCTCTCCAATCAATGATTGTCCTTTATCAAAAGCTTTTGCATTTAATCCTTCCGGTTTCATAAATACGAGGAGATCCGGAACAAATCCATCGTTTCCGGTAAACAAACCTGCAGCTAATTTAATCTCTGTATTTCCTGTATTTCCCTTTCCTTCAGTAAAACCAGAAGCATCAGTTGCTTCAAACATCCCGGCAGTCATGACAGAAACATGAATAGTTTTTCGTTCATTAAGGGGAACGGTATGTAACCCTGCATCATTATTTACCTTTTGAAGATCAACCGTACTCCAAATCATACGGACCAAACCCCCATTTCCTACCTCAACTCTATCTGCATGACGAGGCTGTAGAAGTGCTTCTCGTTCGATATATTCTCTCCGTTGCATAAAAAGAGGAGAGCCTTCACCTACTTTACTTTCTCTGAGGACATGTATTGGAGTAAGTCTTTCAGCTATTTGTTCTAAAGCCATAGAATGATTTTATGAAATACTATTTTCTCAGAAATATGCTTTTCTCTACGTTCCGATTTTAAACTCTACCACATCCCCATCCTGCATGACGTATTCCTTTCCTTCCTGCCGTACTTTTCCATCTTCTTTGGATCCCTTCCACCCGCCGTCGCTGGGCTTTGGCGAGGCAAGCCCTTTTGGATTGACAAAATCTGAAAATGAAACGCAATCCGCTTTAATAAATTTCTTTTCAAAATCAGTGTGGATAGTACCTGCTGCTTGTGGAGCCTTCATACCTAGAGGAATAGTCCACGCACGCGCTTCCAACGTACCGGTCGTAAGAAACGATATAAGTCCAAGCATCTGGTATGTTTTTTGGATAAGCCTATCAAGTCCTGAAGCATCCAGACCCAAAGCGGCAAGATATTCTTTCTGCTCCTCAGGAGACAAACTAGCAAGCTCTGCTTCAGTTTTTGCACAGATGAGTAACGTGTCATTCTGAGCCCCTTTTTCCCTGTCATTCTGAGCCGAAGGCGAAGAATCTAGTCCCGAGGTGCTGTCGAGACGCTTTTCTGGAGCAATTCCTGCTTCATCTACATTTGTCACATACAATACCGGCTTCATGGAAAGCAAATGCAAGTCGCGCACTCGATCCTTTTCCTCTGGATCAGTAACGATATCACGCGCGTTTTTGCCGTTATTAAGCTCTGTTTTAAGCTTAAGTACCAGATCCCACCGCTCAAAATCTTCTTTTGTAGACCTACCGGGTTGCGGTTTTCTTTGGGAATACCCAAATGGCTCCTGCTGCTTATCAAGCGTTTGAAGATCAGCAAGGATAAGCTCTGTCTCTATGATATCTTTGTCCCGCAGAGGATTGAGCTCTCCCACCACATGCACCACAGACGGGTCGACAAAATTCCGAACGACATGACAAATAAGATCAACTTCGCGGATGTGAGACAAAAATTTATTGCCCAAACCCTCCCCTTTTGACGCGCCTTCCACCAAACCTGCTATGTCGACAAACTCAACGACTGCGGGAACTAGTGGAGGAAGCTTGTCCATTTTTTCTTCAACCTTGGTAATCTCTGCTAACCGCCCAAGGCGGTCATCAGGCACGGGTACGATCCCGATATTCGGCTCAATCGTACAAAACGGATAGGCAGCGGCATCCGCCACCTGTTTTTTCAGAAGCGCATTAAACAACGTCGACTTGCCAGCGTTGGGAAGGCCTACAATGCCAATACGAAGATTCATGATCTTCCTCCTACTTGATATAAAAGGGTAAAACGCGCAGTCCCGTAGTTGTGAGACCCTGACGCATGGACGTAGACCATGGGAACGGCGAGCACACTACTGGGACCAGCGTTGGGAAGGCCTACAATGCCTATTCGAAGATTCATGAAGAGATTGTATCATAAAAACCAAAAATTTCCGTTGCCAGCCAGACACACACCGGGCATATGTCTAGTTTGTGTCTATTACATGCAATTATGTGCTAAAACAAGAGTTTGAGAAAACTCATCATGAGGCTCTAGAAAAAATCAAGGCTTAGCCTTGGGAATTTTAAATGGTGAAGAGTGAATTCAATATCCTCTGTAGTTACTTCCAGGCTTGAATTGGAAAAATTTCTCCTGTGCTCATTAAAGCTGGTGTTAAGGGAAGCGACATGTCTGTAGATATAAAAACTTTTGAAATTGTATCAGCAAGTAAATTATACGGTTTAGATCCATATATTAATGTCCCATGTGGATTTAGCGCTAACACATTTCTACTACCTATACTTTTTCGTGTAACCAAATTTGCATCAGTATAGCTTTCTATTTTAAATGGTTGTCTATTTTCACCAGATAAAACAGCGTTTCTTCCAGCAGACGTATTCCCAATAACATCAGAAAAACCTATTTGTGGACTTTGTATAACTAACGTAACATCTTCTTGTGATTCATTTGCTATCCCCGCTTGTACAAATCTATTGTGTAGTTCCTCTGTGAATGCTGACGTTGTGTTTAACGGTGTATGAATATCAAATACCACTCTTAAACCATCAGGAATCTTTGAACAAAAATCTCCAAGACTGGAGATGAATTCATTTTCAGTCAGCTCGCTTTTCTTTCGTAACAATTCTTGTAATTGCAAATTAAGTTGCAAAACGATTTGATCTTTTGAGGTTTCGTTTTTATTTAATTCCATATATTTGGATTATTACACAACACAAATTATTTATCAATAAATCTGTACTATTACTGACAATACTCTACCGCTATTGTCACGCTCAGTAATTATTCAAGCTTTTCTTTGTTGTTGGGATAGTTACTAAAAACTTAAAAGGAAGAATTACGTTCACAAAGTCCCAATTCGTAAGTTCATATCTTAAACTCCTTTATCTTCTCTAAAGCATATGTTGCAAATTCTAATGTCTCTACCCATCGGTCGTGATTTGCTGGTTGACCAATAGAGATAGTTTCGTCTTTTCGTTCATTCCATGAATACTCTATGAGATCACGCCATTTCGGATCAAGATTAATCTTGGCCCATTCCATGGATTCTTTTTTTGATGTAATTCTCCCTTCTTCTAGATCCTGCAAAGCTCTGGAAAAATGCAGAACAAAGAAGACTTGAAAAAATCTATTTTCCCAAGGATCAGGATTGGCTATAAAACCAGGATTCCAACCAACATGAAACTCTTTTATTTCACTTCTTAAATCATTTGGAGTGATAAGACCAGTTAACGTTTTTGGGTCAGGACCCAGGACGGTAATTCCTTTTTCTCTCACTTCCCATCTCACAACGAGGGTGTTATCATGGTCACTTTTCTCCATAGTCCGGGCTCCATTGTTAAAGTACCAAAGTTTTCGCTCTTCCGAATCATTTATTTTGCCATATTCGTAGCGGGAGGAGTGTTGCCTAAATTTTGCTAATGGGAAAAATGAATATTCCAAATGCTGTACCCACCTGCTCTCTCTATTTCGAACACTTGTGTGAACTTTTTGTATCGTATCCAACTCTTCTAACGTTAATTCACGATTGACTATGACTGCAAAATCCACATCGCTTGTCATATCAAAATCCCCAACAGCAAGTGAGCCCTGTATATACAGTCCCACAAAATTATCACCGAGAGCTTTTTTGTAGCTTTTGGCTAATTCATAAAAAACTTTATCTAATTCTGGATAATCCGTTAACTTCCTCACGAAGCTCTTTATATCAGGAGCGGGATAGACTGGATGACGCGAAAGAGAGACGCGCATCGGGTGTGTGTACTTTTTTAGCTTATGACATACGCAGGGTACGTCGGATCTCCTTTTCTGACATATGCAGTGAATCAAATTTTTTCCGGATATGGCCAATAAACCAATCCATATCCATATCGTGTTTCACCTGATTTTCATCGGTGATGGATATCTGATGATTCAGATGATCTATTTGCAAATTCGATGGGCGCGCGAGAAACCCGATGTTTTCAGCAGAAGGCATCCACATCCAACGGATATGTTTCCAATCAGCATGTTCTCTTTCAGGAAAAAAATCGATTACATAATCTTTAAGGGACAAAGCTAACCGTGCAGGGTACAGGACAAAAAGCGGAAATCCATTTCCTCTCACCACGCACATATCTGAGAGATGTCCATTTTTACTTAATGTCATCATGGCCCACAACATCTCCTGAGGATCCGAAGTAGCAAAACATGGAGAAGGCACATAGTGATCTGCCTCTTTATCTACGACGGATTGCATATATGTCTTGTCATAATGCCCAGAAAGAGAACTCCCTACCAAAGAAAACACATTCTCCTGATCATTTCCAACATATTCCCTCATCATGTGAAAATGTAAAGCAGTCTGCGTAGGAAAAGCGCCATTGAGCCACACAACCCAGCCGTTTTGTGCAAGTTTCCCTGCCGTCTGCAAATGTGATTCTTCCAATATGCTGAGCTCATGCGGTTTTGCGTATGCCACACCATTCTGATCCTCAGGCGAAGGAACGAGCATGGCATGCGATGGCGTATACGGATGCCTTTTAGCGACAATATACATCGATTGCAGCCGACCGAGTATGCGGTCCGAATCATGGAAAAAATTAACCTGTGGTACCTTTGCCAACTGACCACCTTGAGCCAAATTCCTAGCGCGATCGATATAAGCATCTGCTCTATGATCATTAAAAAACACAAAAGGACCGTTATGCTTCTGATGGATCACTATCGGATCATGAAAATCGATTCCAGCATTTTTCTCTGTAATGAGAGCTTCAAGGGAACTAAATGGTACGTCTTGATACTCTTGAAGCCTGCTGGTAAGTGCCAACTCAGAATTTATCCAACTGAACGGTATTGATTCTTTACTCATATATGCATCTTTCTTTCGAAGAATGAATTATAGGTTTTTTTGCACCCAGACTCAAGGAGTCAGTACAGCAAAGTCACTGGAATTGTATTGTGAGTACACTGTTTTCAACACAAAAAAAGAAGCGTTAAGTATTTAATTGGGCAAGCATGAAGTCATCAAAATTATATGTCTCAACCAAAATTGAGCGTATTGCTCGCAAGTCGATATCTTTTTGCATACTTAAAAGAAAATCAGATTGAATTCTTTTATATTCTGCCTGTAATTCCTCAAGTGATGTAGTACTATAATGGACCCTTAATTTATTCCATGCAGCGTTTCCATCTATAACAGCTTGCACTTCATCAATGGGAGCTCTCACTCCTTTATCTGGCAAAAAAACAAGAAGTGTTTCTCCCGGATTTATATTCAATGGTTGCTGAAGATCGAGTGGTTTATCCTCACCACCAAGAGATGGTGATTCTATGGGATTTTTTGGTACTTCTGTCATATGTGTATATAAGTGTTTAAATTATAGGATAAATCATCTCCCCATGTCAACATACATGTACTATGCATTAAGTAAACAATACTTGACATAATGTAAAGTATATATTACATTTCGAATATATGAACAGAAAACACTATAAACAAATTCGAGTCATCATATCACTGTTTGTTTTTGCCATCGTATCGCTGGCTGGTGTTGGTAACAGCTATCTCTTGGCGCTTGCTGGCGTACTAACAGGAATAGTGTTCTTAGCGCTCGTCCGATCTAAAGTGAAAATCAAATCCGACGAACGGGAGTCCCTTATAGAAGAAAAAGCAGCAAGATTGACGTATGCAATTTTTACCCCAACAATCGGCATTGGTGCAGTACTGATGCTTATCCCCACCCAAAGTGGCCTTTCGGTCTTTTCGCGTGGTGAATTTGCCTATCTAGAATCATTAGGAATGGTATTTGCCTATCTTACCTTATTCTTGATAGCAATCTATGCTATCTCGTATCATTTCTTAAATAAAAAATATGGAGGCACTGGTGATGAAGAATAAATTAAAAGTCTATCGGGCACTACGTACTCTAACCCAAGAACAACTTGCAGACAAAATAGGAGTGACCAGACAGACCGTAATAGCTATAGAAAATGATAAATATCTGCCATCCCTTGGACTGGCATTTAAAATCGCGATACTTTTTAAAGTAAAAATTGAGGATATTTTTTTATATGAAGGAGGCATCAATGAACAGTAACGCTATAAAAGATAAGCTCTTATATATTACTGCCATAGGCATAAGTATATGTTTCCTGATCTTTTTCATCGGCTGTACGTGGATAGGCTTCGAGATAAAAACCCTCTGTCAAAACGCAAAATGGGAATACAGTGGCGATTGCGTTGAAGCACTTGCGATGCAATTGGAAGATGAACATCAAGGCTTTAGAACAAGAAATCATGCCATATGGGCATTGGGTCAGCTTGGCAATACACGTTCTTTTCCGGTCCTTCAAAAGTACTATACTGGCACCATTCCCGATCGAGAACCGTTGGATAAAACCATCAGTCAGTATGAATTGAAAAAGGCGGTCAATCTAACCAATGGTGGATTCAATATTTCCGCATTTATCTGGCGGAGCATCATAAGAGAGTAATACATCACCGCTTTTCATATTCCTAACCATCTTTATCTACTGAAGATTGTATACCGGAGTGACAAACGCGACCGAAAAGGCTGAATAAAATAACAAAAACAACAGACTTATGAGTATTGACCAAAAAATATATTTCCCTATTTTGTCTCCCTTTTTCTTTCGCACTATTTTATAGACAACCCCAGCCCATAAGAAAAACAATGCAAATTGCAAAATCTTTGTAGAATACACTACATATGACAACGAACGTTGCGGATCCATACGTATAGTATATACAAAATCAGGGCAAAATAATCAGGGGACAATTTGCGTCCACCCGACAATTCTATACGTCGAGCGTAGACTTTGCATTAATCCCTTCCCAACGCTCAATATATTCAAGTCTTATCCTTGAGAATTCATGTCTTTCCTCGACAAAACTATGCCACGCCTGCAGAAGCTATCGCTTCAGCGATTGCGGGCAGGTCCCCGTATGGTTTTGTCGTGGGAGCACCGTGTGAATTACAGAAAATAAATTTTTTTTACAATTAATATACGTTTACTATTTATACAGAAAAATATGTTCTATACGGCGCGTCATCTTCCAATTTGTGCGCGATAACATAGATCACTTCGTTCCCAACATTATAGTATTCCCGTAAAAATGAAACATGATCTTCACACGGATATGGATATAACCACACGCTATGTTGCAGTTGATAAAACCCTAACTCTTTGAGCATATCTCGAAATACATCCCTCATGTGTCGTCTCTTTTGAGAAACGTCATACATAATGAGCCGCCATTTTCCATCCCACTTTTTTGGTTTATCGATTGCGAGATTTTCCAAAGAATATTTTAAAATGCGTCGTTTCCCATTTTTTGAGAGTATTACCATAGACTTCCCATGTTCCTCTTTCACATCCACCAGCTTTTCTTTTTGCAACCGCTTCAATGTCCGTTTGAGGTAAAAAGCATTGAACTGTTTCCATGATTCGAATTTTTCCTCGCGTTTGGCATCCATAAATGGTTTGACTGCCAGAAGAATACCCGGAGCAACTACGCTTGCACCTATACCAACTCCTATCCCAAGAACCGTCAGTACTTTTTTTACGGAAGCATACTGGTTATCTCGTTTTTCTTTTTGCGCAGTTTTGTACAACAGTTCGGACAGTCTGACAATTTTCTCATCAGTTGGAAGTGGGAGCGCATCAATCGAAGACTGGACAGATGTTCGTTCCATACTCTTTTTCCTTAATTCCTTTAACGTACTCTTTTATCGTACTCTACCTCTCCCAAAAAAACTATACATTTCTTCACGACAAAACTATGTCCCCGCATTGTTTTGTCGTAGGCGTAAAATTTACACTGGGAAGTTTGCATAGGGAACATACGCGGATATATACCGCCTGTAATATGCCCGTTGTGATTCTAAAAAAAATTCGATATGCCCTATTATGCAGGTAACCGTTTTAGAAGTCCTGAATACCGAATAATGCCATAGGCAACCATGCCACAACATCCTGCAAAAATAAAAGGATAATACGGATTCAGCATATAGACCCAACCTCCAACAAAAGGTCCAACGATCATGGATAGGGACATGATAGCAGTCATGGTACCCATATTCTCTCCCCTTTTTTCATGATCAACTGCAGACATGAGAGAGAGCATAACCGTGCGAAGGATGGACTGGGCAAACGTATTAATCAATAATCCGAGAGCAAAAACGAACCACAAAGGGACACTCGTCAAAAAAAATCCAATGCTAAGAGCAAACAGCATAGAGAGTAACAATTGTTTTTGGGTAAAAATATGCAGCCAGAATTTTTTCAGCAAATACCCCTGATTGATGACTAATACGACACCCATACTCGTAAAGATCATCCCTGAGGCAAATTCCTCCAGTCCAAATACTTTGTGGACAAAAAGAGAAAATATGGCCTGCTGGAGAGATATTGCTACACCCACAAAAAACCATGCTGACAAGATCGGAAGCACGATCGGATGACGCATCGCTTTGATAATCGGCAAGACAGGATTGAGAGAAATCGGTGCTGTAGAGCGTACAAGGTGGGTTTCTGGTAAAAAGAAATATGCCAAAATCACGTTTATCAATGCCAACGCTCCGACCACATAAAACGGCAATGTATGATTGATAGACCCTAATAGCCCTCCTACCAATGGCCCGACAATAAGGCCTATACCAAACATAGCCCCGATAAGCCCCATATTTCCAGCCCTTTCCTTTTCATCTGTGGCAATATCCCCTAAGTAACTTTGTGCTGTAGATATGTTCCCTGCGGCCAACCCATCAATGATCCGTCCGATAAAAAGAAAAAGGACCGTCGGTGCGCCTGCAAAAACAAACCAACCGATCGACGTACTCAAAATACTTACAAGAAGTATAGGACGCCTGCCATACCGATCGGATAATGAACCTAATAAAGGAGCACTGAAAAAAGAAAAAAAAGCGAAAAAGGCAAAAATCGAGGTCACGGTAAAGTCCGAAACGCCAAATGATTTGACAAAAAAGGGCAAAACCGGAATCACAATTCCAATACCGATAATATCCAATAAAACAGTAAAGAGAATAAGTGCTTTCGCAGACATAAAAAACAAGTATATCACGAATCACACGCAAGGTATGTGAAAGTATGACCGTTCGCACGACAAATCTATGTCCCCGCATTGTTTTGTCGTGGAAAACTATAATAAGGTATCCGATAAAACAAACGAAAAACGCACATATATTGGAGATACTGAGTCTGTCAGAATTCAAGCTATATTATTGAAAAAAAGCTCTATCTGGAAGGAAACCAATTATCTGCGTAGTCAGGGGCGACAGTACGATTTGGAAAAATAAATGGAAAGATATACACATCAGGCCTTGCAGTCTCTTGAGATATAGGTTCGACGCATAACCCACGCATGGAATCCTGACAATTTCCAACAACAATATCAAGTTTGAAGTTTTGCCGATTTAATGCTCGCACATATATACCATTTTCAAAAAGCCATGTACCAGTTTTCAGCAAATATTTATAGGTCGCTACAGCATAATCCACTGGTTTAGCAACCATAGCAGTCAAATTAGGAACTTCTGTTTGGAGTCTTCGATTAAATTGCGATATCATATTTGCATGCTCCTCACCAGTCTTTCTGTTACTCTCTGGAAACAGCAATCCGGGCACAAAAGCAACTTCTCCTGTAATGGATTTTATCTTATCCTGCCCACTCACCTGACAAAAAAATGGAAAATCAGCTTCAAGAAGTTGAGCAACTGTTGTACCAGCGCCCATGTCAAAGATAAAAAAATCACGGGCTTCTAGATACGTGCGTTGCTCTGAATTAAACTTCGGTAATGATTGTCTTCCTAGTAGTTCGATATAATTATCCATATATTAAAAAAACTATATGTAAAACTTATTACATTAAGTACTTTACGAGCCTGTAGTAACTACATGAACTATACCATATTATGGGCTATTTGT
>Ga0172379_10008341_pt1 | contig 13072 bp, 9 predicted proteins | sample GrowelOW334metaG_FD_119756 | JGI IMG/M metagenome (GOLD analysis project Ga0172379, IMG submission 119756) | Groundwater microbial communities from an aquifer near a municipal landfill in Southern Ontario, Canada - Groundwater well OW334 metaG | ecosystem: Environmental > Aquatic > Deep... | reverse complement strand
CCGAGAATAAAACCTGTCGCTGACTTATACAAACACGCTCTTCCAGTCGCGGTTGTTCCGGTGGTGAATGTGAAAACGCCCTGCGCGTTATCGGCTGGGTCTACAGTGGCAACGGTTTCGGCTGCACTCGTACCTGCATTCGACACCGACCAAACTATTCCGGTAGTGGCCGCAGTTTCAAAATCATCGAAGAAATAGGAGAATGTTCTCGGATCAATGACGGCGTCATTCACGAATGACACGCTTTTCCTTGTCAGTGAGGTCGGGGTAACATAGAGGTTCACACCGTCATATTCGACAGCGCCGTCTTCCGGTGCTGCCAGGCTGGTTCCGCTTGTAAGTTTTAAAGGAGCTGTATTTGCCGATGCTGTTCCCGCCTTGAGATGCAGTGCCGCCGCAGGCGCATTGTTTCCTATTCCGACCCTATTGTTTGCCTGGTCAATTACGAGCGTATCACTGTCGAGATTCAGATTTGAACTCAGTGTCCAATTTCCGCCTGTTGGAAGGGCTACGTCCGGGAGATTTGCAGTGACAGTGGCGACATTTGAAGCATTTCCCACGAAAATGTTATTTTGCGCAAGCACAGATGAGGTGAAAATAGATTTGCTTTCCCATTGCGGATTATTTGTCGCATCGGTTGTAAGCACCTGATCTGCTCCGCCGTCTGCGATTTTCGCAAGTGTGACATTGTTGTCCAGTATTTTCGCGGTGGTCACCGAATCCGGCTGAATCGCGGCGATTCCGGTGTTTGAAACGGTGACATCGCCTGAAATGGTTTGGGCGGCGGCGACATTGGAGACGTTTCCGATGAGGACTTTGCCGTCCGTAAGTGTCACTGAATTGCCTGCCGGATCAATTGTCTTGTTTGTGATCGCCTGACTTCCGGTCAGGGTTGCGATATTCGCAACGGTCGTTGTGTTGCCCGCACCGTCACTGAGGCTGCCGCTCAGGAAGACATTGGTCCATCTTTTTGTGGCTGAACCGAATTCTGTAGCAGCGTCGGCCGCCGGCAAAATGGCGGTGTTTACCGCGACAGCCTGCAGATTGGTGAGTTCACGGGTCGCATTTGTCGCACTTGAACTGCCCGAATTTACGGCATAGGGAACCGCCTGAAGTTTTTCCCTTGGTGAAAGATCGCCTGCAGCGATTGTAATCTGGACGTAAAGAGTATCGCTAAAAGCCAATGCCTGAGGCAGATTGCCATAAGTCCCGCCACCGCCTGCGTCATCTCCGACAACTACTGAATATATTCCATCCGTGACAGTGACCGGGTTTCCGAGTCCGGCGGTATTGCGGTCAACATATAAGGCGGTTCCGGCGACAGCCGCGTCATAGATTGTGACTGTCATATCGATATTGCCGTTGATTATGTTGCCGGACGCGTCCAAAAGTTTACCTGAATACAGGATAGTACCAGGAGCGGCGAAAGACGGAACTGAAAAAACGAAAAGCAGAATCATCGCCACTATACCTGAAAATAAAAACGCAAGATATTTTTTCATTCTACACCACCGCTTTTCGTTAAATAATTCAAGGTAATTTCAAAATTGCCGAATCCAAGGCAGGGATGGCTCTCCGAGCCGTCCGTCTTGAGGCGGCGCGTTACGGAGAACGCGCCCTACCTTCGCCAATTTTGAAATTGGCTCAATTCATCTGCACTGCAAATCTTATTCTCGGATCGCCGGCAACTTGCCGACAACTTTCTTCTCCCCATATTTCACTAAACACCATGCCACCAAGCTGGTGGCGTTCCATCAAGTCCAAACAAAATAAGATTCAAGGGAAAACCGAGGGGTTGTTTCCAACCCCCCAGTTGTTAATTTAATTACTTCACCCATGGGCTTGTCGAGCGGTTGCTGTAGGAAACATTCGTCTGTGTTGCCGGCGCGATCGGGTTCACGAGAGCCCATACAGCTGAACCATCTGTGCTGGTCACACATACATATTGTTTTTTGGCAACAGTGTCAACCCACATGCTTCCAACCACATAGCCGATTCCGTTAGGAGCGGTTACGTCATTGACATCGTTAGTTGCGGTAGGAGGAACGGCTGCGTCTGTTTTATTGCAAATAGTTATTCTTACACCATTCGCATCAACAGTCAGTCCTGAACCAGCCGCTGTTTTTACTTTAAGCCCAGTCGAGTCTTCTATCCCGCCAGTTGCATTGAGCTGAACCGCCGAACCTGAAACCTTGTTCGCAGTTGCAATCGTTGCGAGTTTTGTGTCAACAATCGCCGCTGTGGCGCTGATATTGGAATCAACGATGGTGTCAGCTGCGATTTTCGCAGAGGTGACCGCCGAATTGACAATTTCAGCAGTATTGACTGAATCATTGGCCATTTTCGCGTTTGTGACGGCATTGTCGGCGAGGTCGAGTGTGACTGCCGCAGTTTCGGAACCGGAACCGGTTACCGTGATTGTTCCATTTCCGGCATCAGCGACTGTTGCGACATAATTGCCGGTGGTCTTTGTTCCGAGCGCGATGGAGTCATTTGCGATTTGAGAGCCGCTTATTCCGCTGGCTTTCACGCGAAGGGTGTTCGCGTTGATTTCGATTGTGCTGCCATCAACATTGACCTGAAGATCATCTGCGTTTGCGGTGAGACCGCCGTTGGCTGCTGTTCCGACTGCGAAATCGAGGCCGCTGAGGGTCAATCCGTTACCTGCGGTGTAAACACCGGGGCTGGCGAACTGAACAAAAGCAAGAGGTGTCGTGCCAAGCACAACTGCACCGCTGACATTGCAAACCCATGCCTTGCCTTGGTTGGCTGTTCCGTCGGTCACGAATACTGCGGCACTTTTGACTTCTGCGGCTGCATCCATGTCAAGCGCTCTCGTCCATGCGCCAGCTGCGACAACATATATTCCGTTTTGAGCTCCGGTGCTCTGGTCTTTTACGAGAATCCTGTCGCCTGCGACAAGAGCCACGCCATCAATTGTCTGCGTCCCGCTAAGGGTCAAATCTGCTCCGGCGCTTGCAGCGCGTGCGGCACTTTTCCATGAAAGCCCGTTCACGAGACTGTCTACATAAGCTTTTCTGGCGGCTTCATTTGCGGTAGTGGGGTCAGTTCCGGGAAGAACCGGAATGCTTCCGAAGGTTTTTATACCGTTTACTGCCTGGTCTCCGGATGTTCTGACAACCGTGTTGTTAACGGCAACTTGATCCGCGAGGATCTGGATACCGTCACCTGGATCAACATTAACCGCCACACTTGAACCCAGTGCTACCGAGCCACCGTCTTTGAGTCCGTCTCCTGCTGTAACTGTAACACTGCTGTTTGCGAGTTTCGCATTGGCGATCGCCGCAGTGCCACTGATGTTGGCATCAACAATGGTGCCGTTCGCGATTTTCGCTGAAGTTACGCCGCCGTCTTTGAGCTGGAGGTTGTTCGAGCTGATTTCAATGCCGGTATTGTCAACATTTACGGCGACCGTGGCTGCAGTGCCTTCGCCTGCGACACCGGTAACTGTGGTTGCGCCTGCAACAGCACCTGCGACTGTCGCAACATAATTTCCGGCGGTATCAGTGCCGAGGACAACAGCGTTCGGCTGAATCGCGGCAACTCCGGCATTTGAAATGGCGATATCCCCTGAAATGGTCTGTGCGGCGGCGACGTTGGAGGCATTTCCGATGAGGACTTTGCCGTCCGTAAGTGTCACTGAATTACTTGCAGGATCAATTGTCTTGTTTGTGATCGCCTGACTTCCGGTCAGGGTTGCGATATTCGCAATGGTCGTCGTGTTACCTGCACCATCATTGAGGCTGCCGCTAACAAAGACGTTTTGCCATGTTTTTCCGGCTGAACCCAAATCTATTGAATTGGTAACCCCCGGCAAAATGGAGGTGTTTACCGCTACAGATGCCAAGTTGTCGAGTGCAAGTGTAGCATTTGCTCCGCTTGAACCTGAAGAGAGGGAAGAAATCGCATATGGCACTGCCTGGAATTTTTCACGGGGGGACAACGCTGTTCCGCCGATGCTTATTTCGATGTGACATGTGCTGGATGCCTCAAGGGCTTCCTTGAGGGTGGTATAACTTCCGCCGCCGCCTGCGTCATCGCCGATAACGACTGAATAAAGTCCGTCCGTAACCGTGACAGGATTTCCGAGTCCGGCAGTGTTTCGGTCAACATAAAGTGCAGTTCCTGCGACAGCCGCATCATAGACCGTGAGCGTCATGTCCAAGTTGCCGTTGACAACGTTTCCCGTGCTATCAAGCAGTTTGCCTGAATAGACGATTGTACCCGGTCCGGCTGCGAATGCGCCGAGCGCCGACGCAAATACGAATGCGGTCAGCAACACCTTCATTACGTTCATTTTCCGCTTCATCTTTCCTTCTCCTTTTCTGTTTTTATCGACTTTAAAATCATTGGGATGCCTTTTCATTTTGGACTCCTTTGTTTCATTTTTTCTCCTTTTCCGTAATTTGTTATTTTGAACTCCATGACGAGTTGTTTGTGTTGACATAACTTCCCCCCGAACTGACGCTTCCCGATGAAAGATTGGCGGTGTTGAGCTGCCAGACGGCGGCGCCTGCGGTGGCAGCCATACAGAGGTAATTTCGTCCGTGCGCAGTGTCAATCCATTTGCTTCCGACGGAATAGCCTGCGTTTGCGTCATCGTCCTTGGTAGGAGGAACTGTTGCGTCAAGTTTACTGAGCTGGATGTTCGGATTCCGCATAACTGCGGCCTGAAAGTTTGTCTCATCAATGCCCACGCTTATGTTGGCGGAGTTCAAGGCTACGGTGACCATATCTGATGCCGCCGCGATATTTCTGAACTGCAGATCGTTTCCGTTTTTGTTATCGAAGACACCGAATCCCATTGTGCCTATATTTGAGGCGGTAGCACTTCCTCCGGCTCCTTTGTCCGTCCATGAAAGAATTCCGTTGCCGTCGGTTGTCAGAACCTGTCCGGAACTTCCATTGTCAGGTGGAAGCACAAAAAGCGTGTCTCCCGTCATTGTTGGAGATGTTTGAAACACCGAGTTGAAACCGGTGCCGCCTGAATGAATTGTGAGCTTCCCGTTTGTACCTGCATACCCGGTTTGAAGGTTCAGCAAAGTTCCGTCCGCCGGATTCTGTCCGCCTATAACTGTGCCGTCTATTGTTCCTCCGCCTATGTCAACTGTGCCTTTAGCCGGCGTATCCATGACGGCCGGCAGTCCCTGATGATCGTAGCCCAGTCCCCCAATCTGAGCAACTATCAGGGTCGAAACCTGTTCCGAGGTAAGGCCGTTTTGATTTGCATAGGAGGTCCATACGTAGTCAATGCTGAGGGACACGGTTCCGCCGCCCTGGGAAGTCGAACCGTCCGTGAATGTCTTATCCCATGAAGACCATCCACTGAGAACTGTCGCCATCTGAATTGGGCTTGGAGCACCGGTTTTCGAGGTGGCGAGCAGGGTTGTTTTTCCGGAATAGTATTCGCCGAGCATTCCGCCCCAGAATGCCGAGATCGTCAGATATTCGGAAGAGGCCGCCTGTATTTTCTGGAAATCCGCTATCCCGAAAAGAAAATCCTCATTGGTGTAGTACTTCACTTTGTCAACCGGAGACTGCCAGTATTTCACCAGTTTTTCACTCGAAAAAATTCCAGAGACGGCATCATATTGAAACGCAAGATATCCAATCTGGCTTGCAGTGTAAGGCGTTTTTGGAGCGACTGCCGTAGGGGCGTAATATTCGGTTCCGCCGAGCGACCACTTATAGACAAAAACTTCGGCGTTGAGCGGTGATGCGAAGAAAATGCAGAAAAGCGCCGACATTCCGAACAGAAAAAGAAGATTCGGAGCGCTTATGTTCCTGCTGAAAGCTTTGTCCCTGCATTTTTTCATTTTGGCATTGCGCTTTTTGAGTATATTTTCCCCATGTCAACTGTTAACCATGTCAAAAGCTCCTTACTCATGTAACAATATTACTACATTCAAGTTTATTTGTCAAGTAATTTTGAGAGGGAAAACAGAAAATTACGTAGTAAACAATAAAACGTGTAGCGATTTCTTGATTGGGTTAAAAAAAAGAAGCGGTTTTTGAAAGTTATTTTTGATTTTTTCAAAATGTGGAACTAATCTTGAATTTGAATGTGGGATTAATCTTGAACTTTATTTTCCAGGAGTTAAAAAATGTCAATTTCCGTATATCTGATAGACGATCACCGGGCTCTTCTTGACGCACTTAAGGCGGTTTTCAAAGGTCATCCCGAAATTTCCATTGCGGGCGAAGCAACGAGTGCGAAGAACTGCATGGATGAACTTATACAGTTGAAACCTGATGTAGTGACTCTTGATCTTTTCATGGAAAACGAGAACGGCATTGATTTTCTCAAGGAGTTGAAAAAAAGGGATTTGAGCATAAAAACGGTGGTTTTCACGGGTTCCTCCAGCGAAGAACATGTTGCTGAATGTTTCAGCTACGGCACTCTCGGATATGTTCTCAAAGGTGGCGGCATAGACGAACTGGTGGATGCGGTCATTGCCGCCGGGAAAGGCAATTATTATTTGAGCGGACATGTCGGGAAAACATTTTTTGATCAGGTGAAATTTAATGAAAAGCGCCTTGACAAAGGGAAATCCGAAGGGCTCAGCCAGCGTGAAAAAGAAGTTCTCAAACTTACGGGCGAAGGCAAATCCTGTTCGGAGATAGCTGAAATCTTAAAACTTGAACTTTCAAGCGTCTACACATATCGCAACCGTCTCATGAATAAGCTCGGAGTGAAAAACGCCTCCGAATTGATTGCGGCCGCAGTCAAAGCAAACTGAAGAGGCATACTCCACACGGATGAAAATTCAGCTGACAGCTTATTTTTTCGCCCTGTAATAATCGGCGACGGAGTCAATGATCTGGCTAAGGGAATGCCTTGGTTTCCAGCCTATCGCCCTGTTTATACTGGAAATATCGGGAAGTCTTCTCATCATGTCCTCAAATCCTGACTCATAAGCCTGCTCATAGGAAATGTGCTCAACGGGGGATTTGCTTTTCAGGCGTTTTATCACGGTAGCGGCAAGGTCGTTCATGGATATCTCCCCGGTACTTCCGACATTGAAGACTCTTCCTGCGGCCTCATCGCAAACGGCAAGCCCGCGCAATGCCCTGACAGTGTCAAACACATGGCAGAAACATCTTGTCTGCTTTCCGCTTCCATAGACCTGAAGAGGCTCCCCCGCAAGCGCCTTTGAAACAAAACGCGGAAGAACCATTCCATACCGGCCGGTCTGCCGCGGCCCGACAGTATTAAAAAGCCGCACTATGAGAATCGGCATCTTTTCAGCCCGGAAATACGCCATTCCGAAAAATTCATCGAGGAGCTTGCTGCATGCGTACGACCAGCGGCAATTGGTGGACGGGCCGATGAGAAGATCGTCGCCTTCATTGAATTTCGCCTTGTCGGATTTTCCGTAGACTTCGCTTGTCGAAGCTATGAGCACCTTGGTATGGCATCTCTCCGCCCCCTTCAAGACACGTTCAGTCCCATGGACATTTGTCATGATTGTCCTGACAGGGTCATGGACAACCAGCTCCACGCCGACAGCGGCGGCGAGATGGTAAACCATATCCGATCTGGAAATAAGATATTCAAGCTCGGGAAGTTCAAGCAAGTCGCCTTCCACAACGTCGAGCTTGGATTTTTTCTTCGCAAAGGAGAGGTTTTCCGGGGAACCCGTTGAAAAGTCGTCAATCACAGTCACCGAATGTCCGTCTTTGAGGAGTGATTCAACAAGGTGACTTCCAATGAAACCCGCCCCTCCAGTTACAAGAAATTTCATAATAAGAACTCCGTCGGGTTAAAATCTTCCATTGCGGACAAATACGGATCAGGCGCCGCCCATGCCGGAACTCAGCATCGCTTTTTTCTGTTTTCTCTCCCTGATGCGCATGTAAATATCAATAAACGGCCCGGAAAAAATGTAGTAGTTGATGAGGACAACCGCTGCAAGTTCCTTCCATACCACCAGCGCCATCACAAAAATCACAAGCATAATCATCCTGACCCTGTTCCTGCGCACGGACTGAATCCATTTGCCGATATGCGTGTAACGCACATTGCTGACCATGAGGAATCCGAGCAGGCCTGCGTAGAACGGGAGTATTACGAGAATATGATTAAGCTCCCCCTCTTTCATGCAATAGTAAATGACAAGACTGCATATGCCCGCCGCCCCGCCCGGTGAGGGAAGCCCGGTGAACCCTTCCGTTTTCTTCTTCTCGAGCATTGCATGAACATTGTATGTGGCAAGCCTTAAGGCGACACATCCGAGATATACCGCGCAGAGCCCCCATACGATATAATAGTCCATCGGCTTGAGATGCTCCCTTAAATGATGCGCCATAACCGCGACTATCACTGCCGGAGCCACGCCGAAAGTCACCATGTCGGCCAGGGAATCCATCTGCATCCCGTGCATGCTTGCCGCATTGAATATCCTCGCGGCGAAACCGTCAAGTGCGTCAAAGACCATTGCCGCAAGAATGATATAGGCGCAAAGCCTGAGAACAGGTTCCGGGTCTTTCACCCCCTCATAGACATGAAGAGTGAAAAGAATCGCGGCAAATCCGCAGAGGGAATTGCATATGGTAAGAGCTGTCGGCACAAATTTCAGCCACTTGTTGTGAACGATGAGTTCTTTAAAATTCCTTCTCATATTCATTCCGTTCTGTTTTTGATTTCAGCCATTATTGAAGTGCCTGCATGCACACGGTCGCCAATCTTGACTTTCAATTCGAAATCGGAACCGGCAGGTAAAAACAGCTCCGTCCTGGAACCGAACTTGATCATTCCGTATATTTCGCCTTTTGAGAACGCCGATCCCGGCTCCACAGGACAGACTATCCTTTTTGCTATGGCGCCGGAAATCTGGCGGACAATCAGCGTGAATTCCTCTCCGCCCGCACTTGCATCGCAGACAACCGTCATCGCCTCGTTCTCGCTTGAAGCCAATGGGTCTCTGGCATCATGGTATCTGCCTTTCCTGTAGATTTTCTCCCTGACTTTGAGCTGGCACGGCGCCCTGTTCAAATGAACATCGAAAACCGACAGGAAGATGCCGACACGGACTGCGTCCCGCCCGCCGAAATATTCATTTTCAGCGCTGCCCGAAACGATCCCGATATCGCGGACATGTCCGTCGGCCGGGGATACGAGAATGCCGTCACCGGACGGAATTGTCCGTTCGGGATCACGGAAGAACGCGGCGAGAGCCAGCCATGAGAGCGCAAAAAAAACTGAAAGTGAAATTCCGGCAAGCATATTCACGAAAACGGCAATCAGCACCGAACCGGCAGACAAGAGCAGAAAAACAATTCCGCCGCCAAGCCATTCACGCATTCCGTAATGTGTAAGTTTCATATGTTCATCACGCTTTAAGCGCTTCCTTCACGGCATTGACAAGCACCTGTTTGCTTTGAACACCAATGAGCTGCTGGACTGTTTTCCCGTCTTTCAATATGAAAATGGCGGGAATGCTCCTGACGGCAAATTTCATGGCGAGCTCCTGCGCCTCATCCACATTGATTTTGGCAATTACCGCATCATTGCCGACTTCTTTGACCACTTCCTCAAGAACCGGGCCGAGCATTTTGCAGGGGCCGCACCATTCCGCCCAGAAGTCAATAAGGGCAACCCCCTTGGAAGTTTCCGAATCAAAATTATCGGAATTCAAATGTTTCACGGAACCCATATTTTACCCTCTCATAATTAGTTGTTAAGCTTGGAATATACTGAAAACACGGTATTATTTCAAGCATGATACCCATACTGCTGTTGTTTTTAAACTTTTGCCATGACTTTTAAATTTACATGAACGCCAAAGACTACAAATATATTGACATAAACGGCATCTCCATTGCATACACCGACAATGGATGCGGGCAGCCGGCCCTTTTCATCCACGGGTTCGCCTCGTCTTCCTTTTCCTGGATGAAAATGATCGGACATATGCCCCGCAAACTCAGATTCATCACAATCGATCTGAAGGGGTACGGATATTCGGAAAAGAGATGCGATGATCAGCTTTCACCTTTCGACCAGTCGGTGATTGTCTCCGAATTCATCAGGCAGATGAAACTTGAGAACCTTGTCCTTGTCGGACATTCAATGGGCGGCGCAATCAGCCTGCTCGCACTTCTGAATGAAGATATCAGGTCGAAAACCGGCAGGCTCGTACTTGTGGACAGCGCCGGCTTTCTCCAGAAACTGCCGAGTTTCATAGATGACATTACGGCGACTTCCCCCGACAACGCCGTCGTAAGGATGGCAAGCGAGGAGCTTCTGGTTTCACTCGTCCTGAAACAGACATTTTTCGATCACGGTAAAATAGACGATGAAACCGTCAGGGAATACAGCGGCATTCTTCGTCAGGACGGGGCGAAGGAATGCCTTTACGCTTCAGCCAGGCAGATTGCGATTGCCAATACAAAATCACTCCACGAAAAAATCAGGGGGTTCTCAATCCCGACCCTGATTGTCTGGGGGAAGGAGGACGTTATAATTTATCTCCCGGACGCGTTGAAACTCAAGGCGGATCTGAGGAATTCAGAACTCAGGGTCATTCCAAAATGCGGACATTCCCCGCACGAGGAAATGCCGCTGGAGACGGCCGGGATATTGTCCGAATTCATAGGAGTGCATTCTGACCCGGCGCCGGACAAGCCCCGTCCGGACATGAATCATCCCCGGAAAATCAAGATGAGAAGGCTTATTGATCACTGGAGCGTCGGCATGTTTTTCATGATCGTAATTATCAAGCTCCTGCAGCTTCTTAAAACAATAGGGTTCAAGGCGAAAGAAAACGGGTGGCGCAAGGTCACCGGCATCTTCATGCGCAAGGAACATTCAAAATTCCTCCTTGCCAGCTTCAGGATAAGCTATATCGGGGAAAACACTCCGCCCGAAAATATGGAGGCCGCCAGGAACATCCTGATCGAACGCCTTGCCGATTTCATCCGGAGAAGCCCGGCCTGCCACTGGACGCTCGACTGGGGATTCTTCATGGCCAAAAGGAAAAAACTGCTTTTCACAGATATTGTCGAGGCGAAATTCAGCGGCGAAGGACGGATGCTGAAACTCATGCCCCACCTCGACAGGACGAGTCGGGATTTTCCCCTGCTCAAAGATGAGACAAGGGAGGGGCTCATTTCCGAAATGATTGAAGTTTACAACGAAACGGAAAACTTTTCCGACAAAAAGCGCCCATGGATTGTCTACAAGAGACTTCGGCGCTGGGCCCGCAAGGTGAAGGGGCTTTCATTTTCGGGGCGTCAGGAACTTCGACACCTTATAGACAGATTAATGAACAGCTCCTTTATCCAGTTTGACACACTGACCAACGATCCCTCTAAATTCACGCGCTGCAGAATGGCCACTCCGGACATGAGAAGGTGCAGCCATCCCGGATTCGGACTTCTCAACATTGTGTGCCGTTTCACGCCCGACTATTCTGAAAGTGACTTATGGTTCCAATACCATCATGTATCGGTTGACGGGATGCCCATGCAGGAGATGCTCCAGAACCTGAAAAAGGAATGGGGGGCGGCTGGCCCGGTCAAATATCCGGCCCTTTCAAGCAGCGCCGCAAAACCCGAATCCCTTTATCACGGGCACAACCTGTTCCGCGCCAGGGTTTACATCTCTTTTGAGCGCTTCCTCAAATTCAGGAAATATCTCAATGAGAAATATTATGTGGAAATGGGCGGGCCCGCAACAGTCTCAAGCATGATAATCTGGGGACTGGCCCAGCAGGACTATTTCCGGGAGCGAAAATTCGTCTCCCCCGTCGACACCTCTTTGATTATGGATTCCTCGACAGGCCGCAACATCAGTTTCATCATCATCCGCCCGAAAAAGTTTTTCAATGAAGCGGCTCCCCTGGACGGATTCCTGAAATATCAGAGGGAATTCAACCAGCGCCTCTTCGCAACCAGCATCGGCAAAAGCGAAAGCCATGAACTTCTCGAGCTCTACGCTCTGATGCATCCGCTGTTCTATCACTTCACCAGCACTGTAATGTCGAAAACCCTTGGCGAACTTGTCGGAACTGCGGGATTGACAATACTCAAGAATGCGGAAATGTTTATCAGCCCCATTTCCGATCTTCACGTCAACGGATTCACCGCCATCGGCAACATGGCAATGCCCACTGAAGACGGCAAAACCGCAGGCGCGGTCAGCATCTGCGGCTCCAGAGAACAGATCCACGAATACATCAAGGCGATAACCCGTCTCACGGAAAACTATCACGAATTTCTCTTCCAGAACTATTCCTGCCAATAGGAAACAAGCCTCGGTCAAGAATTTACTTTTACGCCGGGAGCTCCGGCCTGACTTTCAGAACTCGTTACGAGTGCTGAAAGTCCGAAAAGAACTCTTTCCTCAGCAGTTCAACTGAAACAAAGCGGTGGCTGCGCCAGCCGCGTTGCAGGCCGGCCTCAACATTCTCCGTCCTGTCATCCGTATAGAAACAAGGTTTGCCGTAGGTGTTTTCAAAGGCCTCATAGATGCCGGATTCGGGTTTCTTGAATCCTGTCCTGTAACTGAAAATCCCGCCGCTGACAAAAACGGCGAGAGGAAGATGGCGATATACGTGATTGATATGGATTTCCGAAGTATCCGAGAAGAATATCGCACGGCAGCCCAGCTTCGTAATCTCATCCAGAAAATCATACATGCCGGGAATCTCATCCCCGAGAATCCGGTTCCAGGCACAGGCAAGTTCCGCATCGGTAAAACGTCCGCCCGTAACTTTCTTAAAAACTCCGAGCCAGCCCTCAGTGGAAATCCCGCCTTTTTCGAGCTTGTCGCACGCCTCGTGAAATTCCACGGGAACTACGGTGTCCGTCGAATATCCAAGCGCATCAAGACAACGTCCGGCGTGAATTTTCAGGCATACGTTGCCGATGTCAAGGGCGAAATATCTTCGTGATTTATCAATTTCAAATCTGTCAGTCATCTTATTCTTGCCCAACGATACGCTCATGTATCCGACGGAGACGGATTACATGAAGTGGCTTGGTTAGAATCGGAGTCTTATTGAATTGCTGCCTCTTCAAGTCGTTCAGCGACCCAGAGCTTGATGAT
>Ga0172379_10008340_pt1 | contig 13073 bp, 5 predicted proteins | sample GrowelOW334metaG_FD_119756 | JGI IMG/M metagenome (GOLD analysis project Ga0172379, IMG submission 119756) | Groundwater microbial communities from an aquifer near a municipal landfill in Southern Ontario, Canada - Groundwater well OW334 metaG | ecosystem: Environmental > Aquatic > Deep... | reverse complement strand
TAACAATGCTCAATCTATTCTTCTTTTTCTCTATACTCACTCAAATTTCCCTATTTATCCACCTTTTATCCCTTGACAAAACCTTGAAAACTTGCAAAAATGGCTTGTTTGTGGTCTAATAATCGTGGAGAACTGGGCAAATTAGTTCATAGAAAATAGTTCACAGCCAATAGGAAGAAAAAACACATTATACTTATCGCTTAACAACAGAACTTGCTATGCAATAAGTGTTATGTGACAGATGATCTCACTTCAGAAATGGAGTCTGGTTGTCGGAGTTATTCATGGAGTAAGGTTCTCCGCTCTTTCCAACTTCTACTGTTCCTTTCGTGATTGAAAGAGACAGTAGAATTCAAATGGCTCTTGGTTAGGACTACGCATTAAGCCACGTCCTATAGGAAAACAGTTCGGAAGTTCGGTCGGTTAATACGAGTAAACGCGACGCTCGGGAATGTGTGAAGTGAATTTTTTCACTGCAAACACTCTCGAGTCTAGTGTCAGCTCGTCCACCGGTCGCCCTAGGCGACCATAATGCCCAGGAGGGTGCCATGAAGAAGCTCTCGGCTCTCCCCCTCTGGGTAGCCGCCATGGCTGCCCTTCTCATCGTCGCCTCCTGCGACGACCCAACCCCCGGTCCCCAGACGCCGGCGCCCTCGGCCGACGTCACCCAGCCCTCGAGCGATGTGTCTGAGCAGCCCATCTCCTGCGGCCCCAACGAGCAGAAGGCCGACGACGGACACCGGTGTGTCCCCCTGGTCGAGCCGCCGACCGACTGCTCGATCTACAGCGACATCGAACTGTACCTCTGGACATGCGACGGTTCGCTCATCAAAGAAGAACCGTTCACAGTTCAGCCCATGAACAACGCCTGCGTGGTCTGCGACTCGGACTCGTGCGTCCGATTCAGCTACGATCCACAAACGGCGAAGATCATCCTCGAGTACGAGGACGGGTACAGGCTCGAGTGCTGTGGGGGGTCCCCCATCTAGCGGCGTTCTGCCGCACCAAGGGTCACGTACGCCGAAGGTTCTCTCTTCGGCGACGGACTCCAAACGTTGAATTTATTTTCAACACTTAGAATCATAAAAAATCTCCTTTTTCAGGAGATTTTTTATTTGTTCTTTCTTCTTCTATTTTCTCTTCTTTTTCTTCTGTTACATGTTACATGCTATGTGTTACATGTCAATTTGGTATAACAATTATCTCACCTTTGTAATAAGTCCAAGTATCAGGTCGCCCATCCGTGCATGAACCGTTCATGTCATCATTATAAACACCCTTAGAAACAGCATTTTGAGGAACAACAATTTTACCAGAATTAACTGTTACACCTTCTGTCCCATTACACCACCCCCAGTTATCCAGCACCTGCACACGTGGACGGAAGACGCAGACCATGTCTTCAGCTCCCTTGCCATATACCATCAACTCTTGTTGCACATATTCTGGGAATGAACCAACTCTTCTTCCGAATTCATCACCCTCGCTCATAGCAACAGAACAACTATAGTTATGAATACTTTCAAACGGACGTGGCTCACATGCGCGGACAGAATCTCCAAAATGACGAGAATGACCTTGTGGATCTGCGCACTCATAATCAAATCCTAGATTTCCACACTCATCTGCTGCACCTGACTCCTCTTTGCACGTAACCTGTGTATAGATCGGATTATTATTATCTCTGACCATACACCTACTCACGGTAGGAGCACCGCCACTATCACTTGATTCACAATATGGTTTTCTGTTTTTATAAAAACCCATTTGATCTTTCACGGGGGTTCCATCTCCCCAGTCTATTAGCACACGGCGTATTGGCATATGATTGTCATCGGCAAACGCATAGAATTTCATAGTGGCAGTCCTGATAGATCTGAGAATCACCGGCTTCACATTCACACCATCCATAGCCACTTCCCACGAATCATTTTGACCTGCGGTCTTGAAGTCGGTCAAAACACTGTTTCGTTTATTGATGGTGATACTGTTTGGCAAACCAAGCGCGCATTTGCCTGATCCATCATCAGGACATTTGTTTGGATCTGGATTGACCGAATATATCTGTGGCGGTCGTGTCCCATTTGTAGTACTAGAAGACACATCGCAAGGGAAAAAAGTACTATCGCAGGCAATACCCTGTTCTGCAGCTGGAGTAGAGCGACCATAGAACTTTGCAAATAATTCATGTATAGAATCTTCTGCGTCATAGAAACCTGCGCTTGTATTTTCTCTTATTTCTTCGGCAGTCGGCAAGGTATTGTCACTTCTATTGATACTATTGATAAGATGATCACACCATGCATTTGACATAAAGATTCTATTTGCCAAAACAGAACATGAATATGGATAGCCGTGTGCCTTATCAGGATCAGTAAAATTGTATGTATTTCGAACCTCTCTACTAGCCATATCCTGAGGCATCTTTGCAAGAGATCCAAACGGCTGGGCATCCAAATTCAAAGGAAGATGCGGATACCATCTGTCTACGCCCACTGGTGTCTGTTGCGCGCCTATCCACACACGATCAGTCCATGCTTTATTGGTACCATTGGTCAATGTGTCAATTTCTCTATCATTGTAGACTGAAACAAATCTTTCACACCTATCCATCATCGTTGCATACACGGCAAACTGTATTCCTGCAGAATCATCATTCCCGCTTGAATAGTAACCATTGCACCAACGGGAAATATAGCCCAAAAATTCTCCATCTTCATTGAAATCCATGCCGATTGCCAGCCAATCATTGGATTTACTCTTTTCCCATCTACACTCAGCGGTAAATGGATCTTTGGATGCATCAGTCGGAGGCGATTCTGGATCCGCAGGTATAAATGGAATCAGGGTCTCATCTAAATCTTTATTATAGTACACTGCCACATAACGATGGGCTATTCTGTTTCTTCTTTCAAATTCATCCCTATCCATATTATTTCTGCATGAATTTGTAATACCGCCAGACACATCTGGATAATTCCTATATGCTTCCCAGACAGTACCCTGGGCATGCAGGTCAGTAGCACTATAATTGTAATAGGAAAGCAAACCTCCATCATTTTCTCTATCTAGCACATACGTATACAACTGCAATTTTCCATTTGTTCTACCCTTGGACCAATCATCTTCATCACCCGAAATAACACCGAGCCTGTTGAGATGATTCCCATCAAGAGTGCTCACCAAGCCGGTTGATTCAGCCTTTTTGTCGCCAAACGTACGCAACATTGCAATATTGATCTTGAACTGGTTGGTCATAAGAGCAGGGAGAAGACCGATTATCTCATCACTATTCTCTTGATCTTGAAATTGGATCGGTACAAAATAAACAGATTCTATATTTTGTTCCCACAAATCTTTTTCAACAGGGCTGATATACGCCGGGACAGTCGCCTCTGGCGACAGAGCAGTCGTATCCAAATTGTATGGATTTCGCGTATTTATAGACTGGATAACAAATGAATTGTTTGCATTTTGTGACAATGATGAGTCAGGCACACAGCCCCACAATCGTGGCGGATGCATGGCAGTACCCATATCTCCCTGTTGGTTGATATCAATCGGATCATAATCCCCACCGGTACATGTATGTGCAGATCCATAATGCGTCATGGGAGCAAAACTATACATGGCATAGGTGTTGTTGCCGAGAGGACTTATCAAATTCCGACAATCACCATAATTATAGCGCAATAGCCGTGCATTGATGCCTATATTTCTCCATCCCCATATTTGCAACTGTGCATACCCACCAAAACTTGGGTTCAGGTATGCGTGGAAATCATCAGCAATGCCACTTGCTCGTGGAAGATCTAGGGACTGCCTGACGCCATCTGGAGTAGATTCACCATTCCAGCTCAAATCTACCTGTCTTTGAAAAATTCCATACGGACCATTGTCGTTGTTCTCTGTAAGACCATCTGAACTATACCGTATATGATATGTACTAAGCAGAATAGTGGCGTCACCCATAGGGTACGAACTCAAAGAGTTTATATCTGTTGCTGACGCGCCTCTCAATACATTATCGGAAACAGAATCAAACAAGCCTCCACCTGTTCCACTTGAATTTGTACAATAGAGTGTGCCACCACCATTGGGAGCATCTACTCCAATAGGATTATACCCAGCGTTCGGGTTTGAATTGAATACGTCTACATTGGAAATCGATTGTTGGACAGGCATCCACGTAAGACATGGAAAAACTGTTTGCAAAGCTCCTGCAGAATTTCTCGTCTGACCGAGCGGTCTGCTGAGGTCATATTCCAAACAGAAATTTTTCATACCCAGACTTGTGGTCCGTTTTGAAATCAAGTTGCATGTACCCGATTCTCCATTTGTAGATTTGCAGTCGTCATTGGTACTACATGGATTTCCATCAAAACTCTTGTTACCATCCGCAGCACTAGTCTTACCACCAACGCATACGCCTTCAGGAATCATAGATCTGTTCTGATCCACATACTGTTTGGACCAGTAGTCAGTGACACCATTTCCGTATTCAATTTTTATATAATCGCACATGCAACCACCTTCATCTTGGCACACATGGACATTTTGATATTCTTTTCTTAATTCAAGGAAATTTCTTCTCCATGGGATAGAACCTGACACAAATGCATCTTGTTCTGTCTGTGAGGCAGGACTTGGCACGCCTTTGCCCATCATATCCGGAACCAATTTTGTGGCACTCGAAGGTATAACCAAACTGAACTGATACGGGCTATCTGCTTCTGGATATGCTTTGCATGATATAGGTTGCAGGTATCGCGCGATATCTGATGCTGTTTCTATGGTAGAGCTGGCGTTGAACGAACCACTCAAAGGAAATACACAACGTTCCTCTATACATCTTCCCTTATTATTGGCACCACATTTCCTATTTACCGTATCTCCTGAATTCAGACAGTTTCCCTTCGAATTCACGTCTTCAAAACCCAAATATGTGCTAGAAGCAAGACTGAAATAGAGATAATTGTTTATATCATATTTATTTGGCAGAGAATATCCAACATATTCTTTGTCACCCCACCCCGTACCTCTTTTGACATATTCATGAACATCCAATATACCTACTGCGTTGTCTGCTTCTTCGTCTTGCCAATCAATACACTCGCCATTTACACCCAGAGAGCCGCACTTCTTGTATTCATTGCAAATTTGTCGGGGCACCTCGCTATCGTCATAAATAACATCAGCAGTCTTGCACATGAGCCATTCACCGCATTCCCTATCGCGTTCAACTTTGATCAATACGTTTGCATCTAGAGGTGGCGTCTTCTGATCTGTCTCTACCAGAGAATAAGGCGGATTTGCCAATTCACTTCGTCCGTATGTAGCTTTGGTATTATAAAATTTATTTGGATTTTTGGTCATGTCAAACAATATACAGCCTTCCTTTTGGCTTGCCTTGCCATTGCACTCGCTATCTTGTGAATGGAGATTATTGTTGTCAATAACATAATAGGCTTTTCCTGTTGAAGAATTTACGGCGTCAGTTGTGTCGGCGCGGTCGATAAGTTCAGAACATCCGCTCATCTTGTCTTGACATTTGCCCACAAATCCTTGATACCCCGGAGATCCATTTGACCATAGTCCATACTCACCACTATGCAATCCACTTTGAATGACATAATTGCTGTAACAGGGAATGGTACCAATACTCTTGGGGTTACAGGTATCCTTGTCAGGACAGTCAGCGTCTGTACGGCACACAAAAGCAGGTGTGCTGCTGCATGAGCCCACTCCTTCCCGATACCAGCCCGAACGAGTATTGCCGTTTGCATCTTGCACTTCTGTGCGGTAACTACAGTATGATTGGCCAGTCAATTGAGGATCTTTGAAAAATGAAACACTACCATTTGAAGTAAACTCTTCACAACCCACGTGAAACTCATTGCACAACACGCTGTCATACAATGCCGGGTTATTCAACACAAACGCGTCAGAATATGAGAACGCGCTCAATTGGTTCTTCGTCGGCAACGTTCGTTCTTCCAAACCGAGCTTTTGGCATCCCATAAATGATGAATTGCAACTAAACTCATTTCGATCCGTCAGATATACGGAATCTGAATCTGCAGGTATGACGACTGTCGATGTCACCACATACAGTGCGTCTTTTGTCGTCAACTGTACGTCTGATGTGGAAGTCGGATGAATATAACCGCTTCTCTCAATTTCGTAATTATCAGGGATTTCTACTTTTAGACTCTTGTCTCCATTTGCTACATTGACAAAGCAGGATTTTGTTTGTTTGGTGACTGTACACGAATACTCACTATCTTCAAAATTTACTAAGCATTTCAATGCTTCATCTGCCAGGCGAGCTACATTGGCTCCCTGTCGACATTCTATATTATATGCAGTCATCCCCTCGTCCTCGGAATTGAATGAGTCTACCAACTCGCGACAGCCAACCGCTTCTGGCCTACACAGACGACCAAAACTTGTTATATTTACCACTCCGCCTTCTTTTTCATTGTAAGCTCGACAACCGAGAGCCGCACCAGGGTATGGATCGTCAGGAGAGCTATCGCAAGACAAAGGAACATCGTACCCTTCTAGCGTCTTCCATGAATTTTTTATAGCATACAGCTGACCCCTATTTTCATCATCCCAATAGCGCACGAGTCTGATATTGTCCAAGAAATATGCGCCTGAAGATGCACCAGACAACAATGTCCTGTCAAATGATAATTTTGCTGATGAGGAACTGGTACCCGTAAACTGCACAGGACCAAGCCTGTATTCCTGCCATTCAGATGTTACGGGTGCAGGCACCTCTTGTCTGCGTACTACATCAAACGTGAAATTACCCTGTTCAAGTGTTCTGCCATCTTGTGCAAATGCAATGCTCAGAGACTGAGGAACTCCTCGTGCCCAAAAACTCAATTCATACCAAGCATTGGCTTGAAGCACTTCAGAACCAAAGGTGAGATCAGCATAACTATCTATTTTCAATGAATACAAGCCAACCTGTGTTGCTTCAGGTTCAACGCTAAGTGCTCGAGTTCCCCACCATCCAGATTTTGCAGCATTGAGCGCATCAATTTCCTGGCTTGCAGGTTCAAAACTAGAAAATAAAACTTCTTGTATATTATTACCTTTGTTTCCTATATACGAACGACACATGTTTGCAGATGCAGGGCATACGTCAGATTCATCAGGGATAGTCCAATATACGCATGAACCATCTTCAAACGATCCGCCATTGTAGCATCGCTCACACGCAGATCCCTTCCATACTCCGCCCTTTGCACTACATTGTCCGCTCCCTGCAGCTGTCAATTCGTTGTCAACATACAAATTGGACAGGGTCTTGCGGAGAGGATGACACGCATCTGACACCGTCACAGTATTAGCCAACAGTCGATAATATATATGTCCACTATTATCATACAAAGCCCGGCAATCTGAAGATGCCACATTCAAACTATATGGATTATTGATCAAGGCATTGTACTTTTCTTTGTTACATAATGCATAACTGCCTTCCAAACCAGATTTACTGTCATCATTGTATGCGGGTGAAGACGCTTCAAATTCGTTCAACACTTCAGGATCAAGCTGCAATGACTCCACATATTGACGTTCAACGTCACTGATCTGGAGCATGCGATGTTTTCTCAAAACATACCCCTCATTTTCAGATCCTTCCCATGAATAATATGTCTTCTCATTGGTACCATTTGGTCGTTCACAATATTTGAGATTACTGTAGTACTCCAGTCCTTCACCACCTTTTGCAACAGTGTCTATATTGGTAAATTCATCACACCCTTCGTATTGTGCAGAACAGACCTTGGCGTTGCGTCCTATGAAATACAGAGGGAATTCTGATTTTTCAAAATGTGTTTCTTCTTGTTTGAATGTTTCATAACCAACACATTCGGCCAAACACGTATTGCTTCCGACAATGCCTGCCACGTCTGGACCCCCACCATCCACGGGAGTATAGGATTTGCACCCTACTTCTTCAGGTATACAAACTTGTGCAAATTGAGAACAATCTGATGATCTCGATTTACTATTGAATGCCGTGATGTCAGCTTTGCTCTTGGGCCAATCGATTTCAGGAGTGGACGTATTTAGATCATAACATGAAAGATAATTTGGAGCTTTTTTGATATATTTTTTCGATGTTTGTAAACCATCTTGAGTATAAAAAAGTGAACACCCATCAGCCTCTGCAGGGCATGTATTATTTTTTATTTCATCATTAAAATACAGTACTTGAGTTCTCCCTATTTTCTTCCAGGCCGCTGAGTAAATAAAACTACTTCTCCACCAGTCATTGAGCACTCTCTCGGTACTGTACGCACGGCATCCTACTGACTCTTTTGTACACATGCCAAAATCAAGTGTACGGGAAAGATAGGAGGTCAACTTTCCATCACGAGCAGTAAACGAGGAACATGTGTTGAGATAATCAGGACATGAATCACCGTTGAAACGCCATATATTTTTTTCTCGCGTACAATAACCATACCCACTACATTGTCCAAGTTCATCATGCGCAAGACAGGTAGAGATGTCTACGCATTCTTCCCTTCGTTCAGGAGCTTCTGTGATCATGAGTTGTTCACCATAGACCTTTGTCTCACAGCGTGCTTCGGGAGCTTTGATAACCCAGTCAGGATCTATCAAATGACAAAATTTATGCTTTTCATCATACCCCTGTGAGGCATCCCCACAATCTCTGTACCCTCTCACCACTTCTCCAAGTCTAAACGGTTGGTCTGGACTTGATTTCAAAGCAGCCAATTCAAAACCCAATGGAAAAATTCGAAGTTGACGTAATTTTTGCAAATTTGAAAAACAGTATGCATTATTTTGGCAATAACTCAGATTTGTATTATTTACCTGATCCAGAGAAGACACAAGAGGCCAATCTTCATGCAAAAGCCCCTGGTCCAGAGCCTGTGCGATAGTCAGAGGGTCACCAACTTTTGCTCGTCCAATAGCGTCCATCAGACCACTGTCTATAACACAGTTGCGCAGACCAGGTCTGTCTGGACATGCATAAAATTCAGCAACAGCATCATAAGAAGTTAGATCTTGTTTTGGTATTGCTGCGATGAGATATGAGAAGGCTCTCTCGGCTTCCTGGCGATTGTAGTTCAAGACCGAAGCGTATTCATTGATAACACCATTCGCAGCGGGTTCATCTCCAGAACCAGAGAGAATACCTTTCTGAAAAACATTTTGCAAAAGTTGTGAAGTCAGCGTATTGAAAAATACTGACAACGCCATAGGAAGAATTTGGGCTGCACCAGAACCATATATACCTGCTACTTGTTGGGCATTCAATTCGCCCTGATGCTTTGCGGTAACTGCTTTTGTTTCTTCCTTGATCACCTCAGCCGGAGTCTTGATATCTCCAGAGATAAGATCAGTCACCGCTTTGAAGCCTCCACCCTCATCGCGTGTTTTTTCTGCCCCTGCCACTACTCCGGCGATAAGTCTGTCAATTTTTGAACGGGCATCCAAAGCAAAACCAAAATCACTTTGCTGTACATCCAACGACGAAGCAAACATACTTGAAACAATATCTTTACCCGATGCGTTGCTCAATTCTTGATATTTTCCATTCTCCCAATTGTTTCTCAAATCATTCCAATTACAACGTGGCTGTGGTCCTCCTTCGCCGTTTGATCCGTACTGATCCTTATAAATACTGGAAAAACCCAATTGCAAAGAAACTTGAACACGCAAATCAGGGGGTTTACACAAATTGAAACCAAATGGTTCACCCAATTGTTCAATAGCACCTGCAGCACTGTCCAAAGCCGTATTACTCAGGTAAGAACCAAATCCTTCTTTGAAGGCCAAAGCTCCCTGCCCCTTTCCGCCAGAGGCAACAAACTTTGCACCATCATAAGCCAATTTGCGCATGAAATAAGAAGCCCCATTTACCAGAGCACCCAAGCCAGCAGACAACAACGTAGTCTCCACTTTCTCCCACGCCCATTTTCCTGTAAATGCAGCAGTGATGGCACTATCCATTTGGGCATGTGCAGGGCTAGGAATCAATAGACCTAATCCAAAAACATTTACAAAAACAAAAATGGCTATAAAACTCATGAGCAAAGATTTCATTGTGCGAGTTCTTCCGATGAACATACATGCGAGACGTTTACTGCTTTAATGTTTATTGCGAAAGTGTTGTCGTGGTAATAGAAGGAGTTGAGCTAGCTACGGTAGATACGGGTGCGGTAACCCCCAATTCTTTCTGTGCATAGTCTTGAGCCATTTTCATAAGTGTTTTATCATCAATCTTTTCCAACTGTTCAGCAGTAATATTGTTGGTAGCCAATAACATTTGCCTCAATTGGGCAGGATCATTCAAAATGGCAGACATGTCCACAGAGCTAGATGGGCTTTGACTGCCTTGACCTGAAAGTTGGCTTCGCATAAGGATATCTGAGGATGAGTCAACATTACCCAAAAGAGGCGATGTCAAATCCATAGAACTAGTGCTCATAGATGAAACGGTTTCAGCACAGTTTGTACCTTCTGCACATAAGGGATCAGTACCTTTTTCTATTTCTGTTTTATCATCAATTTTGTCTGAATCGGTATCAGGCAAATAGGGGCTCGTATTATAAAAATACAACTCTTCATAATCATTGAGACCATCATGGTCAGTGTCAATACTTTGCAATCGAGTATTTTCGTCAGACCACAAAGCTCGAGAAGTAACATCGCGCGTGTCTTGATGCGCAATAAAAGGACTATAGATAGTGTTGCGCAATTGCAAAAAACCGAGGCTCACCACGATCAGCGCAAAAATAAGCAATAAGACAAAACCTGTCTTCTGCCCATGGGAAAGATTGTTGTTCGATGGTTGATATTCCATTTATGTGGATTATCGTACAGTGAGGATAGTATAGCAAAAAAAAGAAAGGCTCACAACGAATGAGCCTCTCCACCTGTGAGTAACTTTGCCAATTGTTCCCATTGTAGAACTGACAACTCTTCAGCACGCGCATTTTCATTACCAATTATTTTTTTTACTGCGTCAACAACAAAATCAAAAGGTACATTCAGCTGTGAAGATATATTCCTTGTCAATAATTTCCTCTTATGAGAAAAACCAGCCTTTACCACTCTAAAAAAGTCATTATTACACGTGTTCAGGTGTTGTTCTGTTTTCATGTTGATCTGTATTACAACAGAATCAACATTTGGAGAAGGCCAGAAATTGCCACGGGCAACTTTACAGACGACATGGGGATTACCATAGTACTGTACTGACACCGCCAGTAAACTCATATCCCCTGGTTTTGCACAAATCCGCTCCCCCACTTCTTTCTGAACCATAACAATGATACGATCTGGCTTGTGTTCCAACTCTAGCAGCGTTTGTAAGGCGTGGGATGTGATGCTGTAAGGAAGATTTGCGAGGACTTTGAAATTTGAACTTTGAAATTTGAACTTTGAAATTAAGGAAAGCGCATTACCCCACACAATTTCAATGTTTGGATACTTTTTCTTCTTTTCATCCCAATAGCGTTCCAGCTTTCGTTCAATCTCAAACGCAATTACCTTTTTCACCTGTTCAGCCAATGAAAAAGTCAGAATACCAAAACCAGGACCTATCTCTATGACGACGTCTTCTCTTGTAAGTTCTGCAGCTTCTATCATCTTTTGAATGGGTGCATCAGAAATAAGATAATTTTGACCGTATTTTTTGCTTGGGACAAGACCGTATTCGTCACAAAGTTGTTTTAGTGTCGTTGGCGTGAGTCGCATAACAAAATAATTTCAAATTAAAATTCTTAATTAGACTCTAAACCAGCAGATGTATATCTATTCGCGGCGTTCCACATTAGCCATCCCGCTTTTGTATTTTTTCCCACCGTGTCAATCTGCGCACGAATTTTGTTCGCATTATACACAGCCCCTACATTGAATGCCTGAATCCATGGACGGAATTCTGCCCGTGTATCTTTGAAAAAATTAATCCCTTTTTTTGTACTGAATTCTATGACCTCAGCAGGATGATCTGCTGGATTTTCAAACCCAATATATCCTGTGGGGTAATGTGATGGATACATCATGGGACAAATATAGTCTACTTCACCAACGGCATCAATTAAACGCTGTCCAATATTCATATCATTGCCGGTCGGAGCCTGATCCATAACCATACCAAACAAATCAAGAGATATAAGCGCCGGTTCACGAGACAATTCAGTATTCAGATAATGATAAAAATCCTTCATAACTTCGTGTTTCGTTTTATCGCCCACTGTGTACACGACATCTGCCATATTGCCGTCTGAAGGAAAACGCACATAATCAAAATTGACTTCATCAAATCCGAAACGAATCACTTCTTTCGCAATAGCAACATTATAATCCCATACTGATTGTTCAGTTGGGTCAACCCATGCGAGCCCTTTCCTGTCACGCCACAATCCTCCCCTTTTGTTTTTGATTGCCCATTCTGGTTTTTTCTCCGCAAGAAGAGGATCCTGAAACACGGTCTGCCGAGCAATCACATAAATATGGTGTTCATGCAATTTCTGCACGAGGGCTTTCGCATCACCAATTCTATTTTCTGCAACACCAAAATCTTTGACCCATGCGAGACTGCTATCATATAGAACACGCCCACTATAATCTTTGATATCAATAACAACGGCGTTGAGTTCTGTCTTGTCTAGTAGACTGATGATCTCATCAATTTTCTTCGGATTCCCTGCAGAATATGCAGTCAGATACAGTCCTTTCACGGTTTGGCGTTCAGGCTTTTCTTTTCTTTTCTTGATAACAACCAATGGATCATCCTGTGGAGATGAAGAACTCACTTCGGCAGCATATGCATACACCTGGTTCTGATACGCACGAGTGAAAGACCAGGCGTTCCAGACGACTAAACCAGAAACTAAACCAATACATACACAGGAAAACAAATACACGCGGTGGTGTGAAAACATATAGGTACATTAAATATTTTTTATCTTAAAAAATACTACTGCAACTAGACTGAGAAAAAAGGAAAAGATAAAGGGATAAACCATATCCAGACCCACCAAAATGGAACCAATAAATAATAATGGTAT
>Ga0172379_10008339_pt1 | contig 13073 bp, 10 predicted proteins | sample GrowelOW334metaG_FD_119756 | JGI IMG/M metagenome (GOLD analysis project Ga0172379, IMG submission 119756) | Groundwater microbial communities from an aquifer near a municipal landfill in Southern Ontario, Canada - Groundwater well OW334 metaG | ecosystem: Environmental > Aquatic > Deep... | reverse complement strand
CCCTGGCAAGGCTGAAGCTGTCCATATTCACCAAGGGAAAGCAGGGATATTTGAAAGAGCCTCGATTATTACTAGATTATAATTCCAGCAAACGGGGATTTCCAGAATTTTTGGGAAATGAAAGGTCTGTTCGGTATTCTGAATGATAATGATCCAATCTGAATTTTTTATGGACGAACACGTTTGTTTGATTTATATTTAATATTACTTAAATATTAGGAACACTTACAGATGAATGAATCCGAAGCGCTCACAGCTCAGCTCAGGCGTGTGACCCAACTTATGATGCACCGCTCCATGCATGGTCTCATCCACTATTCCCACGAGAAAAGCCTGTCCATGTCGCAGGTGGCTTCCCTGTTCCGCATACATAGGACAGGTTCCTGCGGAGTAGGAGAAATGGCAACCCACTTGGGTGTCTCCAATGCCGCTGCCAGCCAATTGCTGGACAGGCTGGTCCTGCAAGGTTTGGTAGCACGCAGCGAGGACCCGGAAGACCGGCGAGGTAAAGTGCTCGCCCTTACCGAATCGGGTAATCTGACCCTGCAGGAGAGCATGGAAGCCCGCCAAGGATGGGTGACCGAGCTGACCGCGACGTTCAATACGGAAGAAAGCCGAATTCTGGCCCATGCCCTCGACCTGCTCGCACAAAGGATGGAAGCCACCGACCCGCCTTGTGCAGGCCACGGACAAAAAAGCCAAAGGACCATCAAACCATGACCAAGTTGCTTGCGCACCTCAAACCCTACGCATTCCAGATTTTTCTGACGATCGCGCTCCTGTTCATACAGGCCAACACAGATCTCGCACTGCCGGATTACATGTCGAAAATAGTGAATATCGGCATCCAGCAGGGTGGCATGGAAAAACCTGGAGCCGGCCCTGTCTCCACCAGTGTCCAAACCTCCTTCATACTCGGGATGGGCGGCAAAATGCTCCTGCTCACCTTGATATCCATGGCCGCCACCATACTGGTTGGATACCTTTCGGCCAGGGCTGCCGCCGGTTTCGCACGGGACCTGCGCCGTTCGGTCTTTGTAAAGGTGGAGAATTTTTCCCTTGCCGAGCTGGACCGGTTCTCCACCGCCTCGTTAATCACACGGACCACAAACGACATAACCCAATTGCAGATGGTATCCATGGTCCTGTTGCGCATGGTGTTCTATGCCCCCATCATAGGTGTGGGAGGCGTCATCCGTGCCATGGGCAAATCTGCCGGCATGTGGTGGATCATCGCCCTTGCCGTAGGAATCCTGCTGGTGGTTATCATCACCGTTTTCTCGGTGGCATTGCCCCGTTTCAAGAGCATGCAGAAGCTCATCGATGCCCTCAACCTGGTCGTACGCGAAAACCTTTCCGGCATGCTCGTCATCCGGGCCTTCGGCATGCAGAAGCAAGAGGAGAAACGCTTCGACGAGGCCAATAGGAAGCTGACGGATACGATGCTTTTTGTCACGCGTGTCATGGTCGTGATGATGCCTTTCATGATGCTCATCATGAACCTCGTCTCGCTGCTCATCATCTGGGTGGGAGCCCACGAAGTCGCAACTTCCTCGATCATGGTGGGCGACCTGATGGCTTTCATGCAGTACTCCATGCAGATTTTTTTCGCCTTCCTGATGATGTCCTTCATGTTCATCATCCTGCCCCGGGCCAGCGTATCGGCGGAGCGGGTTGCGGAGGTCCTTAAAGTGGAACCCTCCATCAAGGATAAGGCAAGCCCACTTCCACTACCCCAAAACCTGCGGGGCGTGGTCCGCTTCGATTCTGTGTCCTTCCGCTATCCGGGTGCTTCCGAGGATGTCCTGCACGATATTAACTTCACCGCCCAGCCGGGCGAGACGCTGGCTATCATCGGGACAACTGGCGCCGGCAAATCCACCCTCGTCAGCCTGATACCGCGCCTCTACGATTGTACCGAAGGTTCCATTACCATCGACGGTCTGAACGTCCGCGACCTTGCCCAAAAGGAGGTCCGGAATGCGGTTGGCTTTGTGCCGCAAAAAAGCAGCCTTTTTTCCGGCACCGTGGAAAGCAACCTGCTCTACGCCAAGGCCGATTCCACCAAGGCCGAAAGGGAAAAAGCCTTGGAGATCGCCCAGGCACTGGACTTCGCGCAGGAGAGGCAGAAGGACTCCGACACAAACATTGGAACGGAAACCGGCACTGCCGCAGGGCTTGAAATCTCACAGGGCGGATCCAACGTCTCCGGAGGCCAACGTCAGCGGCTTGCCATTGCCAGGGCACTGGTCAAACGTGCGCCAATACATATTTTCGACGATAGCTTTTCAGCCCTCGATTACCGCACCGATACCAAGCTGCGACGCGCCCTCAAGGCGGAACTGGGGAACAGCACGGTCATCATCGTCACCCAGCGGGTAGGCACCATCAAGAATGTCGACCGCATCCTCGTCCTGGACGAGGGCAGGATTATAGGCTCGGGGACGCACCGGGAATTGATGGAATCCTGCGAAGTGTACCGGGACATCGCCCTGTCGCAACTAAAGCAGGAGGAACTCGCATGAGCGATACACGAACGCAAACCCGAAGCCCGGGCAGACCCGGTCATGGCCCGATGGGTGGCGGCGGCCCCCACAGCATGATGAAAGGCGAGAAAGCCAAGGATTTCAAGGGAACCATCCGAAAACTTGTCGCGTACCTGGGAAGCTACAGGATCGCCATCATCGTCGTGGCCGTATTTGCCTTGGCATCTACCGTATTCGCCATCTTGGGACCGAAAATTCTGGGTAAAGCCACAACCAAGCTGTTCGAGAACGTGCTGGGCATCGCGGCAGGAAGGACAAACGGCGTCGATTTTGCCTATATCGGCACCATTATACTAATCGTGTTCGCGCTCTACATCGTTTCGGCCATTTTTAGTTATATACAGGGCTGGATCATGTCCGGGGTCTCCATCAAGATCACGTTCCGCCTGCGTACGGAGCTCCTGGCCAAGATCAACCGCCTGCCCCTGGGATATTTCGACGGTACCACCCACGGCGAGATACTCTCGCGCATGACCAACGACGTGGACACCGTCAGCCAGACCCTGAGCCAGAGCCTGTCCCAGATCATCACATCCGTCGCGACGGTGGCAGGCGTGCTGGTCATGATGATCAGCATAAGCCTGCCGCTCACCCTGGTGGCCCTCCTGATACTGCCCCTATCCCTGGTAATCATCAAGTTCATCGTCGGGAAATCCCAGAAATACTTCAAGGAACAACAGGAGTACCTTGGCCATGTGAACGGCCACGTTGAGGAAATGTTCGGTGCCCACGCCGTAGTGAAGGCCTTTAACGGCGAGGAGAAGAACATAGACACCTTTTCGGCGATGAACGACAGGCTCCACGATTCTGCGTGGAAATCCCAATTCCTGTCCGGCCTCATGATGCCCATGATGAACTTCGTCGGTAACCTGGGCTATGTCGGCATCGCCATACTCGGCGGCGCCCTTGCCGTGCGGAAAGCCGTCTCCCTGGGCGACATACAGGCCTTCATCCAGTACGTGCGGTCCTTCACCCATCCTGTCACACAGTTGGCGAATATCTCCAACATCCTGCAACAGACAGCCGCAGCAGCAGAACGGGTATTCGCGTTCCTGGACGCTCCCGAGGAAAAACCCGATAATGAGGCTGCCCCATCGCCCATCCCAGGTGCCGGCGAAGTGGAATTCCGGAATGTACGTTTTGGCTACTCAAAGGACAAGACGATCATAAAGGATTTCTCCGCCAAGGTGGGGGCAGGAAAGAAAGTGGCCATTGTCGGACCCACTGGCGCAGGCAAGACTACCATTGTAAAGCTTCTGATGCGTTTTTACGAATTGGACTCGGGAGCCATCCTCGTGGACGGGCAGGATGCTGCCCTGGTGACCCGCCAGGCCTTAAGGGGCAAGTTTGGCATGGTCCTGCAGGACACCTGGCTTTTCAACGGCTCCATCATGGAAAACATCCGCTACGGCAGGCCGGACGCCAGTGACGGGGAGGTGGTGGAAGCCGCCAAAGCCGCCCATGCGGACCACTTTGTCCGCGCCTTTCCCCTCGCCTACGATACGGTGCTGAACGAAGAGACCAGCAACATCTCGCAGGGCCAGAAACAGCTGCTCACCATCGCCCGCGCAATCCTTTCAAATCCCGGCATCCTCATCCTGGACGAGGCGACCAGCTCGGTAGACACCCACACCGAAGTACTCATCCAAAAGGCCATGCTCGCGTTGATGAAAGGGCGGACCAGCTTCGTCATCGCCCACCGTCTGTCCACGATACGCGATGCGGATCTCATCCTGGTTATGGACCAAGGCGACATCGTGGAGCAGGGTACCCACGAGGAATTACTTGCCAAGGACGGCTTCTATACCAGACTGTACAACAGCCAATTCGAAAACCAGGACGTGGCGTAAGCAGGAGCGTCCTACTGGATTCCGATGGTAACCACTGAGGTTTGCTGGACCGGAGGCGGCGTAACCACCGTAACGGTAGACAGCGATTCGGCCACGGACTGGACCACCAACTCGACGACGCTGTCCAGGCCCGACGCCACGACGACGGCGGAAGGCGGCGCGACTACACCGCCACGGGCGACGTAGCTGAACTCGCCGGCACCCACCATGCGCGTTTGGCCGGTAGCGGTCATCAGCTGCACCGTGCCGTGCTCGACTATCAGGTTGACGCCGTCAAACTCGAAACCGGTTCCGCGCACGGAAGCGGTGGCAGTGGGGCTTTTGACTTTGAACTCGGTGGTCTGCCCTGGCTGGGGCGGAATATCGGCTTTTACCCGCCCGGCCAGCAGAAAAAGCTGGCTCTGGGTTCCACCTTCGGTCTTTACTATGTCTTCCAGCGTCATGCGGGTAAGCGGTTTGATGGAGATGGAGCTCTTCCCTATCATAAGGACAGCGGTGCTTTTAAAGCCGGTGGAGATGACGACGCCCTTGCCCACCTTGTCCCCCGGTCTGGCGGGTTTCCATGTATCACTTCCCGTCTGGTATTCCACTTTTCCGTTCACTTCGCTGAACGAAGCTTCCTGGGCCATGACAGACAACAACGAAACGCCTGCGAACATGGCAATAACGATGATTTTCCTCAATTCCGTCTCCTACAAGGTAAACGTGGCCGTAAGCGATGCGGTAAAGCGAGGAGGCGTCTTCTTGGGATACGCGGACCCCGTTTCCGGAATGAACAGGCCGGCCGATACTCCGGCGGACAGGTCGCTGGAAAGACGTACGCTTGCACGGGCATTCAGCTCCGCGCCAAGATAGCTGGTGTCGGCATCCGCGCGCAGGGCCGTACCGGATGGCTGGTTATCACTGGCACGAAAAATGGCCCCGCCACCCGCGCTGCCGGAGACTCCGGGCAGGACGGACAGGGAAGCGTCCAGCGAAACGAACACGATGTCAGTGAAGGTGAACGTGCTGGCCGAGCCCACGGGAAGCTGGCGGATGGGGGTGAAGGCCTCGAGCCCACCGATCTTGCCGCTAGCCCAGGCCACACTCTGGGTAAAGCGCAGATTCCGCACTTCGGGTATGGACAGGCGGAACAGACCCCCGGCAGCCATGGCTGTAAAGGTGGAATCGCCCATTCCCAGCTCGCCTATGCCAAACGCGCGCCAGCGTACCGAACGTCCCAGGCGGCCCTCGATGAAGGGCTCGAGATACGCCGTATGCGTTGATGTACCCGACGGATCCAGATCCAGTTGGGCCCAAACTTCAATACCCACATCCTGACCAGGCAAAAGTTCCGTCAGGCGGGCGCCCCCGCCCAGGAAGGCCCGGGACGGCGAAAAATATGCCTTATCGTCGTTGTCGACATCCGTATCGTCGGTGTCGATCGCGGATCTGGCGTCTCCCTTATACAGCAACCCCCGGTAGCCTGCGCTCGCGTACCAGGCAAGATTGCCAAGGACCAGGTCCACCCGGGCTCCATCGGACAGTCCTGATAGCACCTTGGAAGAAAAATCCGAGAGCGAGAAACGGCCCACCGAATAGCGCAGTATCGCTGAGGGGCCCAACACGCCCTGCGTGGAACCCGTAAATTCCGCACGGTCCAGGTCCAGCCGCAAGGGCGAGCTTGTTCCGGAGACCGAGTCAAATTCGAGGGTTCCTTTGAACTCGTAAAAACCGGAAAGCATCAAATCCGCGTCTTTTCCAAAAGGTACGTTGAGCCAGGCCCGGGCGCGGTTGACCTGGGACAAGCTGATATCCGTTTCTGCGGTAAGCGCCGAATCGTTTGCAAGGTCCAGCCCAAAGTCGAATGCGAAAAGCTGTGGGACATACAATTGGGGGACCAGAAAAAGGGCGACCATCAGCGCCGGTAGCACGAATGATCGGCGGTTCATCGGCTTACCCCCAGAACGTCGAATACACGGCCGAGCATGCGCACCGCAGTGATGCCGTCCACAAGGTTCAAGGGATCGGCCTTGCCCTGGATCACTTGCAACGAGGTCAATTCCCTGTACGCATAACGCGGACCGGGAAAGAGTCGGTACATGTACCCCCCCTTGAGTCCAAAGGCACGCATAAGCAAAAAGGAATAGGTACGCAGGTTTACCGGATCGGAGATCTTCATGCCGCGGGAAGCCCAACCCAGGTTTTCCAGCAACTCGAACGCGCGGGCCTCGTCCGCGTCCTCGCTCAGATTGTCCGAAGCGACAAGGACAAGGTAGGATAGCTGCCCCACCGAAACGGCCGGAGTGGAAAGCAGGCTATCGACAAACTCGTTTGATTGGGCAAACAAACCGGTTACGGCAAATAATCCGATCATGCAGAAGACACCACTTCTATTCATGCCTCATCCTTGTTATTCAACAGATAACTATTATACTACACTACATCTATTTTAATCACACGGAGCGAATTATGGCGAAAAAAAAGAAGTCTTCGCTGATATTATTTGCCATACCCGTTGTCGTCGGGTGCGTTTTCGCCCTCCTGAACCTGCTGACCGCCTGGAATGCCCTCGAGCTCCGTGTATACGACGCCTTTCTGGGCTTTAAGCCCGATGTAGCCATCGATCCCTCCCTGGTCCTGCTCGACGTGGACGAGGAATCCATAGTACGCACCGGTGCCTGGCCATGGCCACGGGGACTCATGGCGCGCGGCCTGGAAACCATGGCCGAATTCGGTGCGGCCACTGCAGTATTCGATATCGAGTACATCGAGCGCAGCCCCATGAGCGCCGACCAGGAATACCTGAAAGGCCCCTTGAAGGATGAATTCGACGGGCTGTTTGACGAGGTGGGTTCCAATGTGGCCTCCCTGTTTGGCGCCCTGGCCAGCGGGAACATACCGATGAAAGACGCTGGCGAATACGGTGACATGCTGCTGGAACTGCTCCAGGACGGGAAGACCGAGCTGTACTCGGCCACCGGAAAAGTCGCCATAGAGAACGACAGTTACCTGGGCAAGGCCATGCGCCTCTTCGGACATGCTTCCGTAACCCTCAACCTGCAGGATCAACGGATAGACGTAATCTCCCCCGAACTACGGGCCATCGCAGAGACCAAATTCTCCTACCCCAATATCCTGGCTGCCACCCCCATCCGTACGGTACCCAAGGATTTCCTCATACCCATCATGGATGTGGCGTCGATGGCCTCAGGCGCAGGTTTCACGAACGTGACCATAGACCCTGACGGCGTGCGCAGGCGAATTCGCCTGGTCGAGGAAATCGACGGTAAACGCTACCTCCAGCTCGCCTTTGCCCCCTTGGTAAAGGGCTTGGGCAATCCGGATATAGTTTTCGAAGGCAAGCAACTAGTGCTTAAGGGAGCCAAGCTTAAGGGCAAGGTTACGGACATCACGATACCCCTGGATGAGAAAGGGCAGATGCTAATCCGCTGGCCCAAAAGCACTTACGAGGACAGCTTTACCCATGTTTCCTTCTACAGGTTGCTGGAATACAGGCAGAATGAGGAGAACCTGGTCTCCAATCTGCGGAGTCTGAGGACCATAGAAGCCTGGGCTCTGGTTTCGGGGTCCAACCCGGCCGACGCGCCTTTGGCCGCCTGGGATGCCGAAGAAACCACCCGTTATGCGGCGCTCGAGAGCGGAACGCCCCAGGATAAGGCAACCTGGCTCGAAACCAAGGCGCACTTCAAGGAAGAAACCGCCGCCTTCCTTTCCGCCGGCTGGGACAGCCAGATTCCAGACCTTCTGGACCAGGCAAAAGCCTACGCGGACCCTGCTGAAGCCCCGCTTTACGACGCTCTCAAGGAACGGTTCTCCGGTCTGTACAGGAATTGCACGGACACCTTCGCGCTGACAGAAAAGCAGGCGGCCGCCCTGCGTGAAAAACTCTCAGGCGCCTTTTGCGTCCTGGGCTGGACCGCCACGGCCACCACCGATATGGGTGTCAATCCCTTCAACAAGGCGTACGTAAACGTCGGCACCCACGCGGCAGTGGCCAACACGATCCTGCAACAGGATTTCCTGGATGAGACACCTGTCTGGGTAGGATCGCTTGCCTCATTCCTGCTAGCCATCGTGGTAATCCTTCTGATTGCCCGTATGTCCACCCTGTACCAGATCCTGGTAGGCATGGGGCTGACCCTGGTCGTCGTTCTGGTGAACTACGGCATCTTCCATTTTACCGGCACCTACACCTACACCTTCGCTCCCACCCTTTCCACCTTCGGGTCCTTCCTCATTTACGCCCTTACATCCTTCCTTATCTCGGAACGCGAAAAGAGCTTCCTCCGCAAGGCCTTCGGCACCTACCTGTCCGGGGACGTCATCAACCAGATCATCGAGAACCCGGACATGCTCAAGCTGGGTGGCCAGAAAAAGTGGATTACCGCCATGTTCACCGACGTTAAGGGCTTCTCCACCATCTCCGAAGCTCTCGACCCCGAGAGCCTCGTCAAGCTGCTGAACCTCTACCTTTCGGGCATGAGCGACATCGTGCTTGAGAACCGGGGAACCATCGACAAGTACGAAGGCGACGCCATCATCTCGTTCTTCGGCGCTCCCCTTTCGTTCCAGGAACACGCCCGTGCCGCCTGCCTGGCTGCGGTGCTGATGAAAAAGAAGGAAGCAGAGCTGAACAAGCAATTCATGGCCGACAAGCTGACGCCCAACCCCCTCCTCACGCGTATCGGCCTGAACACCGGCGACATGGTTGTTGGCAACATGGGAACGGTGCGGAAAATGGATTATACCATCATGGGAAACGCGGTGAACCTGGCCGCCCGGCTTGAGGGCGTCAACAAGCAGTACGGAAGCTGGATCCTCGCCTCGGACGCCACAAAAATCGAAGCCGGTGACGATTTCATGACCCGCCGCTTCGACCGCGTGCGCGTAGTGGGCATAAATACCCCGGTGCAGCTTTGGGAAATTGTCGGGCTGAAGGCCGACGCCGACGACAAGCTCCTGGATTTCCACGACCGCTTCGAAAAGGCCCACCAAGTCTTCGACGCCATGGACTGGGCCAAGGCGTTAAGCATGTTCACGGCCTTGCTCGAAGAAAAACCCACAGATGGTCCTTCGGCAGCCTATCGCAAGCGGTCAGAAGAATTCATCAAGAAGGCCCCCGTCGCCGATTGGGACGGCGTCTTCAGCCTGAACGAGAAATAGGAAGGCAGTCAGGGCAATAGCTTCAATATGCCCCGGGTCGTCGTGGCTCGGTACGCTGTTTTCCGCGAATGTCCTGGGAAGACGCGCCGCTCAGGACCTTTACCGAAGGCAGGGATGCACTGGCGGGAGTCTCGAAGCCGGGTGCGTTCCCAAGGGTAAACAAGCCTTTCGAGTTGCCATCGCCCTGCGGCTTGGATGGGGATTTGCCATCCGCTCCTTTCAAACGTCCTGTACCGTCCAGGGCTGCGTAGACGGTTTTGGATCCCACGTCCGAATAGAGTCCTCCCGCGGCCCCCAGGAAGACCGTACCTGCCAGTCTGGAAGGTGCCGATTCGCCGTAGTTGGCAGTAATGCCGAAGGATTTGCCGCTGCCCGACGCGGAGATGATGCAGTTTTCTATTGAAGGGTTCGAGGCCGAGATAAACACGCCAGAAACGTCCTTGCCGCTACCGCCAACGACCGTGCAATTTTCCAGGCGTGATTCCTTGCTGTTGTAGAAGGCCGCCCCGTAGCTTACGTTGGCCGCGTTGCCGGCCAGTACACAACTGGAGGCGATTACGCTCCCGGCGGTCGTGGCCAGTCCGTACCCACCCACCGTCCCGGTGCCCGCAAGAGCAAAAGTAGCTGTCAATATAGCCCGCGCCGAATCCACCGAAAGGCCGTAGGAGGTGGCTCCCTCACCGCCGTCCAGTCTGCAAGCATAAAAAACGGGAGCCGAATCTCCCAGGGCCACCGCCCCGTAACCATAACTGCCAAAGCCGCCATAGGCCGCGCAATCGACAAACTCAGGCGCGGCCTTGTTGTCCACCAAAATGCCCGCCGAGTAGGAAGCCTCACCTCCCCGGAACTCCATCCTTTCAAACACAAGCTTCGCATCCGCTGTCGCACCCGTCACGACCAAGGCTGCCGCGGGGGCTTTCTTCGTCGCTGCCGAACCCGCCTTGCCGCTTATCTTCGTCCTTGATAGACCCTGTACGGTGAAGTCCGCATTCCAACCCCCCGATATTCTGAGTGGGCTGGAAACCGTCAACGATTCGGTAAACGAACCCGATGACAGTTTGACCGTACCAATCCCCAGGCTGATAGCCTTCTGCACCGCAGCCGCGACGCTGCCCAACGGCGCCCCACGCCTGCCGTCGCCCGATCCACCCGGTGCTCCGCAGACTTCTCCGATAGTATATTCGGCCTTGATCACTGCGGACGACTTTCCACCGGGTATGAACGCCCTCACCCTCACCACCGTGCTCTCCGTAACCGTGAAAGGCGCCTCATAGCGCTTCCCGTTGGTAGCCGAAGGCTCCGAACCGTCCGTCGTAAACGAGGCTAGGGCTTCTTTCTGCGAAAGGGCTATTGTCACCGACACCGGCCCCGCCGATACGCCCCCAGCCGTCACCACGCGAGGTTCCGCCACATCCATAGTGGCCAGGCGCTGGACCTCCGCTTTCGCCGCTTCTATCCTGGCAGCCTCCACCTTCGCGGCGGCAACGCGGTCGGCTTCTACCTTGGCTGCTGCTACCCGGGCGGCTTCAACCCTGGCGGCCTCCACACGTGCCGCCTCCGCATTGGCGGCCGCAACTTTATCAGCTTCTGCCTTCACAGCAGCAACGCGGGCGGCTTCTGCCTTGACAGAGGCTACCCGGGCGGCTTCAATCCTGGCTGCCTCAACCCTTGCAATTTCGGCTTTGGCAACCGCAGCTTTGTCAGCTGCCACCTTCGCAGCCGCAACACGATCGGCTTCTGCCTTGGCAGCGGCTACCCGGGCGGCTTCAACCCTGGCTGCCTCAACCCTTGCAGCTTCGGCTTTGGCAGCCGTAGCTTTATCAGCCTCCGCCTTCGCAGCAGCCACTCTGGCGGCCTCTATCTTCGCGGCCTCGGCTTTGGCAGCCGCAACCCGGGCAGCTTCCGCCTTTTCCGCTTCCAACTTTACAGCCGCCGCCTTGTCAGCTGCCTCGCGGGCTTCCGCCGCCCTAATCGCGGCGATTCTCGCAGCCTCCGTCTTTTCAGCCTCAATCCTTGCGGCTTCGGCCTTTTGGGCGGCCACCTTTTCTGCCGCTACCCTGTCAGCCTCGGCCTTGGCCGCAGCTTGTTCCGCTGCCTTGGCGGCTACAACCCGTTCGGCTTCTGCCTTTTCCGCAGAGGTCTTCTCCACCACCTTGGGTGCCACAGGCGCTTCAGCCTTTGGCAGAGCCGGTAGGGGAGTCGGTTCCGGCTCAGCTATCTGTGGGGCAGGCTGTTCCACCGCCGAAGCCTCGGGGCTTTTCGGCTTTGATGCATTGCATGAACCCAAGGTACAAGTAAATATCAATACCGCCCCAAGAAGGACGATACGGGAACGGTATGACTTTTTCATAGCGTGGTCTCCATTACTAGTATTATGATAGGCATACGGGTTTTTCGCCATTAATTCAGTGGTTTTATACGACTTGTACATTGAGCATCGGGTGCATATAGTTATTTTACGAGTCGTATATGGAGTGCGTATATGTCACAAACTAAAAAAACAACCAATTTAAGCATTGATACCGAGGTAATCCATGGAGGCCGGATCTTGGGTATCAATCTATCCCAAACATGCGAAATATTTTTGCGCGATTACATCAAATGTGAGAAAGAACGAAGATGGCGGGAAGAAAACGCACCCTTTTTCACAGCGTACAATGAAATGATAGAAAAAGAAGGACTTGCACTGGAAGAATGGCGGGGCTTCTGAGATGGCGCGCTTCGGCGTCCATCGGAATTCGGGTGTTTCCTCCGGTTCCGTACCCTTTCGCATCCTTGGCCCGGTTGTCGCCAACCTCGAACCGGATCACGAAGTAATCGTCAGGGCCACCGATTTCCTTTTCCAAGGTTTTTAATCCAACCACCTTCCCAAGGAGGCGCAGTAACCCACATGACCATACTACCCAGAGGCGATGTATTGATCACGGCGGATTTTTCCGAGATTTCCATCGGCGGTGAAAGCGTTCTCCTCGTGCGTGCCCGTGACGGCGAGACGAAACTCGTGGATCACATGGAGGCCCAACTTTTAAAGGTCCTACGCAAGCCCTGCGCCTTCAACGAGATTCCAGCCAGACTCAAAGCCCTGTACTGGGAAGCTATCGACCACAGCTGGATAAAGGAAACGCTGGAAACCTTTACCGCCGAAGGTTGGCTAGGCACCCTGGAAACTCTTGTCCAGACAGCGATGAATACAGTTGCCACCACGGACACAAATACGCCCATAGAATTGCCCGTACTGTCCTGGCCCACTCGCAACCGGCCGATCGCGTTGGAGCGGGGGCTTGAAGCCTGGCGGAAGGCGGTAGAAGCGTCGGGCGAAACGTATCCGGATGCCATGATTGCGGATGATTCCACAACCGATAAGGCCGCGACCCGCTCTGTCGTCGAAGGCTTTGCAAAAAAATGGAAAGGCACCACCTACCTGCTGGATGCCACCTTCCGCGACCGCCTGATAAATGAACTTTCCAGCATCGATGCGGACGCCGCCCGCTTTGCCCTGGACCCCGAACCT
>Ga0172379_10008338_pt1 | contig 13073 bp, 9 predicted proteins | sample GrowelOW334metaG_FD_119756 | JGI IMG/M metagenome (GOLD analysis project Ga0172379, IMG submission 119756) | Groundwater microbial communities from an aquifer near a municipal landfill in Southern Ontario, Canada - Groundwater well OW334 metaG | ecosystem: Environmental > Aquatic > Deep... | reverse complement strand
TGGCCAATTTTATCAGACCACGCACCCAAAATAGGAGAGGTTAAAAGAACCAGAACGCTTGCTATAGAAAAAGTGGCCCCATACCAGATGTCATCAATCCCTTTATCAATCACTATCCATTGGGCTAAAAACATAGCTCCCAAAGGAGTGTCGATAAAAGTATTTGCTGCATCGTATAGAAGCCAAGAAAACAAGTTCTTTTTCTTAATATTATTCTGTTCCATAACTTATTCTTTATTATACAATTTTAGAAAAATTATGGTAGCGTTCATTGTAATTGCTTTAATCTCAGAAAATTGTATATTATATTTGCTGCCAACTTAATCGATTGCTTTTTTTAATGGCCGCTTTGGACAGCTTGAGCAATCGAGCTGGCAACAACCAGAGCGGCCATTTGAGTTATTAAAAAGTTCTTTAAATTTTTGCGTTTTTCTTCATTCTTTTTACGGCGGCTCTCGGCGAATTTGAATTATGCCTTTGCAGCGCTGTCTGCGGAGGGGGGCGCAGCCAGCGCTGCCCCTACCGATTCTTCGATTTCACTTTTGGTGAGCCCACTGTCCCAAATTTGGAACCCCTGATTGTCAGTATCCTACATCTTTATGAGGAACTCAAAAAATTAGGATTTACTAAAACAAATTTTATATCCTAAAATAGTTATCCACAGAGAAATGACATTGTTCCAAAAATATCTGTTTAAACAAACTCAAATTGTTTTGCTCATAAAAAAGCAATGTTGCTCTTTTATAAAGATTTTCATCCACACTCCTCAATGGCAGAGGAAAACTATCGCGAGCGATTAGCACCGCGTTACCTAAAATTCGACTACTCCTTTTATTGCCATCTTCAAAAGGCTGAATGTAACTAAGAAGAATAATTGAAAACAGAGACTTAGTGAAAATGTTTTTAGTTTCATTGATAAGATCGCAGAATTTCTCAATCGCTTCGATTATCTGAAATTGATTATCAAGTGGTTTAAATTTAGTGCCAGTAATTCCTACTAAAGTTTTTCTTAAATTGCTAGTTATATCCAAGTCCTTCGTAATAATTTTGTGTAATTGTTCAATTTTTACCCGGTTAATTGTTTTAAACAATTCCTTATTTTCAAAAACAAAGTCCAAGGCTTTTTTATGGTTCAAAAGCATTGTTGCTTCTTCCTTCTTTTTGCCTTTAGCTTCGTTGCCTTCCTTAAGCAATCGTTCAGTTTCCAGTAATGAGTAAGTGTTACCTTCGATTACGCTTGATTTCCAACTAAGTTCAATAGTCACTCTCTCAATTTCTTTTTTAATAATAGTTGTTGATAGTTTAGAATAATTACTTCTGAATTTTTGATCTAGAATTTCAAGCTCAGCTTGCTCTTTTACGCTGAATATTGAAAAGTTAGTAAGTTGATTAAAAATCTCCAGATTAAAACTGGTAATAATATCTCTTTTATCCGTTTCAATTTCAAAATACTTTTGATAATCAATCGGCCTAAAAAACAAGCTTTTTGGTAGAAGACGATATTGAGTTGCCGGTCCCAAACCTTCTCGACTAAGATACTTTAGTTCTACTAATCTAGAAAGATCCCGTGAAACAGTAATTATTGAAACATCTTGGTTCAACTTTTCCAGTATTTCCTTAGGACCAATATTTTGATTTGGCTTCAAAATCTCCAAAATTCTTAGCTGACGATTATTTATTTTATCCATATTTAAATCATATCATATTAAATAAATAATCATATCATCTTGATGTGATTATTTGAGTACACTGATGTAAATTCACTCTCAAACATCTGCCCTCTGGGATTGGAACACTTTTCAAATCTAAAATATATCCTATAAAATTACTGCTTCAAAAAATCAAAGCTGTGTGACGCTGCCGGGAGTCGAACCCGGGTTAGTAGAATGAGAATCTACTGTCCTAACCACTAGACGATAGCGCCATTAACAACCACATCCATAATGTTGTAAAATGAACCCAGATGAATTTTATCAAATTTCAAAAACAAATAATCTTAGTATTGCTTACCATTTTTGTTTCCGCCTCCTTCTGGTTTCTGTTTTATTATAACATCCCCGGTAAAATCGGCTTTAACAATGTAACCCTTGAAACTGTATTTGCTAACTATGACGGTCCCAACTATATGGTTATTGCCAAATGTGGTTACAACAAAAATTGCATCGGTCCGAACTTCTCTTTACCCCAATCTCTTGAATATTACCCCGCCCATCTACCCGCTTATCCCTTTTTGATTAGATTTTTCAATTACTTTACTACCAGCCCTAAAGCCATGCTTGTCAGTACCCTTCTTGGATCCATATTTTTGTCCATAATTACCTTTGAATTTTTCAAATTATTTTTAAAAGAAAAAAAAGCTTTTTGGCTATCAATTCTTTTTCTATTTTTTCCGGCCCGTTTTTTTGTTTTGCGTCAAGTTGGTGCTCCTGAAACTTGGTTTTTAGCCACAACCATTGCTTCTATTTATTTCTTTAAAAAAGATAAGTTTGTTCTAGCTGCTGTTTTTGCCGCCATAGCCCAGGCCTTTAAAAGTCCGGGAATTTTATTATTTGTAGCTTATGGAGTTATTTCTCTACACGAATTTATTAAAACTAAAAACTCCAAAATTATTATCAAAAAATACTTTGCCTTTTTATTGGTTCCACTGGTAATTTTTTTCATATTTACTTTATACAAATCAGAAACAGGGGATTTCTTTGCCTATTTCCATAGTGGTGATAATTTTCATTTAAACACATTGCCCTATTTAGCCTTTATCAGTACTAAATCCTGGCTTAATACTATTTGGATAGAAGACATAATTTACATTTTTCTTTTAAGTATCTACGGAGTTTATCTTTTAATCAAAAGATACAAGTTCGATATTATTGCAATTTATCCTTTGATCTTTACTGCCGCCACTCTTTTAGTCGCCCATCGCGACATTGGCCGTTACATCGCTCCAGTTTACCCATTTTTATTATTAGCCTACAAAAAACCTCTTAATAAAAAATCCTTAAAAATTGTGTTCCTGCTAATGCTGCCCGCCATAATTTTATATGCCATTAATTTTGTCGCGGGCAACACTGCCCCTATAGCCGATTGGACACCTTATCTTTAGACAGTATAAACGACATCAGTGTCTCCTCAAGTGATTAGATTCTTATAAAAATTAGAGTTGCTGTCTTTACTAGTACAACTACAAAGGAACTCATCCAAACAACCAAGTACGTCTACGAAAAGTTCAAATTACAGTTAAAAATGTTTACTTGAGGTCTCGGAGATGAATTAACACTATCGCTCCAAACTCTACCTTCAGGTTTATCGATATTTACTCCCGAGATTCCCAGAGGATTAATTTTAAATTTCAAAATTGTTCTTTTTTCAGCATCCTCATATCCCAAATCACTGGGATTATTTACACCAACATAAGTAAATTTACTTAAAGGGAAGCCAATTGTTTGGCAATGAAATTGATATCTCTCTTCCTTAAACTTCCAACCAACCACCCAAATTCGTTTTGGTAAACATCCACAAAACTCAGTAAAATTTTTGATACTACAAAAAAGATTTTGGAATGAGTCATGGGATTGATCGTCAATTCTAATTCGTTTAATTAAATTTTTAGGGCAAAACGATTTTGCTATAGCAGCGTAAGTCTCAGCCTCGCTCCAGTTTTTAGCGTCTTGTCTGGTATAACCGCCGGAAAAATATAACAAGGCAGATTTGTTAGCGCAAGCTAGTTTTACCCCTTGTTTTATATGTTCAAGATAAAAATTTATCTCATCTTTTTGGTAAGGCAACAACACCCAATTCTTATCGGAATACAAATCCCTGGGTAGAATTTCCACCTCGTCTTTAAATAAGGCATGACCGGGAACGATTATCAAATCCTCAAAGGATCTGCTAATCCCTTTTTTAATCATTTCTATAATAAATCTAGCATAAAAAATTTATCGGTGCTCAATAACTTTGATATAATATTTCTTATGGATTTTACTTTGGAATCATCATTTCAACCGGCAGGCGATCAGCCCGAAGCTATCAAAAAACTGGTCGCCAATCTTCAATCCGGAATTAATAAGCAAACTTTACTGGGAGTCACCGGTTCCGGGAAGACTTTTACTATTGCCAATCTTATCGCCCAAACTCAATTACCAACTCTGGTTATTTCTCACAACAAAACTCTTGCTGGCCAACTTTATCAAGAATTTAAGGAACTTTTTCCCAAAAATAAAGTTTCCTATTTTGTTTCTTATTATGATTATTATCAGCCCGAAGCTTACGTTCCTGCCTCCGACACCTACATTGCCAAAGAGGTCGAAATTAACGACTTAATTGATAAGCTTCGTCTCGAAGCCACCTCAAATCTTTTTTCCGGTCACGACAATATAATTGTCGCTTCCGTCAGTTGTATCTACAATATTGGCGATCCGATTGAATTCAGTGGCCGGACTCTTGATTTTTCAATTGGTCAAATCTGGCAACGCCGTTCAATTCTTGAAGCTTTAGTCTCACTTTATTACACCCGCTCCGAACTGGAATTTAAACGGGCCACCTTTCGCGTCCGTGGTGAGTCCATAGAAATTTGGCCGTCATATCAAGACTGGATAATAGTTTTGGAATTTGACCCCTCCGGTTCTTTGACCAAAATAACTCAAAGACATCCATTTTCCGGCCGCGAATTTTCTCTGGATTCTTTTCGCCTATATCCGGCCAAACAATATGTCGGCGCTGCCGGCTCAGACTTAACTGAAATTTTTAAAAAAATCCGATCCGATTGTGATAAACAAGTCGAATTTTTCAAAAGCCAAAATAAAATCCTTGAAGCTCACCGAATCAAGCAACGGGTTGATTACGATTTAGAGATGCTTCAGGAAATGGGTTATGTTAATGGTATCGAAAATTATTCGATTTATTTTGAAAAGAGCCGAAAAATAGGCGATCCTCCGTTTACTCTGGTTGATTACTTTAAACACATTTGGGGCGATAATTTCTTAACTGTCATCGACGAATCTCATGTTACCGTGCCTCAAATTGGTGGTATGTATTTTGGTGACCAGGCCCGTAAAAAAACTTTAGTTGATTTTGGTTTCCGTCTTCCCAGTGCTTTTGATAATCGACCGTTAAAATTTGATGAATTCTACAAGCGTGTTCCCAAAGTTATCTATCTCTCCGCCACTCCATCGGTTTTTGAAATTGAAGATTCCAAAAATAATATTGTTGAACAAATTATTCGCCCCACCGGCTTAATTGATCCGCCAATTCAAGTCAAACCAACCACTGGTCAAATTCCCGATCTTGTCACCGAAGTTAAAAAAAGAATTGCTTTAAAACAACGGACTCTGATAATTACTTTAACCAAAAAAATGGCCGAAGATTTATCGGCATATTTATCTGATCCCAAAAATACCGGCGAACCCCTAAAAGTTGCCTATCTCCATTCTGATATCGAAACACTTGAAAGATCGGCGATTTTGGATAACCTTCGATCTGGCACATATGACATATTGATTGGTGTCAACCTGTTAAGGGAGGGACTAGATTTGCCAGAAGTCAGTTTAGTTGCCGTTCTTGACGCTGACCAGCAGGGATTCTTGCGCTCTAAATCATCTTTAATTCAAATCATGGGTCGGGCCTCCCGTCATGTTGAAGGTCAAGTCATACTCTATGCCGATAAAATGTCTCCGGCTATGAGTGGTGCTATTAAAGAAGTTAACCGTCGTCGAAAAATTCAACTTGAATATAATCAAAAACACAACATCACACCCTTAAGTATCATTAAAACAATTCGTCCCAAAATTATTGAAATTGAAGAAAAAATTAAACCGGACATCGACACTATTGATCCGTTATCTTTAACTCCACCCCAGCGTAAATCCTATATTAGTAAGCTCCGAAAACAAATGCATTCCTACGCTAGTGATTTAAATTTTGAAGACGCTATTCGAGTCCGTGACAAAATCCGTCAAGCTGAAAAAATCTAATTTCAACCTAGTCTTACTCTAAATCCTCTCCTAATAACCGCACTTGTTGAATTTGGTTCCTCTCTTTCAAAGATTACTTTACTCCGTGTCATGGGTTTATTTCCGCCACAATTTTGACAATTTCGTATTAATCTTTGTGATAGTTCGTAAAATCCAAAATATCCAGAACGTCTTTCTCCGTCAGGTCGGATATTCGAACCTCCGACAATTATTTCTTTGGGAATAGGTCTATCAGTAGATCTGTGCCGCACGCTAACCCTAAGATCTATGGGTTCTCCGTAGTTTTTTGGCTCTTCTGAAAAAGCCCTAGTTACAGCATGATCCACAATGCTACAAACTAAACTACACCTTTGACAACCGTCCCTATTTTCCCCAACCCAACTATCAAAACCTGGAGTTATTTCAAATTTAATGTTATCCATAGTAATAATTATAACACAAATATTATTTTTGTAACCAACCTTTTCGTGACAAAATCCGTCAAGCTGAAAAAATCTAATTCTTACCCTGAGTTTCCGTCTGGCTATCTATTGCTCTAACTAAAGGCAAGCCCTTAAGGCCGGATTCACCACAATTTACTATTGCACCACTTTTTAGCATCTGCGCTCTATGTGCAGGTAATACACCATCACCATCGCACTCTTTTAAAAGAAATTGAGTTGCACATATCGGACAAACATATCCATCAATAGTTAGTTTATTTTCTGTCATCGTGATGATAATCTATCAGTCTGTAGCCCATCCGTCAATCCATACCCATATAAAACCCGAAACTCTGATGTTATAATTAACAATCCGGCAGATTTATTAAACTGTCGAGCCCAGTAGGGGAGAGTTTTTATGTCAGAAATCCAAAAAATTATTGTCAAAGGTGCTCGAGAAAACAACCTAAAAAATGTTTCTTTTGAGTTCCCTAAAAACAAACTAGTTGTCTTTACTGGTGTTTCCGGATCCGGAAAATCCAGTATGGCTTTCGATACTTTATTTGCCGAGGGTCAGCGTCGTTACGTCGAATCTCTTTCCTCGTATGCTCGCCAGTTTTTAGGTAATCTAAAACGCCCCGAAGTTGATTTGATTGAAGGTCTGTCACCATCAATCGCCATTAACCAAAAAGCTATTTCTCACAACCCCAGATCAACCGTTGGTACTGTCACTGAAATTTATGATTACTTAAGACTTTTATTTGCCCGTATCGGCCACCCCCATTGTCCACAATGCGGCCGTGAAGTTATGCCTCAAACCAGTAAACAAATCGTTAATCAAATTTTAGATCAGGCCAAATCGCAAATTTATGGAGTTATGTCTTATCGTTTTTTGATTTTGGCGCCGCTGGTTCGTAATCGCGCCAGTGATTTTCGCGGATTAGTTGAAAACCTCAGAAAACAAGGCTATAAATGGATCCGTATCGACGGCAAAATTATCGATCTTTATTCTGATTTTGCTATCGCCAAAACCAACAAGCATAATATTGACGCCGTTGTTGACCGCATCTCTCTTAACAAAGACACCCTAAAGGAAATTAAACCTATTTACGACCGCCTAATTGACGATGTCGAACAGTCCATGAAGTTAAGCAACGGCTTGGTTATTGTCGCCGTCGTTGACGATCCATCATTTAATTTTCCTGACGACCCCAAAAATTTAGCCGATACTCTATATTCCGAAAATTACGCTTGTCCCAATTGTAATTTATCAATTCCTGAACTTGAACCAAGTCTTTTTTCTTTTAATTCGCCCGTTGGTGCTTGTCCTGAATGTAAAGGTCTGGGTTTCAAATTAGAAGTTGATCGATCTAAATTTCCCGAATGGAAAGCTAAAATGCTTGAATCCCGTTATTTTACCAGTGCCTCTGATGATGTCAGAAGCGACCTGGAACGGTTTATGAGCAAACAACCCTGCCATGTTTGTAAAGGCTCCCGTCTTAACCCCGAATCTTTATCAGTCACTATTCTGGCCAAAAATATTAACGATGTAAGTCGGTTAACTAATGAAAAACTTCACGATTGGATTAACGACATTAAAGTCGATGTCGACAACGACAAAGAAAAAGAAATTTTAGAACCGATTAAAAAAGAAATTAATAGTCGGTTAGAATTTTTATTGGCCGTCGGTCTTGATTATTTAAGTCTTGACCGCGAAGCCGCCACTCTTTCTAGTGGCGAATCTCAAAGAATCAGATTAGCTTCACAAATTGGTACCGGTTTAACCGGAGTTTTATATATTTTGGACGAACCAACCATTGGTTTACATTCCCGCGACAATGATCGTCTGATTGCTACCCTCAAAAAACTCCGTGATTTAGGTAATACCGTCGTTGTCGTTGAACACGACGAAGACGTTATAAAAAATTCAGATTATATAGTCGATTTTGGACTTTTAGCCGGCAATAAAGGTGGTGAGGTTATTTCTCAGGGAACCATTGAACAAATCAAAAAAGATTCCAAATCACTTACCGGTAAATATCTTTCCGGTAAACTCAAAATTGACTCTATTCCCGAACTCGTAACCGTCAACTCTCAACCGTTAACTATTAAAGGTGCCCGTCAATGGAATTTAAAAAATATTAAAGTTGAATTTCCTCTTCATAAATTAATTTGTGTTACCGGTGTTTCCGGATCCGGAAAATCCACTCTGGTTCACGATACTATTTATGCCGGTATTAAAAAACAAATTTATGGCGCCTATTACGACACTATTGGCACCTATGATTCCATCGAAGGTTGGCAAAGTATTAAAGATGTTTTATTAGTCGATCAATCTCCGATTGGCCGTACCCCCAGAAGCAACCCGGCCACCTATACCAAAATATTTGACGATATCAGAGAGCTGTTGTCTAAAACCACCGAGGCTCAAATCCGGGGCTTTAAAAGTAATCGTTTTTCTTTTAATGTCAAAGGTGGCCGCTGTGAAGCCTGTGAAGGCCAGGGTCAAATAAAAATCGAAATGCAGTTTTTACCCGATATATACGTTACTTGTGAACAATGCCATGGCACCAGATTTAAAGACGAAACTCTTGAAGTCGAATATAAAAGCAAAAATATTTCCGAAATTTTAAATCTTTCCATCGACGAGGCTTTAGAATTCTTCAAAAATATCCCCGGCCTTAGTCGAAAATTAAGTACCATTCAGGAAGTCGGTTTGGGTTATTTAAAACTTGGTCAACCAAGTAATACCCTGTCTGGCGGAGAATCACAAAGACTAAAAATCAGCCGTGAACTGGTCAAAAAGAAAGACTTGCACACACTTTACGTTTTAGATGAGCCAACCACCGGTCTTCACTTTTACGACGTTGATAAATTAATTAAAGTTTTAAGAAAGTTAGTCGACATGGGTAATACAGTTTTGGTTATCGAGCACAATTTGGATGTTATCAAAAATGCCGACTGGATTATTGATCTTGGTCCGGAGGGTGGCGATAAAGGCGGCCAAATCGTTGTTGCTGGAACCGTTTCCGATGTTGCCAACTGTCCTCAAAGCTATACTGGCCAATACTTAAAAAAAATCATTTAAAATAGTCAATGGATTTCAAAGAAGTTTATCAAAATCTTCCCACAACTCCCGGAGTTTATATTTATAAAAATTCTCAACGGGAAATAATTTATGTCGGTAAGGCTATCAATTTACGTCGCCGTGTCTCTCAATATTTTCAACGTGACGATGCCTTAGGTCTAAAAACAATCCAATTAGTATCTCAAATCGCCGACATTAGTTACAAAAACGTTGGCTCAGAAATCGAAGCCCTTATTTTAGAGGCCAGTTTAATTAAAAAATATAAACCCAAATACAATTCCCAGTTAAAAGACGACCGCAGCTATATCTATATTTGCCTAACCAAAGAAAAAATTCCCCGGCTTTTTGCTTCATTTCGTTCCAATCTTCCCAAAGATTGTCTTACCTATGGGCCTTTTCCCAACAGTCGTGCCGTTAAATCTCTTTTAAAATCAATTCGACACATTTTTCCCTTCAGAAGTCTGGCCAACCATTCTCCTAAGCCTTGCCTTTATTGTCACCTAGATCAATGCCCGGGGCCAAATCCCGATCCCAAAATTTATCGACAAAATATTAGAAAGATTAAAAAAATATTAAGCGGGGATTTTGTTGGTCTCCAGCGACAACTTAAAAAAGAAATTACCCTATATTCAAAAATTGAAAATTACGAAGCCGCTCTCGAATCCAGAAATGATTTGGCTTCTATCGAGTACATCGTCTCTGGTTGGAACCAGTTAAGCACTCTTTACGATTCTGTTACCCTACCGGATGATTTAATTAGCAGCGGCTATAATGAATTATTTTCAACTCTTTCTCCTTATTTTCCACAGCTTAAATCAATTAATCGAATCGAATGTTTTGACATTTCCAATTTAGGTTCCCATTACTTTGTTGGTTCGATGTCGGTTTACAAAGAGGGCACTTTTTCAAAAGGTGATTATCGTAAATTCAAAATTTATTCAAAAGTGACTCCGGATGATCAATTTATGATCAAAGAAGTCGTCTGGCGCCGCCTTAAACACCCGCAATGGGGTATTCCCGATCTTATAGTTGTCGACGGCGGTAAACCTCAAATATCGGCTGCTACCGAAGCTATTAATCTCCACCCCGAATTTAATTCCGGCTCAGTTAATTTAATTGGTCTCGCCAAAAAATTTGAAACTATTGTGATTAAAACCCCAGATAAATGGGTGGAAATTAACCTACCGCCCCACTCTCACGCTCTCCACATTTTGCAATTAATTCGCAACGAAGCCCATCGTTTTGCCAACGCCTACCGCAAAGAATTAATGAAAAAACGGTTACTTAATCCCTAACATTTCCCTAAACTTCTCCAACCCTTCTTTATTTTCTTTAATTTCAAAATGTTTTCTGGCCGGTTCCAATTTTTTGATTAACCACTCGGCTAAAGCATTTTTTAAGTCTAATGGATATAGCTTCTCGTTTTCATAGTCAGCCACCAAATCGGACACCTTATTGTAAGTTACATTTCCGCCAAACTTCTCCGGTCTTTCAATAACAAATTCTCCTTCGTTTTCTCCCCAAAACACTAATGTTTGTACCCAATTGATTAACGGATTAAATTTGATTTCCTTTGGTGGGCCGTAAGCTTTTTTAATTTTGTTTCTGATTTCATCTGGCGTGTCATGGACAAAAATTGCCGAACTTGGTTTTGATTTACTCATTTTTAAATCAATAGCTACTTCTTCATTTTCCTGTTTTAAGTCAACATTTTCAGGGCCGGCTAATCCGGCAATTAAATTTTGATGAATAGCTACAGGAGAAATTTTATTTCCTTTTGCATCCAAAAGGGGATTGATGGTCAATTTTTCAGCTACCTGCCTGGCCACCACATGGGCTTTTCTTTGATCCATTCCGGCATGAGCCAAATTGACTCCCATAGTAAATATATCCGCTACCTGTAGTGGCGGGTAAAACAATGTCGCCATATCAACATCAGCACCCCGTTTTTTACCCATAATCGAAATTGACCTTAAATTACGTGACAATGTTACGTGTTTCCCCACTTCCATAAAAGTCTCCCAATGCTTTAGGTTATTTTCATACAGTTCTTTCCCAGAAATAAATTCAACTTGGTCTTCATTAATACCGTAGCACTTTAAAGACGCAATCAAACCTTGTTTAAAGTAATGTTCAGTCGCCCATCTGATTTTTTCCCAATCACCACCCAATTTATTATTTAAATATGAATGAAAATCAGCTAAAAATATTTTGCACTTAACACCGGCTTTTAAAAAATCTGCAATCTTACCCATTGATATTAACCCTGTTCCTAAATGGACCATTCCTGATATTTCAAAACCAATATATTGGACTAGGGGAGTATTGCTATCAAGCAAATGTTTTAAATCTTCAACTGTCAGCACTTCCTGGCAATTTCTAGTAATTAAATTGATTTTTTCTTCATTGGTCATACCAGATTATAAACTATTGCTTATCGTCCGCATCTTTCACATTGGTAATTTTTCTGATTCTCTCTTTAGCAAATTGAGTTTTTACCAATCTTAACCAGTTTTTATTAGCATTTATCTTCTTGCCGGTAAATATTTCTACCATATCTCCTGTCTTTAACTCAGTTTCGAGCTTAGCCATTTTTTTATTAATAATCGCCCCATTGCATCGATCACCGATACTGCTGTGTACCCTATAAGCAAAATCCAGGGCTGTTGAATATTTTGGCATCTGTAAAATATCGCCTTTTGGGGTAAACACATAAATATAATTCGCTAAAACATCAATTCTATAGTTATTAACCTTATTTTCACTCTTTTGCCATTTAACCAAATCTTTAACCCATTCATACCCGACCCCCTTACTATCAGATTTACTTAATTTATAGGCAATGTGGGATGCTGGGCCAAATTCATTAAAATCATGCATCTCCCTTGTTCTAATTTGAACTTCTACGGTCAAACCCTCCTTCCACAACAACGTCGTCTGAATCGACCGATAGCCATTTGCCTTTGGAGCCGAAATATAATCATCAAACTCTTCGGTTAAATACTTATATTTTGCGTGCAATAGTCCCAAAACCATATAACAATCAGAAACAGAATCCAGTATTATTCTCACCCCAACTCTGTCTTTAACACTATTTTTACCGTTCTTTTTATATTTTAAGTAAGTACTGTATAAACTTTTTATTCTACCCTCAATTTCACTGTCATTAATATTATTTTGCTTCAAAGTTTTATCCACATCTTCCCTGACTAATATTAGTGCTTTATTCTCGTATTTATTATTTTTTTCCAATAATTTTCGTAAATTTTCAGCCTCTATTGGAAATAATATCTTAAACGAAATATCTTCCAGCAACCTTTTAAAATAATGCAACCCAACATACTCTGCAACCGGGGAATATATACCTAAAACTCTACTGGCATACCTATGCTGTCTTTCTGTTGATAAAAATTCAATAGTCATCCCATTGTGCAACTTATCAACCAATCTGATTATTAATACTCTGACATCATTAACTGAAGAAAATAAAAAATTCCTATAATTTTCAATATTTGTCTGGTGTACCAAAATATTTTTTGTTTTTAATTTAACTTCTGTTAACCCGTCAACCAGCAACGCCACCTCATCCCCAAATTC
>Ga0172379_10008337_pt1 | contig 13075 bp, 11 predicted proteins | sample GrowelOW334metaG_FD_119756 | JGI IMG/M metagenome (GOLD analysis project Ga0172379, IMG submission 119756) | Groundwater microbial communities from an aquifer near a municipal landfill in Southern Ontario, Canada - Groundwater well OW334 metaG | ecosystem: Environmental > Aquatic > Deep... | reverse complement strand
ATGGGATGCGCGGTGATCTCGAAGGCGGTCTTCGCCGAATTGATGAACACGATGAAGAAGGGGAAGAGGAAGGCCAGGAAAATGATCGCCGTGATGATCTCCGCGACCAGCGCGCCTGCTTTCAGGCCTTTCATGCTGATGTTTTTCATAATTCCAGCTCCTTCTTCTTGTTCACGTAGACCTGGATGAGGGCGATGATCGCCAATACCAGGAAGAAGATGACCGCCCGGGCCTGACCCATGGCCAGGTTGTTGGAGATGAAGGCCGTGTTGTAGATGTTCAAAGCCAACAGCTCGGTTCCAAGGATGGGTTTTGACATGAAGATGGTCGAGGGTCCGCCGGAGGTGAGTGAAACGTTGACGTCGAATTGCTTGAAGGAATTCACCAGCGTGAGGAAGGTTGTCACCGTGAAGGCCTGGGCCGCCATGGGGATGGTTATTTTCATCAGCCTGGTGAAGGGCGTTGCGCCGTCGATTTTCGCCGCCTCGTGCAGTTCGACGGGGACGTTCTCGATGGCGGCTATGTAGATCATCATGATATAGCCTGCGTACTGCCAGGTGCCCACGGCCACCAAGGCCAGCATGGCTGTTGTGTTCTTGCTCAGGATGAGGTTTTCCGGCACGTTCAGGAATGCGAGAAAATCGAAAATCTTGCCCAGCGAGGGAATGGCGTTGTTGAAGATGAACTGCCAGATATACCCCAGGATGAGGCCGCCGATAAGGTTGGGCACGAAAAAGCCCACACGGTAGATATTACGCAGTTTCAGTTGGCTCGTCACGAGCAGGGCCAGGGCGAAGGCAACAAAGTTGATGAAGATCATGTTGAGGATGGTGTAGAGGATGGTCACCCCGAAGGAGTATCCGAAAGCCGGATCCTTGAAGCTGCCGGTGAAATTGGTGAGGCCTATGAATCTGAGGGCGTTGTCCGCCCTGGCCGATGAGGACCAGTTCGTGAACGAATAGAATACGCCCATAAAGAACGGAACGATTATTACCAACAGGAAGGCCAGCAATACCGGTGAAAGAAATAGCCAGAATATGGCGGAATTTTCCCTTTTCTTGTTCATGACCACCCCCTTGAAAGAAAAAAGGGGACCGAAGGCTTGATGCCTCCGGTCCCCGGGTATCCGCCTACTTCTTGTTGGCGATGAAGGCTTTTTTCATCAGGTCCACGAATTGGGCCTTGCTGATCTGGCCGGTAGCGAACTGGTTATAGATGGGGATAAGTGTTTTCTGGCGGAAGTCGCTGGAGAAGTTGTACTGGTTCCAGGAATAGACCTTGCCCGCTGCCGCCCAGCTCTGCACGGACTGCGAAAGCATTCCGGTGGGTTGGAGGGTGACGTTGGAGTACGCGGGGATCATGCCGGCGTCGGTGACCATGTACTTGTTGCCTTCCGGCGTGGCGACGAGGTCGGCGAGGTACTTCTTGGCCGCCGCAACGTTCTTGGATTCCTTGTTGATGGCGTAGAAGGATGGCGCTGCGACGAAGATACCGTCGGTGGCTTTCTTCATGGAGCCGTGGGGAGCGAAGGCCATCTTGAAGGTCGCGTTGGCGGCTTTCATGTTGGGATCGGTCCAGTTGCCCTGGTGGAGGAATACGGCTTTCCCGGTGGCGAAGGCGCCTACCTGCGAGTCGTAGTTGCCGGTGGTGAGTACGCCCTTGTCGGCGTATTTGAACAGCAGTTCCACCCAGTCCGCATACTCGCCCAGGCGGGTATCGTCTACATTGCCGGCCAGGAGCGCATTGGTAACTGAAAGGTCTCCGTAGGGAAGGCCGTTGGAGAGGAGGGAGTTGAAGTTGTGGTCTGCGGTGACCCAGCCCATCTCGACGCTGGCGGCCATGGAAACCACGGAATTCACGCCCAGCTCGGCTTTCATCTTGTCCAGCTTTTCGAAGGCCGCTTTATAACCAGCCAGGTTCACCAGGGTCTTGGGGTCGATCCCCGCCTTGGCGAGCATATCGGCGTTGTAAGCCATGCCCCAGCCTTCCACCGCTACGGGGAAGCCATAAACCTTGCCGTCTTTCTTGAAGGCCACCGCAGTCTTGGATACCCAGGGTTCGGCGCTCAGATCCAGGATCAGCGCTTCCCACTCCTTGTAGGACTCGATACCGTCAAAGGCAAAAATGTCGGGCATATCCCCCGCCGCATAGTCTGCCTTCAATTGCTGACCGATGCCGCCGGCTGTTCCACCGATGGATTTGATGACCACTTCGGTCCCGTTCGCCTTTGTCCAGATCGCGGAATAGGCCTTGAGCATGGGGTCGATTTCCGGTTTGTTCTGCATCAGGGTGATCTTTCCGCCACCCGCCTTGGCATCGGCTGCGCCCCCTGCGTTGGCATCAGTTCCGCCTGCAGCGAAGAGGGACACGGCCACGAGGCCGACTACGAGAACCAATAACGCTTTCTTCATCGTGTATTCCTCCTTAGGAATAATATGATAAGGCATCGACCCTCACCGCCCGATGCGGTTGGTGTCCAGCCCTAAAACCAATATGACCGCGCCTTTTGGCGCGCGGCTTCGCCGACGTACAAGCGTCCCGGCGGAGTGGCTCAGCTCGTCGAACGCTCGACCACCGAGACTTTCAGCTGGACGCTCTGCAAGGGGCGTCCGGGTTCCTTGATCCTGCCTATCAGCAGTTCAGCTGCGAGGCGCCCCGATTCGTTCAGGGATTGGCTGATGGTGGACAGCTCCATGTAGTCCGCCGCCTCTATGTCGTCGAAACCCAGAACCGCCACATCCTGGGGAATGCGCAGTCCCAGTTCCCGGGCGGCTTTGATGACGCCAAAGGCCTGCAGGTCGGACATGGCAAAAATGGCCCTGGGACGATCCTTTAGTGAAAGCAGTTCCCGGGCCATCCGTTGGGCATCCAGCACGGAATCCAGCCCCAGCCGGATGTGCTTGTCGCTGATGTGATTTCCTGCCATTGCCGCCGTATCCCTAAAGCCCTTCAGCCGCAGGCGGCTGGGTTGGAGCGAATAGGGAAGGGCTTCCGCCTGCCCGATATAGCCAAGCGGCGAATAGGCCTTGGAAAGGAAGTGTTCCGCCGCCAAGGCTCCGCCACGTACGTTGTCGCATTCTATGCAGGAAAAGTAGGAACTATGCTGTTCTATCAGTACCACCTGCAAACCCGATTTCTGGAGGCGTCTGGCGTTCTCATCTGAGATTGCCATGGCCATCACGATCAGGCCGTCCAGGCGCCGGGAGAACGCACAGGAATGCACGTATTTCTCCAACTGTTCCAGGGAATCCACCGAGTAGATGATCAACTCGTAGTCGGCTTTCCTCAGGACTTCGGCTATGCCCTGCATGCGCTGCATGAAGGAGACCGCCGGAAAAAAAGGCGACAACACGCCGATGCGTCCAACCTGCCTGCTCGAACGTGTACCTGCGTTGCCATGGCGGATATACGCCAGCTGTTCCATGGCAGCTTTGACCTTGCTGGCCGTCTCGGGATTCACTTTTGAGGGGGCGTTCAGAAAGCGGGAGACCGTGGAGATACTTACTCCCGAGCGTTCAGCGACATCGTAAATGGTCGAACCGAAGTTCTCCGCCATATTCTCCCTGCTGGTATCCGTCGATCAAGCACGGAATGCATGTTTAATTTTCATGTATGAAAGTAAGTTCATGAAAGTACTTTCATAGTATTATCCCGTTTCCGCTATTTGTCAAATTTTTTCGGTACTTTTCTTCCAAGTGGATGTATTTTATAGAAACAGCCGGACTTTGGAGCGGGATTATGGATGAAATGGATATACTGGATGAGGTTAGGTACCTTACCTGCAATGTATGCGCCCGGCGCTGCTATTTAACCGCCACTCTTGGCGTGGGATTCGGACAGGCCGAGGCTCCAGGGAAAGGACGAAAGCCGGGGCAGACCCTCATGGTCAGCGGAAACTCCTGCTCCAACGGGGTGGATTACGCCCGCTCTGAATTGCTGGAAAGCCGGCGCATCATTTCCAGCACCGTTGCTACTACGTTCCCGGATGTACCACGAGTGCGGGTCACCAGCCAGGCTGGGGTGCCGGTGGACCGCCTCCTGGAAGCCATGGCCGCTTTGGACGAAGTCACTGTCACCGTACGCCTCAGGCCCGGGGATTTGGTGGTGGACGATCTGCTGGGCCTGGGTGTGAAGGTGGTTGTGGGCTAGGCTTTGATCCGCTTGTCGAAGCGTTGCCGGTAGCCGCAGTGGCGGCATTGTCTTTCAAGCAGTTCACCCCGGGAGAATCCGTCTTTCATGCCACGGGCCCGGGGTGAATCGAGGATGTCTGCCAGGCTCTGTTCCCGGATACTGCCCAAATTGAGACCGCCGTTCCTGTCGAGGCAGCAGGGAACAACCGTGCCATCGGCGAGTATCGCGCAATGGGTGTCCAGGGCGCGGCAGGTCCCCCGGGAATTGGCTTCCCCGGTCGGTGCCTGTTCGTTGGTGTCAGCTTGTAAACAGTTGCTGGTTTCACTGCCAATGGTGCTGGGGCCTTCCCCGGGCCACTCGAACAGTGTGTCCGAGTGAAGGTACAGGCGGCCAGTCAGGCGCCTGCTTTTCCGCGTGTTTGGGGCGCCTGAGCATCCAGGGGCCAGACTGAAGCGCTCCTCGGTCCGGGTGAGGAAATACGCGTTGGTTTCACGGGCGACCGGATCGTCGCGCTTGTTCAGGTTCCAGAGCCGTAGGTTGAGGTACAGTTCGGGTCGCGAAACCAGCGCCCGCACGATGAAGTCCAGGATGGAGCCGAATATCCGCCGGTCGCCTTCGATCGTGGGGTCCAGCCCGTGGAGGGAAAAATTGACTTGGGTGACTATGGGGTTCAACAGGGCTTCCCCCGCCGGTCCGGTAATACGGGTTCCATTGGTGGTGACAGCCATCGGCACTCCCTTCTCCGCGCAGTAGGCTACGAAGGATGCGAATTCCGGGTGGGTGAGGGGTTCTCCCAGCACATGTGGGTAGATTTGTTCCGCCAAGGGTGCAGCTTGGTCTACGGCAAGCCGGAATAGCTCCATATCCATACGTGCTGGCTGGCGCTCGGTTCCGGGGCAGAAGGCGCAGGCGCGGTTGCACTGGTTGGTGATCTCGATGTAGATGGACCTGAAGCGCTTGGGGGTCGCGGCCTTCGGCATGGGGTCTGCCATTGTATCCGCCATCGTTTCCACCATCAGTACACCACCGGCTCGGCGTCCAGGTCCCGCCACAGGTACCAGACGGCGACGGTGCGGAAAGGACGCCAGGTGTCGCCAAGCTCGATGAGCCGCTGTCTGAGGAGTGGCGCGGTCTCGCCTTCAGGCCAACCGTACAGGCGCTTCGCCGCTCTCTGTAGGCCAATATCACCCAAGGGCAGGACATCGGGGCGGCGCAGGTGGAAAATCAGGAACATCTCCGCGGTCCAGGGGCCTATCCCGCGCAGGGCGGTGAGGTGATCCCGAACCTCGTCGTCGGACCAGGTGTCGAACAGTTCTTCCCGCAGGGATCCGTCCCGGAATGCGCGGGCAAGGCCGATCATGTATTCGGCCTTGCGCAGTGAAAGCCCGCATGCGCGGAGTTCCTCGATGGCCGCCTCCGCAAGGGTCGCCGGGGCCAGGAGTCTGTCGGAGTATCGTGCGACCAACCGTTTCCAGATGCCCGCGGCGGCGGCGACGGAAATCTGCTGGCCGACTATGGCGTTGGCCAGGGTGGTGAAGGCGTCTCCGCTGCCAGACAAGGATTCGGTCCGGTGCTTCTCGATTATGGGGCACAGGAACGCATCCCGTTCACCCAATACCCTGACCGCCTCGTTCCAATAATCCACTTGTTCCCCCGCCTCCGCAGGATAATCGAGAGCGGGGTCAGGGGCAAGCGGCGGCAAGCTCGGGTGGCCTGAGGCTCGTGTCAGGTGAGGCTTTTGATCACCAATACGCGGAACGGGCTTCTCCCGGTGTTACGCATGCCGTGCAGCACACCTTTGGGCGTCTGGGTGAGCATCCCGGCCTTTACCATGGCCTTTTCATCGCCGCAGCTCAGTTCCGCTTCTCCTTCCAGCACGAAAATGGCGATGTCCACCGGGGATGCGTGGGGTTCCAGCACAGCCCCCACGTCCAGTTGTATGTGAACCAAGGCAGCCGCCGGTCCATCCGATAGTCTGCGGCCCTCGAAGCCCTCGACCTTGCGCACTATAGGTGCGTCTTCAATGCGTGTTATGATCATACCGCTATCCTACCCTGTCCGGCACGGAAGCGCGGTAACTGGGGTTACGGAAGCCTAAACATTCAATGGGGCGTACTATGACCAGGAAAGAACGTCTTATGTCCACTTTGGCCGGGAAAGCCGTGGACCGGCCGCCGGTCTGCTTTTATGAACTGAACGGTTTCGACGAGAATCCACACGATCCCGACCCCTTCAATATCTACAACCACCCCGATTGGGCACCCCTGATACAACTGACAGCCGAACACTCTGACCGCATCGTGCTGCGACCCGCCACCATCAAATTCGATGGCCCGGAAATACCGCCGGAATTGACGAGCGAGGTGATAGATAAAAACCACAGGACCATCTCGAATCGTGCGGTCATACAGGCCGGCAATCGCACCCTTGTGCGGCGCACCCGGCGCGATGCGGAGGTCAACACACTCTGGACCCTGGAGCACTGGCTGAAATCGGTCGAGGACGCTGAGGCCTACCTCACGCTACCCTTGCCGGAAATGTTGGGTGAACCCGATACAGCGGCCGTCCTCGCCACGGAGGCGGCTCTGGGCGACACGGGGATAGTGATGATCGACACGCCGGACCCGCTCTGCCGCGCCGCGGAACTCTTCAGCATGGAGGATTTCACCATTATCGCCCTCACCGAGCCGGACCTGTTCAGGCGGCTGCTGGACCGTTTCGCCGCCATCCTGTACCCGCGTGTGGAGGCTGTGGCCAAGTCCCTTCCGGGGCACCTGTGGCGCATCTACGGACCCGAATACGCCACGCCGCCCTATCTGCCGCCCAATCTTTTCCGCGACTATGTCACCGCCTACGATACGAGTCTGGTCGACATCATCCACCGCTCCGGCGGCTACGCCCGCCTCCACTCCCATGGCCGCATCAAGGACGTCCTCCCCTTCATCGCCGCCACCGGCTGCGATGGCCTGGACCCCATCGAGCCTGTTCCCCAGGGCGATGTGGAACTCGCCTGGGTGCGTAGGGAATACGGCCATCAGCTGGTGCTGTTCGGCAATATCGAGTCCAGCGAGCTGTCATTGCTCGAACCCACCGCTTTCCGTGCCCGCATCCGCCAGGCCCTCCGCGACGGTACCGAGGGGCAGGGCAGGGGTTTCGTCCTCATGCCCTCGGCCATACCCTACTCCCGTGAACTGCCGACCCGTGCTCTGGAGAATTACACCATCATGATCGAGGAGGCAACCGGGAGGAATTGAATGTATCCGGCTACGGCCGTACATCCATTGCACCCGACGCTGTAGGACTCCCGCCGACATCCTCCCGCTCCAATCCTTACGAAATAATCAGTACCTCGCCGATAGTTGGCTACTACGTCCGATCGCTATGTTTAGCCCATGGGTTACTAGACCCAATCCCGCGAAAGGAAGGCAATGAATGAAGAAAACAAGGAACACGCTACCGAATCTGCTGCTTTTGGCGATTCTTGGTACCATCGCTTTGGCTGGATGCAACTTATCCGGCAACGATTCGAATGATGATTCCACTGCTCCTTCAGTGGTGTCGGTCATTCCGGCGGAATCGGCAACCAATATCGCGTTGAACAGCTCCATCAGGGCAACCTTCGACGAAGCCATGGATAGTGCTACCATCATCCCCGTGAACTTTCTGGTCACCTTTGGCCTGAACACCGCGAGTGTCGGTGGCACGCTCACCTACAACGAGCCGACCAAGACAGCCATCTTCGTGCCCTCCTTTGACCTGGAGCCTAACGTCGAGTATGCCATAACTATCAACGATGGCGTAAAGGATATAGCCGGCAACGATCTTGCGACCGACAAGATCTGGACCTTTACGACCGGAACGGACTTGGATACGGCCGCGCCCGTCATTGCTTCGTCGGTTCCCTCCAACGAGGCGACCGATGCCGCCCTGAATGGCAACATCAGCGCGACCTTCGACGAGCCGATCGACCCGGTATCTGTTACCGATACGACGTTCACCCTGGCGCAGGGGGCAGTTGCCGTCATAGGTACGGTATCCTATTCGGACAACACCGCGACCTTCAATCCCACCGCCAATCTCCTGCCTAACACCGTCTATACCGCAACCCTTGCATCCGGCATCTCCGATATGGCCGGAAACGCATCCGCCGTTGACCGGGTGTGGACTTTCACGACTGGAAGCGACACGGACGCCATTGCGCCGACGGTAGTCTCGACTAATCCCCTCGACGCGGCGGTCGAGGTGCTCGTCGGTGCCAATGTCTCCGCAGTCTTCAGCGAAGCCATGGATCCGCCGACCATCACGAACGCAACCGTCACCCTCAAGAAGGGGAGCACGAACATAGAGGGCACGGTGTCCTGCACAGGCACGACTGTCACCTTCAACCCCGGAGCCAGCCTCGAGCCCGCTACCCTGTACACCGCTACAATCACGACCGGTGCGAAAGATCTTGCCGCCAATGCCTTGGCAACCAGCAAGGTCTGGACCTTCACGACAGTGGCCTTGATTGCTGATACGACGCCACCCACGGTGAATGCGACCTCTCCAGTAGCCAACGCGACCGGCGTTGCCGTAAGCGTTGACGTCAACGCCCACTTCAGCGAAGAGATGAAGGCGTCCACTGTCACGGCAACGACGTTCACCCTCGCGACTGGCTCCACCCCCGTCGCCGGAATTGTGTCCTACAAGGGCGCGATCGGGACCTTCAATCCCAACGCGAACCTGGCCTACAACACCCTGTATACCGCAACGGTCACCACCGGAGCGCAGGACCTGGCGGGCAACGCCCTGGCTGCAACAAAGGTCTGGAACTTCACGACCCTCGCGGCTGCCGATACAACAGCGCCTACGGTCACTGATTCCGAATCCGTACCTCTGGACAACGCGACGGGCGTTCCCCTGGACGGCACGATCACCGGTACCTTCGATGAAGCGATGGATGTTTCAACCATCAACAATGCAACTTTCACCCTGGCGGACGGTACCACATCAGTTCCGGGTAACGTAGTCTACGATGCGTCCAACCATACCGCGACCTTCACGCCCAGCACAAACCTGACCAGTGGCACCTTGTATACCGCAACCTTCACTACCGGCGCCAAGGACTCTGCCGGCAACGCCCTCGCGGCACCCAAGGTATGGCACTTCACGACGGCTACGGTTGTGGCCTTAGGCCCCGCGCCTGTCAGCCTTGGAACCGCAGGCAATTATGCAATCCTGGCCAAATCCGCCATCAGCACCGTCCCGACTTCCGTGATCTCGGGAAATGTCGGGTTGAGCCCTGCTGCCGAAACCTTCATGACCGGCTTCTCGCAGACCGACGCCATCAGCTATGCCACCTCCACCCAGGTCATAAACGGCTACAAGATGTACGCTGCCGACATGGCTGACCCCACTCCGGGGTATCTGACGACGGCAGTTTCCTACATGGAAGCGGCCTTCACGAACGCTGCCAATCGGACCGGCCCAACTTCTACAGAACTTGGCGCTGGCACCGTCAGCTTGGTTACCTTCGCCCCCGGTCTGTATAAATGGACCAGCGACGTCACGATTACGAACGACATCACCCTCAATGGCGGGGTAAACGACGTCTGGATCTTCCAGATCGATAGGGACCTCAGCATGGCAAGCGCAAAGACCATCAATATGACTGGCGGCGCGCAGGCCAAGAACGTGTTCTGGCAGGTGGCGGGCAAGGTAGTCCTAGGCACCACCTCGCACTTTGAGGGAACCATCCTTTGTTATACCCAGATCGTCTTCAATACGGGCGCATCCCTGACCGGGCGGGCGTTGGCTCAAACTGCCGTCATCCTGGATCATAACACCATCACGAAGCCCGCTCAGTAGGCTTTGCTTCAAATAGAAAATTGTGGAATCGGTGTCGGGAAAATCCCGGCGCCAATTCCACACCACAATACGTCCTTGATTCCAGCATAGGAGTAGACGCCATGATGAAAGGCAATCGAACATACGTATATTTGCTATCCCTTGGGTTGATCGTGATTTCAGCGATCAGCGGTTGTTCCTCACTCGGGTTCAGCAATCCGAAATCCGACCGAAAGGCCGCACCCGTCGCCACACAGGAAACTGAAGCGGTTGTAGTCGCGGTAGCTGACACGACGGCACCGACCGTTGTTGCCCTCTACCCCTCGGACTCTGCAACAGGTGTGGCGGTCAACAACATTGTCATGGCCACCTTCAGCGAAGGGATGGACCCGGCTACCATGGTTCCCGAGAATTGCTATGTGCTTGCGGGCGAAACCCTCGTCGCAGGCACTGTTGTATACAACGAGGCGAACCGGACCGTCATTTTCGTTCCTTCCCGCAATCTGGGAGGAAACACCACGTTCACTGTCGCGATGACCACAGGCATCAAGGACGCGGCCGGAAATCCACTTGCGAAGAATCTGGGATGGAACTTCACGACAAATACGATAGTGGATGCCACCGCGCCTGCTGTGGTTTCGGTCTCTCCCGTGAACGATGCTTCGGGTGTCCTTGCCCGCAGCGTTGTCACCGTGACCTTCAGCGAGGCGATGGATCCCGCCACCATCGACGCCGCGACTTTTACCCTTAAGCAGGGGTCAGTATCCGTGCCAGGTACTGTATTCTTTGACCTGTCCAACAAGAGAGCTGTATTCACACCTACGGGCGACCTGGCTGCTGGCCTGCTCCATACCGCCACGATCATGACCGGCAGCACCGATTCAGGAGGCAACCCATTGCGGGCGAATCTGCAATGGAGTTTCACTCCCGGTGAGTCCTCCGACAAGTTGGCGCCTTCGGTCGTATCGACTTCCCCAACCAACGCCGCCGCAGGCGTCGCTGTCACCAGTATCCTGATAGCCTCCTTCAGCGAAGCCATGGATACGGCATCGATCAACGCGGCACACTTCACGGTATCGGCAGGTATGGTTCCTATCGCGGGAACGGTCGCGTACGATCTACCCAACCGGACCGCGGTATTCTCCCCTTCGGCCGCCCTTGATTTCGGTACCACCTATACCGTGAGGGTCACGAACGGTGTGAAGGACCTGGCCGACAATTCCCTGGTATCGAACAAGGTATGGACCTTCACCACCGCACCCGCTGGAAGTGGTCCCGCACCCGTCGTACTGGGTAACTCCGTGAAGTTCGTCATCCTGTCAAGGAAGGCGATATCGACTGCCTACCCCTCGACGATCACCGGCGACGTCGGATTGAGTCCGGCTGGGGAATCCTCCCTGACAGGATTCGTGCAGATGGATTCGATCGGATACGCGACATCACCGCAGGTGACGGGTTTCATCTACTCCGCGGATATGGCGCCTCCCGCCCGTACGAACATGGAAAAGGTCGTCGCGGACATGGATGCCGCCTACAAGGACGCCGCAGGACGGAAAAACCCCGATTTCAACAACCTGGTCAATGGGAACCTCGGGGGCCAGACCCTCAGCCCCGGCCTGTACAAATGGGAGAGCACGGTCACGATCCCCTCTCACCTGACGATTTCCGGTGGACCCCGCGACGTCTGGATTTTCCAGATAACCGGTGACCTGAACCTCGGCAAGGAAGTGGATGTTGTCCTGACTGGTGGGGCGATGGCAAGGAACATATTCTGGCAGGTAGGCGGACAGGTGAGCCTTGAGGCCGGTTCACGCTTCGAGGGAATAATACTTGGCAAGAACGGCATCTCGCTCGGTGTCGGCTCGACCATGAACGGAAGGGCCTTGGCTCAGGGCCTGGTCGCTCTGGATCAGGCGATCATCACAAAACCGGCTCCGTGAGGCTGCCTACTGGATGAAGCGCGCAAGCGCGCTTCCCATGCATCGATAAGCAATACGAGGATAAATTAGGATGAACGATAAGAAACGGTTTGGAACGGGAATGGCGCTGCTGGCTCTGTTTGGAGCGGTCGCGATAACTGGATGCTCGTTGTTTGGAGGTGATGGCGCTACCTCGGGTGCGGGCACGGTGGACCTGGGGAAAGCAGGTGATTATGTTGTATTGGCAAAAACGCAGATCGAGAACATGACGACCTCGGCCATCACCGGCGACCTCGGACTGAGTCCCGCCGCCACTTCCTACATCACCGGCCTTGCCCTCACCGATGCGACCGGCTACGCCACCTCTGCCCAGGTTATTGGTAAGGTCTATGCGGCCGATATGGCGTCCCCCACGTCCTCCAACCTGACGACAGCCGTCTCGGATATGGAAGCGGCCTATACGGATGCGGCGACCCGGACCGATCCGGACTTCACCAACAAGGGCGCGGGAATCCTTGGTGGCCTGACCCTGGCACCGGGCCTGTATACCTTCAATACCTCGGTTACGATACCCACCGACGTGACACTTTCGGGCGGCATTCTGGATACCTGGGTTTTCCAGATTTCCGGAGACCTTTCCATTGCCAGTGCCATGCAAGTCATCCTGAGCGGCGGAGCCCTGGCCAGGAACGTCGTCTGGCAGGTGGCCGGAATTGTTACCCTCGGTTCGACCTCCCGCTTTGAGGGGGTCATCCTGAGCCAGACCGCGATCACGCTGGAGACCGGTGCGGTCCTGCACGGCAGGGCCCTTGCCCAGTCCCAAGTCACGCTGGACGGCGTGACCATCACGGCTCCCTAGGATACTGGTAAACCGCGTCGGCGTTCGGATAACAGCAGATGGGCGCGTTTTTCGCAACCGGGAAGAAAGCCCACAGGCTCGGAATAGAGCTGATCACGCTTTTCGGTGTGATCAGTTTCTTCGCCACCGTCATCTACGAAGGGGCCCGGTCCATACAGGGTCCCTACCTCAAAAGCCTGGGTGTCAGCCTTACCGCCGTCGGTCTCATCGCCGGTACCGGTGAGTTTCTGGGGTATATACTTCGCCTCGCCTCCGGCGCCCTTATCGACAAATCCCGGGCCTACTGGGTTTTTCTCCTCCTAGGCTACGGCATGATCTGCGCTGTTCCTCTTCTTTCCCT
>Ga0172379_10008336_pt1 | contig 13075 bp, 15 predicted proteins | sample GrowelOW334metaG_FD_119756 | JGI IMG/M metagenome (GOLD analysis project Ga0172379, IMG submission 119756) | Groundwater microbial communities from an aquifer near a municipal landfill in Southern Ontario, Canada - Groundwater well OW334 metaG | ecosystem: Environmental > Aquatic > Deep... | reverse complement strand
GATCATTTTGAACTCAATGGCGAAAACTGGTAACCCAAGGAGGACCCACCATGGCTGAGAAACTGCAAGTGTACAAATGTGATGTGTGCGGCAATATCGTTGAGGTTCTGCACGGCGGAGTAGGCGAACTCGTCTGCTGCGGCCAGCCCATGACCTTACAGACCGAAAACACCGTCGATGCCGCCAAGGAAAAACATGTGCCGGTGATCGAAAAGGTGGCGGGCGGCTACAAGGTGAAGGTCGGGGCCGTAGCCCATCCCATGGAAGAAAAGCACCATATCGAATGGATCGAGCTCATCGCCGGAAACAAGGCCTACCGCCAGTGCCTCAAACCAGGCGATGTGCCGGAGGCCTTTTTCGCCGTGGACGCGACCCAGGTCAGCGCCCGCGAATTCTGCAATCTGCACGGACTCTGGAAGGCCTGACATGCTGAGTAAAACCATGGAAAAAGCTCTCAACGAGCAGATCAACGCGGAATTTTATTCCTCATACATGTACCTCTCCATGAGCACCTATTTCGATTCCGTCGGGTTGCCCGGTGCGGCCCAGTGGATGCAGGCCCAGACCCAGGAGGAATGGTTTCATGGCATGAAGCTTTTCCGTTATGTGAATGAACGGGGCGGCCGCGTGGCGCTTAAGGCCATCAAGCAACCCCCCGTTGACTGGAAATCGACCCTGCATGTTTTTCAGGAGGTTCTCAGCCACGAACAGAAGGTGACCGGGTTGATCAACAATTTGGTCAACCTGGCCCTGGAAGAAAAGGACCATGCCACCAACATCTTTCTGCAATGGTTTATCTCGGAGCAGGTCGAAGAGGAGGCCAATGTAGGAGCGGTGCTCGACAAGCTCAAGCTCATCGGCAAGGACACCACCGCCCTGTTCACCCTGGACGCGACGCTGGGGCAAAGGGTATTCACCCCACCTCCGTCACAAGGAAAGTAGCGACTCTCCGGCAAAAGGCAGAGCCTGAACAAAAAAAATCAAACCCCTGCCGACCGGAAACGGTCTGCAGGGGTTTTTACACATGAGGACGACATGGCTGCGATAGAGATTAAAAAGGATATCTACTGGGTTGGCGCCGTGGACTGGAACATCCGCGACTTCCACGGGTACTCCACGGAAAATGGCACAAGCTACAACGCCTATCTGATCAAAGACGAAAAGATTGCCCTGTTTGACACCGTGAAAAAAGAGATGAAGGGCGACCTGATCCACCATCTCCGTCAGGTTCTCGGAGACCCGAGCAAGATCGACTATATCATCGTCAACCATGTGGAGATGGATCACTCCGGCTCCCTGCCCGAGCTGATCGACCTCATCAAACCGGAAAAGATTTTCTGCTCACCCATGGGCAAAAAGGCCCTGATCGAACATTTCCACCGGGAAGACTGGCCTTTTGAAGTCGTGGCCACCGGGGATTCCATCAGTCTTGGCAAAAAAACGGTACAGTTTCTGGAAACCAAAATGCTGCACTGGCCGGACAGCATGTTCTCCTATATCCCGGAGGACAAACTGCTCATCTCCAGCGACGCCTTCGGACATCACTGGGCCACCTCGGAACGTTTCGACGACGAGGTGGATCCCCATGAACTCATGGTGCATGCTTCCAAGTATTATGCCAATATCCTGATGATCTTCTCACCCATCGTCCAAAAACTGCTCAGCCAGGTCAAAGAGATGGGGTTGCAAATCGAGATGATCGCCCCGGACCATGGCGTGATCTGGCGCACCTCGCCGCAGGCCATCTTTGCGGCCTATGACCGCTGGAGCCGCGGCGAAACAAAGAACAAGGCGGTCATCATCTACGACACCATGTGGCACAGCACCGAGAAAATGGCCAAGGCCATAATGAACAGCCTGCTCCGTGCAGGAATCACTAACGTGAAGATGCTGCATGTTCGAAAAAACCACCGCAGCGACATCATCACCCAAGTGCTCGACGCCAAGGCGGTCATCCTCGGCTCGCCAACCCTAAACAACAACATCATGCCGGCCATGGCCGACATCCTCACCTACATGAAGGGACTGCGCCCGAAAGACAAGATCGGCGCGGCCTTCGGTTCCTTCGGCTGGAGCGGCGAGGCGGTAAAACATCTCACCGGATACATGACGGACATGGGTTTTGAAATCGTGGGCGAGGGCGTCAAGATCAAGAATGTGCCGACCCATGAGTCGCTGGAGCATTGCTCGGAACTCGGCAGCGCCGTGGCCGCAGCCATGCAGAAGTAGCTCGCACGGCGCTTTTCCTTCATATTGCGTGGCCAGCCCGGGGAGAAGAGCTATGGCGGTGAGCCAAAGAGGGAGCAAACATGAAATCCTGGCGCTGCTAGGCCAGGCGGAGCTTGAGACCGTCTTCACTGCCCTGGCCGGATACCCGCCGAAAAAATTACTCAATCCGTTATTTTCCGGAATATGTAACGCCTCTGAAAAAACAAAGTGGAATGCCGTTTCCGCCATGGGTATGACCGTAGCCCGCTTAGCAGACCAGGACATGGAGGCAGCCCGCATTGTCATGCGCCGCTTCATGTGGAGCCTCAACGACGAATCCGGCGGCATCGGTTGGGGCACGCCGGAGGCCATGGCCGAATGCCTGACCTGCCATAAGGGCCTTGCCCAGGAATACACCAAGATCCTGGTCTCCTTCATGCGGGAGGACGGTTTTTATCTGGAACTCCCGGCCCTCCAGCGGGGCCTCATGTGGGGCATAGGCCGCCTGGCCCAAGTCCGTCCGGATCTACTCCACGACTGGCAGGCGCCCCGCTACCTTCTGCCCTACCTCGACTCACCAGACCCCATTGTCCGGGCTCTAGCCGCCCGCGCCCTGGGGCAACTTCGAGTTTTTGAGGCGACAGCAAAAATCACACAATCTTCCGACGACACCACGGAATTCCCCCTGTATGTTGAGCGCCGCCTGACCACCGTCACCACTGGCCAGCTTGCCCGTGCAGCCCTTGCCGCCCTCACACCGACTATTAAATAGTCGGCCCTGGCAAACCATCAATCCACTAATTTTTATTGAATATTCCCAAGCCCAGATATGCTTATCCGTTCTGTTTGATATATTCGGCAAGCCGAGCCACTGACTGCAAGACAACCCGGCTGGTATTCTCCGAGTCCATTCTGACCCCATATTCTTTCTGCACTGTTACTGCAATCTCCAGAGCATCCAAGGAATCTGTCCCCAAGGGGGAATCAGGCCCGATCAAAGGATCATCAGGGCCGATGCTGTCTATATCCACATCCTGCAAATTGCAAGTGGTACATATCAATTGTATGAGTTCTTTTTGTAAATTATCCATAGCTTGATGACAAGCACACCCTGTAATATATTCAAATAATTAGCAAAATTAAAATGGCTATTGTCGCCTCCTGGCAATTTCCCAGGACAAAACCACGGTTACTACGAAAAATAGAAATAATCGACCAAGGTCACCAAGAACGGCAGACAAAGAATACCCCCGCAATAACAAATCCTGGAAGGCTGTCAGTCCCCAATTAAGCGGCGATATGATGCTGATACGCTGCATCATATGGGGCATGGCATACACCGGCACCATCACCCCCCCTATGGCGGCAGCAGCCACAACTGAGGTTGCGCCCAGAGTGGACGCCTGCTCGTAGGAGGTACAGGCAATACCCAGAAAGATACCATAGCCGCAGGCGGCAAAGCTTGAGAACAAAACGGTAAACAACACTGCAGGCAAATTCATAGAAATTGTAAAAGAAGGCAACCCGATATAAGGGAAAAGAAAAGCACCGATCAGGACAATAAGCAAAAACTGACAGAGACAGACGCCGATATAGGCCAATGCTTTCCCAAAAAAAAGCACAAGCGGGGAGACAGGAAGAGCTGTCAGGCGGATCCAGATGCCGGAACTGCGCTCCTGGAGGATTGAACCTGCAATAGGAATTGCAGTAAAAAACATACCAAACAGAGCCCAGGCTGGCACGTTTTGCTGAACCGGATTAAATAGAAATAATCCGGCTGCTCGAGAGCCGCCTTGGCTTTCTGTAAAGGTAAGAAGGGATTGCCTTGAAAGGGCCGAGAGTTTGTCTTCATCCAGGGGGTTAATTTCTCGTGGGGCTCCGCGCCTGTTCATTGTTTGTTGCAGCGATCGGCTGAGCATCGTAAGCTTGGCCTCTAGTGCAATTGCGGTTACGGCCATCTGCAACTGCGCAGTCACCCCCGAACGCAATCCAGCCATGATGCCGGGATCAACAAAAAGATCCAGGGAAATGGTGCCAATATTCTTATTTTCTGCCCCTTTGCCTTGCTGAAAAAGACGCGCCGTTTCTTTTTTGAACCGGGAAGAGGCATCCCTGGGAATCACAATCCCAACCTGATAGCCACCGTCTGCCACGGCTGCCTGGATGTCTGCGACATCATGTCTTTTTTCATCCCACACCACAAATTCCAAGTTCCCTTTTTCCAACTGCTTTCGCAGTAATTCCCCAAGCTCTCCTTGGTCCAGGTCGAGCAACAGCACCTGCGTTTTTTTCTGTCCGGTGAGCTCCATGACATTTTCCTGCACCAGGGTAATCACCACAACCAGGATCGCAGGCATGAGAAACAGGACAAGCAGGCCCGTCCTATCCCGCAACAGAAGCAAGAGTTCTTTGGCTGTGGTAGCGAATATCTTCATCATAACAGTAAGATATCCAAGGAACATGGTCCGAAAATATCCATTATGCGTCGCGAAGTTCCTTGCCGGTCAAATGAAGAAACAGCTCTTCCAGATTGGACATCCCGCTTTGCTGGAGCAATGCGGCGGGAGTTCCCTGTTCCACTATTCTGCCGTTATCGATGATACCGATCCGACTGCAAAGTTCGCGAGCTTCCTCAATGTAATGGGTCGTATAGAGGATTGTGGTCCCTCTTTGATTGAGATCTTTCAGTTGGGCATGGATCAGGTGCCTGGATTGAGCATCAATCCCCACGCAAGGTTCATCAAGGACAAGCAGCTGCGGAGCATTTAACAAACCAACCGCCAGATTCAAACGCCGCTTCATTCCCGTAGAAAAGGTTCCCACCGGTTGAAGCGCATGCTCTGTAAGCCTTGCAAAGACAAGACCTTGTTGAATGCTCTCCGCCAAGTTCGCTCCCCTGATCCCGCAGAGTTTTCCAAAAAAGGTAAGATTTTCCCGGGCAGTGAGTTTGTCATATAACCCGATGTTTTGTGGCACCAATCCGAGAATCTGCTTGATCTCTTTCTGTTTTTCTCGAAAACCCATGCCCATGATCTGGACTATGCCGCTATCAGGCGGAAACAAACCGGTGAGAATGGAAATGGCTGTGGTTTTTCCTGCGCCATTAGGCCCCAACAGCCCAAAGAACTCCCCTTGCTGCACATCAAGGTTGAAATCATCCAGCGCGGGAGATTCGGTATTTTTATACCACTTGACCAGTGCCTTGGCACAAACGGCGAAGTTCATCTCCGACGCAGGCAAAGAGGAGTTGCCAGCTTTCATGAATGTTGCTTCGCCCATTGTTTCAGCTCTGCGAAAACCGTTTCTTCCATGGCGGCACATCTATTGATACACTCCGCCATGGCAGGATAGCTATCATCAGGACGGGCACGATCTTTACATATGCGAGCGGCCATAGCGGCAAATTCACGCCATGTATCACCAGCTGCTGTGAATGATGAGGCGCAGTCATATAACAGAGGCGCCTGCATTATTTCTGCACTCTCCTGGAGAAAGGCCGCGTACATGAAACGGAAGCCACCTCCACCGGTGCCAATCTCTTCCTGCATGCGGACAACATGTCCCAAATGCAGATCTGCCCGTTCCCGGCCCAACCGCTGCGGCCATTTAACAAGTCGGTTTGACAAAAATCGTATCCCTTTGACGCCGATCAGTGGGAAAGGGCTGCTCAACATCATTTTACAAACGGAATGAATCCCCCGGATGATAAGCTGCCTGCTCTCCAACATTTCTGGCACCTGGGTTAGATAATACATTTTTCCCTTGGGAGCAAGGGCGCCGGAGGCAAATCTGGCCCGAACCAGATCATCTGCTTTACAGCGAACCGGTTGAGGGAAAACAGGATCGCTGATCAGGTACTCATCCCCCTCCTTCCCATAGACGACAAGGTTGTGGGCGTTAAAGTGAAAACGTAGCGCCTTCGGAAAATAGGGCAGCCAGAAAACCCCGGTCTGCAGCCCAACCGGAATGGAGGCCATAAGGGCCTTGTCCAATTCCGCCATCGCCTCATCCCGGTTCCTGAATTTTTTTTGATACATGCTAACGCCGGGAATTGAGGCAATCTGCCGAAGAATATGCCCAGCAGCAGCCCGGTAAGTAATAAGAGGCAATCCATTGATTCTGATAAAGGGCAGATAGCCAAAAAAAAGGCCTCCTCCTATACCAAAGGCCATGGCTTCAGAAATATCGAGGCCCTGATGAGTCAGCAAATTGGCGGCCACGCCGCTTTCACAATGGGCAGACTGTTTGTGAGAAAAATCTGGCAAAAGGCTGTACTCCTCCAGGCTATTCATGATTGTAGAGGGGAGGCAGGAGCCTGCCCTTGATCAAGTCATCCGGAGCAATCTTATACAACTCGGCGTACTTTTTCAGGGTATTGGCAGACAGTCTGTTGAAGATCAGAGGAACAAGGTGCAGAAAAACTTTCCAGCGCGGTTGCCCGGTGTATTGCGCCAAAAGGCCGGTGTCCATCTGGTTGGCAGTCATGTAGTAATGCAGGCAGCTTACCCGACCGGCAGCGACCTTTTTTCTGGATTGGGTGATTTTTTTATCAATTTCGAGCCATGCCTGATGGTTGACCACATTTACCGGTTGCCAGACAAAATCGGGCCTTAGTTCATATTCGCCTTTATTATTCACCGCATAACTCACGATTTTCAAGCCAGCGGTGATTCCTTCACCGGAAGAATACTCAGGGTTCTCCATCTTTAAAATTGCAAGGAAACGGCTCTACTCAATCTGTGATCAGACTTTGCAGGGTCACTCTTCCCTTTTGTCTCCCCTTAGTGTCAGTTAAAAAGTGATGCCGACAAGCAGTTTGCAAGAATTCAGCGGATCATTGGGCTCTTCGCTGCCTCCATTGGAGATATGATGGTAACGCAACTCCACCAAAAAATTGTGACTCTTGGTTGCCGCATATTCCATCCCGACTCCCAACTGGTAATTACCGTTCAAGTCTGCGCCCATGCCAGGAATATTTGCAAAACTGTAGACAGGCCCCCCGCCGCCGAACAGATAGGGGCGAATCTCCTTGTTGGCGGTAAAGGTGTAACAGGCCAGAAAATTCATCCCAACCATGCTGGAGACATCGGGACTGACAACAACATGCACGGGCAGCTCCAACAGGATGGAATGAAAACCACGATACCAGCCGGAACCGATACCCGTAAAAATGCGATGATTGTAACGCGGGACAAAGTCAATAGTTTCGACCCGTTGAGTGGTCTGTCCCCAGCTGGGGAAACTCTGCCCATAACCGCCCAAAAATCCCCAGCTGTCTTCCGAGGTATCAATCCCGGCTGCTCCGGCAGAATTGACCAGAAAAACAGTGGCCAAACAAAAGAGAAACACCAAAAACAAGAAAGCAGCACGCTTACCGACAAGAATTCTTTTCCACACAGATTGATGCATGATCATTGCTCTTCACACTCTGGCAGACATCACTGAGCAATCCACCGGGGAATTTGACGAAAATCCGGCCTAGTCTTTGTTCAGAAACATAGCTACAGAACCATTTATGGATGATCATTATTTATACTGTAGTCAGATACGGATTAGCAAGGGACTTGGGGGGTAAATCGACAGAAAAAGCTCTTTCTGCCTTGAAGTGCGGTTGCATGACAAAAGTGGACACTCTTGACAAGCAAGCTCAGGGCCAAGGGGAAATTTTCCGTTATTCTCGGAAATTTCCCCCTTCACAGAAACTTTTTATTTCTTGTGCAACGGTCAACTCCGAGGAACCGAGGCCGTCCCCTCCTCAAAGTCATCATCTCAAGCCGGGCATTGGGGGCTAGTCTCTCTATAACGAAGCGCCAAACCTTTCAGGAAATTTCGCAGAAACTGATCACCGCATTCTTTGTAATTTTTATGCCCGGCCTTACGAAACAAAGCAGACAGCTCGGATTTGGAGACCGGACTTCCGGCCTGTTGCAAAATGCCAAGCATGTCGCCTTCCTGGAGCACCAGGGCGATGCGGAGCTTTTTCAAGATGGAATTATTGGTGAGCGGTTCGACCGATTGTATAGCCCGCTCCGGTTTGCCTTCCTGCCTGCCTCGCTTGTATACAATGAGGCCCGCCAAAAAATCCTCCATCAGCGCATCAGAGCAGACCACAACACCTTCTTCCTCTTCTCTTTTTAGAAGATTGTGGATCTTGTCCGGCGTAACCGGATGCCCGGATAATATAAATATCTCCGCCATGGCAGTAGTCGGTAGGGCCAGGGCATATCGTACCCCGCGGAACACCTCATTATTTGTCATTTTTTATCCTTCATCAAGGCTCCAAGGGCGGCGAAGGGATTTGAGGTGGCTATCTTTTCCTGTTTCTCGCCCGGTTTCATCGCGCCATAAGCATCTGCAACGCTCTGCCGGTCATGTTCATTATCATGGCAGTAGATGCACAATAATTCCCAGTTGCTGCCGTCGGGCGGATTGTTTTCGTGGTTATGGTCCTTGTGATGGACCGTAAGGTCACGCAACTTTTTGCCACTGAATTCGCGCCCGCAGACACCACAAATCCAAGGATACATCTTGAGCGCTTTCTCCCGATAGGTCTGTACCCGTTGCTCCCGCTCGCGCTGGGCCTCTGATAGCATCCGACTTGGGCCATCGGTTTTGGTCTGTGGTGCCATGTGCTTGGTCCTGTGATAAAGGGACTTTTATGTTACCCCATCTCACGAGGAGGCTGAATCCCATCTTCTTGATGCCTTCATTGCTTGCTATTTGGCATCTTCCGATGATGAGTAAACACGACTTACAGCTGCCAGCACAGCTTAAACAACCGTCAGCAGTGTCCAACCAACGGAAAACCTGCCACTTTCAGGGATAAACCCCAGTATCCTGTCCCCACTTTGCAGCTTTCCGGAAGAAAACAGCTCTTCCAGCATAATATAAAAAGAAGCCGAACCTGTATTGCCCTTCTGCGCCAGGTTGGTAAACCAGCGTTCCTCGGGGATTAAAAAATCTATTTCCCGCAGTTGTCGCAGCAGCGGCTCCCTAAAGTATTGCGAGGAATAATGCGGCAAAAACCAATCAATATCCCCGGATGCAATGCCATGTTTTGCCGCAATCGCAGGCAAACTTTTTCCAACCAGCGTCGGGATTACCTCGCGATTCAGCAACCGGGCATCCTGTTTGACCGTAAAAACACCTTGCCGGGGAACCTCTCCTTCCCCCGCATACTCTCGCCAACCCCTGAGACTGCCGTCTTCCTGTTTCACGGCCCCGGCATACATACAGGTCTCCAAGCAATGGGCATGAGAAACGACCTCTATCCAATCAATCCTGAGGGAGTGGCGGCCTGCCGTCGGTTCTTTTTCGATCAGCACCGCTCCCGCACCATCGGAAAGCATCCAGCGCAAAAATTCCGCCTCAAAGGAAAAAGCTGGGTGCTGCGTCCTGTTTCCCGATTGCTCACCAACACCATGCATAGCCTGAAAAAAAGCCGTTCGCATAAAGGTAGAAGCCAACTCAGAGCCGGTTGCAACCGCCCTGTCACTGAACCCAAGCGCCACGGACATAGCGCTGTATTTCAATGCCGTAATTCCGGAAAGACATATCCCCGCAGTGCTGACAACTTCACATGGTCCAAACCCCAACTCCCCATGCACCATGGAGGCATGTCCCGGCATAAACTGATCTGGGGATGAAGTGCCGCAGCAGAGGCATCCGATGGCACGGCTGGGTAGAGCACTGCCAGCGGGCAATAGACGAACAGCCTCGGCCGCCAACTCTGCATTACTGTGTGTTGTCGCACCCGTATCCGGATCAATGGCATAGTGCCTGCTCTCGATGCCGTTGTTGGCAAGAATTATCTGCCTGGTCTTTGCGGCAATCCGATCCACCTTTCCAAGGTACCTTTCAATATCATCATTCCTCACCGGCTGACCGGGCAAGTAGGCAGAAACGGCTGTGATAAAAACATTCATGGTCTATAACCTGGCATTTTGGTGACTGTTGGCAAGAAGCTCTGCATAACGGCTATAAAATCGTTTTTCGTCAAGCTTTGTGGCGGTGACTGCGTTGGTCAAGGTATAATAATCAAGGTTATGGTTGATTATCCTATGCTGTTCTTTTTTATACAAGGGAGTACCCGGTAGAGGAGTCATGACAGTGATCATCGGCAGATCGATCTGCCTTGTACTAAGATAGGTACCCAGACGATCAAAGGCATCCTCATCATATTCAGGAGAGATGATAAAGTCCCCCACAATGGTAATGCCGAGACCATTAAGTATAGAAATGGCCTCGGCATTCATGCGTGCCTCATTGGCCTTATTCATGGCCGACAAACTGACATCATCAATCTCTTCGAACCCAATAATCACTGCCCGCAATCCAGCCTCTTTCCATTCCCGCAACATTTCAGCGTGGCGAACAACCGTATCGGAGCGGATATCAGCCAGATATTGCTTGTTTAATCCCGAGTCCCGCAGGGCGCGGCCCAGAGCTCTCGCCCGCTTGATATCACCAAAGGTATTGGCATCCACCAGTCTGATGACCGGGATATCAGTCAGCAAACCGATATCCCGAATAACAGTCTCAATGGATTTAGTCAGATAGCCCCCGCCTGTCTGGCCTTGAATGGAGCAAAATGAGCATCTATGCGGGCACCCGTATGCGGAAGCGACAAACCCCATAGTAATGCCCAATTTTTCCAAGATATAGTGTGAGCGGTAACGGCTCACCAGTTCATAATTGGGGGGCAGTTCCATGACCAAATCTTCCACACTGTTACGGAGTGGTGGACTTTCAAGTTGACTGCCTGGCCTTGTCCGAATCACCCCGGGCAGCTCGCTGATATCACTGCCGCTCTCCAAGGCGCATACAAGATCGGCAAAAACCTTTTTGCCGATACCGACCACGATATAATCAACAACGGCATGATTAAAAAATTCGGGATCATTGCTTGCGTGAATCCCTCCTACCACTACGATTGCCCGGCAGGATTCCTTGACCATGTTGGCAAGTTGCAGCATGGTATTCGCCTCACAGGTCACCCCTGTAATACCAACCACATCCGGTTGAAATTCCGACAATTCCTTACCCAAGCCATCGGGATCTGCTTTCAGATCAAGGATTCGCACAGTCTGTCTCAACAGATTGCCTGCCAACTCTTCAAGGGCAAGAGGTTCGCCGCGAAAAATCTGCTTGAGCGAAGATATTCCATAACGCTCTTCCGGAATACTTCGCCCGCAATTCGGTGGATTTATAAGGCAAATATTCATTATGACCAACGACTAAAAATTCATGTTAGAGCATCGCCGCGGAAGCGACCATCGACTAGGACTTTTGCTTGACGCCATTACTCAAATTCTTCCCCACGCAGATTCAAGGCCAGAAAGTCAGCCACATCAGGCCAGCATCACGATCAAAAGAAAAAAGGCAAAAACCAAAAAAGTCTGGGAGCGGTTGCACAGTCTTCGTATCATCCACCTTGGTTTTACCGACATAGCAAGTTCTGGCGGGATATGCCTTGCATATGATGGCCGAAATCGAATCGAAATGCTGGCCAGATTCACCTTGGGTATAGTAGCCAAATTCGTCCAGAATACACAGCAGAAGACGCATTCAACGAATGGTTATAAGTCGCGGCCCATTACGGGCTGGAATGGTGAGAAACAGAACAAGCGGCTTAACCTCAACTCCACAAATTTGTGCCAGGATCACTCTATCTCGCCGGGTGTGTCAAACTTAATGCCCCCACGGCAAAGCCGTGGGGGCATTAAGTAAAAAGAAATTGTTTACAGTTTAAATTTGAAATCACTCCCTCAAATTTTATAAACCCCTCACAGGCGGGTTCATGTTTTGCGGAAGTTGGCTGGAATCAAATACGGCAATGATCCGGACATGCTGATACCGTTGATGTTCTTTCAAAGAAATATTCTTTGGGCTGTAAAGCTCGCCCGTGCCATAAATTTTATGGAATTCATGGGGGATATTGGTCAAATATTTATCCAGAATACCTTTAGAGACTTCAGAACGCTTTTGAGCAAGGTTCAAATTGAGCATGTAATCGCCGATTGAGGACGCGCTTCCTATGGAAACAAAGAGTATTTTTCGGCCATGTGCTCCCCGCGAAAGGCTATCGGCAAAACGAACTAACCTTTCACGTTCGGCTGGTTCCAGATTCGCAACCCCGAGAGGGAAAAATAAAGTTATCTCTCCTGCCCCATGGTTGCGTGACATTTGTTCGAGAAGTTCCAAACTGCGCTGTGCCGCATCACTATTGCCCTGCTCGTTCATCATTGACGTGTGTGAGTCAACAAACCGTTTAACCGCCGCAGGAGCACTGCTATCGCCAAAGGCTATATTACCAGCATCTTCGGTTGGTTCGGCAGGGCTAACAGAAAGTGTGCCATCCGGATTAACGCTGACGATCTTCTTCCCTGTTTCGCTCGCAATAAAATTGTCAACGAGGCTAGCACTTGCCTCTTGAATCGCCTGAGCGATGAGCCTGCTTTCCTCATGTTCACCGTAAGCACTTTTGGGGGTTACTTCTACTTCGGCGCGATTTGTCCAGACGATCTTGCCGGTTTGTGTTTCCTGGATTACCATTCTGATCTGGACAGATGCACTGTCAACCCGCCCGCCGTTATGGGCAAGATGGGCTAACCCAGCGCCGGCAACACCCCAAATGGCTCTATTTAAACCATATGTGCTGTCTTCAACAAGAGTTCCTCCAAAACGAGGAGATCCCCCCTGCAAAGTAAAACCATCACTTTTTGCCGGCCAGTTGGGGGTGGCAACAGCGGCACCCAACAATCCGCCGATTGCCATTTTGTCTATCATTTCATAAGAGTCGGTTTGCGCCATACCGAAGACAGTCCGTGTCCCCGCCTTGAAAAAGAAAGGTAACACTCCAGTTTGG
>Ga0172379_10008335_pt1 | contig 13075 bp, 8 predicted proteins | sample GrowelOW334metaG_FD_119756 | JGI IMG/M metagenome (GOLD analysis project Ga0172379, IMG submission 119756) | Groundwater microbial communities from an aquifer near a municipal landfill in Southern Ontario, Canada - Groundwater well OW334 metaG | ecosystem: Environmental > Aquatic > Deep... | reverse complement strand
ATTCTCGGGCTAAAGCCACGAGCTACTTCAAACACAAGTTTCAGGAGAGAAGTCAGGATTCAGAATAAAACCGAATTTGAGTTCAAATTCAATTCTGTCTCCTGGATTCTGACTCCTGAATTCCTAGTTTTGAAATTACCTCCGCAATTTAACTTGTCTATGCAAAATTTTTAGCCTTACGGGGTGCTAGGACAGCGCCTCGCGGAGTTTTGCCGACAGGGCTTCCGCCGTAAACGGTTTCTGAAGGAAATGGACGCCTTTGTCGAGGACACCGTTTTGCGCGATTACATCCGCCGTGTAGCCGGACACGAACAGGCAATTGATGCCGGGACGCCCGGAGCTTATCCTGTCCCTGAGATCGCGTCCGCTCATTTTCGGCATGACAACATCGGTCATCAGGAGATGAATCTCCCCTTTATATTCCTCGGACAGCTTGATCGCCTGGAGGGGGTTGTCGGCAACCAGAACCGTATAGCCCATCCGTTCGAGCAGCTTTTGGGCAAACTGGAGCAGAACCTCTTCATCCTCGACAAGCAATATGGTTTCAGCGCCCGTGAATATCCTGGGTTTTTCAGCTTTTTCATTCTTTTCCGCATCATCCGATTCATGCCGGGGCAGATAGATCTTGAATGTGGAGCCCTTTCCGGGTTCACTGTGGACATTGATGAAGCCGTTGTTCTGCTTCACGATGCCGAAGACGGTGGCAAGTCCGAGTCCGGTCCCCTCTCCGACTTTCTTGGTCGTGAAGAACGGTTCGAAGATGTGCTTAATTGTCTCCTTGTCCATGCCGCATCCGTTGTCTCTGACTTCCAGCACGACATGTTTTCCGGGGACGGAATCCGGATGCGTCTCGCAGAAAGCCTCATCCAGATCCGCATTGCCGGTCTCAATTGCCATCTCCTTGCCGGGGTCGTGAATTGCACCGCGTGCATTGACAACGAGGTTGATCATGACCTGGTTGAGCTGGGACGGATCTATTTTCACTTTCCAGAGATTGGCTGCGGGCTTCCACAGGAGTTCGATGTTTTCACCGATAAGGCGCCGGAGCATCTTGAGCATGCCTTCGACGGCGTCATTCAAGTCCAGCACTTTCGGAGCTATGGTCTGCCTGCGGGCGAATGCGAGAAGCTGCCGGGTGAGATTCGCAGAGCGTTCTCCGGCCTTGTTGATTTCCTGAATGCGGGAATAACTCGGGTCGGACGGCGGAATTTCCATCAGGAGCATATCCGAATATCCGTTGATTACGGACAGCATGTTGTTGAAATCGTGGGCGACCCCGCCGGCCAGCTGTCCAATAGCCTCCATCTTCTGCATCTGGCGCAGCTGGTCCTCCAGTTTTTCACGCTCCGCCTCCGCACGTTTGCGCTCGGTGATGTCGCGGATATTGCATTGGATGACTTTCTTGACGCGGGCTTTGTAGATGTTGCTTGTGAATTCCACCTCCACCTTCTCCCCGTTCTTGGTCTCAAGAGGCAGATCCTCGCAGCGGATATAATCCTGGGTCTGTAGCCGTATGAAGGCGTACTTTGACTGCGCTACACCCTTGAAAAGGGGCACCTCCCACAGGCGCTTGCCCAGTAATTCCTCACGGGAATAGCCCAGGAGCTCCCTCAGCAGCGGGTTGACATCCGTGATCATCCCCGTGTCGAAGTCGAGCAGGAGTATCCCGTCTTTTGCCGACTCGAATAAACTGCGGTAGCGCTCTTCCCCCTCACGCAGCGCCTCCGCTGTCCGTTCGCGATGGACCATTACGCCGAGATGCCTGGCGATGTTGATGATCAGATCCCGTTCCTCCCTGAGGAACGGCCCCTCGTAGAGCACGGGGCGTTCCTCGAGGTAGCACACCTCCACTGTCCCTACGGTCTCTTCCGGGATCGCGAGGTCGGCGGACTGCTTCCATGCGGTGTCCCTGAAACCGGGAGACGCGAACTCCCTGCCTTCGAAGACGATCCTCGCGCGGGTTATCCCCGTATACTGCCATCCCGGCGGGATGAGATCCACAGCAGCCTTCAGCGTCTTGTCTATTGATTTGCATGGCTCCGCAGTAAGTGTTGAAATGTCGTAAAGGCACTTCAGCTCCTTGACCCGTTTTTTCAGTTCCTCCGTCCGCTCCCCGACCAGCGTCTCAAGGTGGTCCCGGTGCATTTCCAGCTCCCGCCTGTTGCGATCCATTTCGAGGTAAATCCTGAGTTTGCCGAGGAGAATCTCCGGCGCGTAGGGCTTGGTCAGGTAGTCGACACCTCCGGACTCGTAGCCCTTGAACACGTGCTGCTCGTCCGGGTAGGTGGCGGTGAGGAACATAATCAGGGGCATCCGTATATTCCTGTCCCCTCGCATGTGTCCGACCAGCTCGTAGCCGCTCATCCCCGGCATCTGCACGTCCACGATGGCCACGGCGAATTCGTGGTCGAGAGTGGCGGCAAGGGCCTCGTTGCCGCTGCTCGCTTCAATGACTTCCGCATCCAACTCACGCAGGATCTGCTGGAGGGCGACACGGTTTTCCCTGCGGTCGTCCACGATCAGTATTTTTTGTTTTTCACTCATCTCGGCACCGTTTCGTTAGTTTGTTCCGTATTGCACGTTGCATGCCGGATTTCCGGCGCTTCCCCCGCTCCGGCCCGTTCGCCGTCCGGCCTCCTTGTATTCATGTGTCCCGGATTCCGTTTTCACCTGTATAGCCAAATGCACATCATGGAAAACAGCCGTTGCGGATCAACCGGTTTCCGCAAGTAGTCGTTCGCCCCGGCTGCGAGGCATTTCATGCGGTCTTCCGGCATGGCCTTGGCGGTGAGCGCTATGATCGGAAGCCTCCGGAATCTCTCCTGGACGCGAATGAGTTTCATGGTCTCGTAACCGTCCATCACCGGCATCATTATGTCCATGAGCACGAGGTTCACGTCCGGATGCTCTCCCAGCAGCCTCAGCGCCCTCTCTCCGTTTTCAGCCTTCAGCGTCTCCATGCCGCGATCCGAGAGGAGGCGTGACAGTGCAAATGTGGTGCGCATGTCATCGTCTATGATGAGTACTTTCTTACCCCTCAGAAGCTTGTCGGTGTCGTGGAGATCCCTGATGATTTTGCGCTGTTTTTCGGGCATTTTGCTTCCAGTCCGGTGCAGGAAGAGGGACACCTCGTCAAGCAGGCGCTCTTCCGACTTGACATCCTTTACGGCGATGGACTTGGTGTGTTTGCGGAGCTCCATTTCCTCCCTGGGCGTGAGTTCACGGCAGGCGTGGACAATTACAGGCGGCAACTCGGCCCCTTTGCTCTCCAGTTTTCCCAGCAGTTCCAGACCATCCATGTCCGGCAGGTCAAAGTCCAGGATCACGCAGTCGTAGCAGCTGGAGCGGAGCACCTCCAGAGTCTGATTGCCGGTCTCGACCTCGTCTATCCTGACATCTTCGTTACCGATCAGGTTTACGATCTTGCGGCGGGTTTCCGCATTGCCGTCCACCAGGAGCACACGCCTCGGCTTCCCGTCCGAGACCTGTTCGAGTCTGAGGAAGATCTTTTCGATGTCTTCCAGAGTGGGTGGCTTGGTGCTGTGTCCGGCCGCGCCCCTGAGTAGCATCTCTGCCGACGCATCTTGCGCGGAGATGATGTGTACGGGGATGTGTCTGGTGTCCGTGTTTTCCTTGAGTGCGCTGAGTACGTCCCAGCCGTCCATGCCCGGAAGGCAGATGTCGAGAATCACGGCGTTGGGCAGATGCCGACCTGCAAGTTCCAGCCCGGCCTCTCCGGTCGGTGCGGACAGGCACTTGAATCCTTTTTCGTGGCATTTCCCATAAAGGAGCCGGGCGAGTTTCTGATCGTCCTCGATAACCAGGATGACCCTGTCGTCCTTATTCAGGTTGTCACGGTCGTCCTCTATCTGCACGGCCGTGGCGCTATGCCGCATGGTGCTGTGCACCGCGCCTTCGTCGGCTCTGGCGACCGTGGCGGTATTGCCCGGTGCGGCATTACGGCAGGAGGACATTGTCACGGGAAGGTACAGCGTGAAGGTCGATCCCGTGCCCAGTTCGCTTTCCGTCCGTATCTCCCCGCCCAGGAGACGGGAGAGTTCCAACGAGATGGAAAGCCCCAAACCCGTTCCGCCGCCCTGTCTCGTCGTTCCGACATCCACCTGGTGGAACGCCTCGAAGATGATTTTCTGATTTTCCGGAGCGATGCCGATGCCGGTGTCCTTGACCTCCACGGACAGGCACTCGTCTGCGGAGAGGCCGCTTTTTGAGAGGTTCGTATGCGGGGAGGGGCGGCTGAAGGTGACGGTGACGCTTCCCGAATCGGTGAACTTGATTGCGTTGGCGACCAGATTCCGGATGATCTGTTCAATGTGCTTCTGGTCGCTCGTTATCTCGGACGGGGCGTCATCGCGCACCGTGACTTCCAGTTTAAGACCCTTTTCTTCCGCCATGTACCCGAAGGAGGTGTGCACGGCATCCGCGAGGTCGCCTGTCCGCACCGTGCCAAGTTGGAGGTTCATCTGTCCTGCTTCTATCTTGGACAGGTCGAGAATCTCGTTTATGAGGTTTAGGAGGTCGCCGCCGCTGTTGTGGATTATCCTGGCGAACTCGACCTGCTCGTCGGTCAGGTTGCCTCCCTTGTTGGCCGACAGCAGCTGGGCCAGGATCAGCAGGCTGTTGAGCGGAGTGCGCAGCTCGTGGGACATTTTTGCCAGGAACTCCGATTTGTACTTGTAGGCCAAGCCCAGGGCTTTTGACTTCTCCTCCAGCTCCACGTTCGCGGATTGGAGCTCCTTCGTGCGTTCCTGCACCCGCCGCTCCAGATCGGCGTTGAGGGCGCGGACTCCATCCTCCGCCCGCTTGCGCTCGGTGATGTCGAAGAAGGTTAAGAGAAGATCGTCGCCGATTGCGGTGCCGGAGATCACCATTGTGCGCACCTCTCCGCTCTTGCAGGTTACCCGGTACTCAATGGGTTCGATGTCGATCTTTTTCTCCAATGCCTGGCGCACAGCGCTTTCCCACGCGGCAACCACCCAGTTCCGGTAGGCCGGATCGGGATAGGCGAGCTGCCACCACTCCTTCAGAGTCGGCACGTCTTCGCGGGTGTATCCCAGGGTCTGTACAAAACGCCGGTTGAAATCAACGAGCACCCCCTCCTTGTTGACGAAACACAGAGGCACTGCGGCAACGTTGAAGAGTTTTCCGAAACGGATCTCGCTCTTGTCCAGTTCAGCGTCGCTTTTCGACAAGGTGTCAAGCATGGCGTTGAACTCCAGTGCCAGCATGGCCGCTTCGTCTGTTCCGGCGATCTGGGAACGGGCTGAACGGTTTCCCGACCTGACCTCGTTGATCGTGCTTTGAACAGCATAGAGCCTCTTGGTGATGCGGCGGCCCATCAGCAAAGCGATAACCGATCCGATGAAAATCGCCGCAAGCGCATAGAGTATGCCGTCGCGTGTAATCTCGGCGAGTTTCTTTCCGGTGGACTTCTGGCCTATGCCGACGCGCGTCCACCCCACGTGTCTGCCTCCGAGCATGGCGGGGGTGGCGACATCCACCAGATCCGCTGTTCTGCTGATGACCGTCTGGCGCGCCTCTCCGGGAAGGTCGAGCAGAAACTGTCCCATTCTGGACTTGTCCGTATGGGACAGTATAAGGCCGTCTTTATCTGCGAGAATCGCAAAATCGAGTTCAGGATAGCGGCGTTGCGCCTCCACCAGTTCCTGAAGTCCGGCGATGTCGTCGGCCGCAAGCCATCCCGCTGCCGAGGTTGAAAGGGTCTGGGAGAGCGTCATGGCATGCTCCTCCTGATGGGCAAGGAGCATTGAACGCTGGCGTACTGTCAAGTCTATTATGAAAAATGTCGTTGTGAGTGTGAGAACGAGGGTCACGCCGATGATCAGGCGGCCGCGCAATGTGCCGAACAGGAAGTTGTGAATATCCCTAATCTTCATTTGTCTCCACCTTCCTCACTTCCGTCTCGAAACGCCCGATGTAAGAACACACCATATCGTAGTCCCTGTCCGAGGCGGGTATAAAACGGGCGGTTTCCATGTTGGCGAGTATCTCCTTTCCATTTTCGGTCTCGTGAAGCCCTGTCAGGAGTTTTCGGAGCTGTTCCCGTATGGCCGCAGGCACATCGTTGCGCGCCATGACCGAATTATTGATGAGCGGTTCGGTTTCCCACGCAACCTTCAATTCCGCAGTCTTCTCTGGATGATCCTTCTGAAAGGCCCTCCACGGCGGTGGCCAGGTCGCTCCGGCAGCCGTCATTTTCAAATAGACGTTCATGATGGATGACTCCTGTGAGCCGACATAGTGGTTTTCGATGTCCTTATTGACGTTGATCCCGTGTACGTGGAGGAAATACTGGGGCATGATGCAGGCTGCGAGTGCGGTGGGCGACGGATAGCTTACCGCCTTGCCTTTCAGATCCGACGGCTCACCGATGCCGCCGTCTTTTCGCACTATTAACATTCCTTTGAAATCTTTCGGTTCTCCGGCCTCTGCAATGACACTGTATCCGGCCTTCATCGCCTGGAGCGTCTGCCACGGGTTCGGCAGGAGAAACTCGGTTTTTCGGCCTTGATATTTTTCCTCAAAACTGGCGTAATTCCTCGATGCCTCAAGGGTGAGACGCGCCCCCTTCAGCCTTTCGTTCAGATAATCCATGAGAGGCTGATACTCTTGCATCAGCTGGGCGGGGTTGTGAAGCGGATGCACGGCGAAGTGATAGATCGGGGTTGTCTGGGACACCGGAGACTTGCCGTATTTCGGCCCCGTGCTTTGCGGCGCCTTTTCACAGCTTGAAATCATCAACAGCAAAGACAGTGCGGCGATTACAGTTGCAGTTGCAGAGTTCCTCATGTTTACCCCCAGCGGCTTTTTCAGCCTTCCGTACTCACCTGTAGAGACAAACGCACATCATGGAAACCGGACGTGTTGGCAAAATCTTAAAAACCTTAAAAACCGATAACTGCCATGGCGGAAACTAACGCATGTCCATAATGTTCCAACCTACACCTTCAACCCGTTACTACAAGCGCGGGCCGCCAGTTTCTGGGGAGAAAGCGTCGGCAGGTCAAATATCTTTATTGTTTTTTTCCCATTCCGGGGTTTACATTTTCAAACCTCGGAATTACAGTGGTGTGGTAACGTTGAGATATTTAAGGAAAGTTTATTGCCATGTCCAGTCTGAAAGATATAGCGGAACGTGCGGGGCTTTCGATAAACACTGTCAGCCGGGCGATCCGGGGGCGGGGGTATGTTTCAGGAGACGCCTGTGAAAAGGTGATGCGGATTGCCGCGGAACTGGGCTACCGGCCCAACCGTGCGGCGCGGAGCCTGCGTTTCAGGAAAAATTTTGAGATTGCGGTGATCGGTTTTTTTGAAGCGGGCAGCAGCGGCGGCGACCAGTTGATGATGGAAAAGTTTGTCGGCATTAAGCGGCGCCTGTCCGCGTCCGGTTATGAGATGAATCTGCATTTTCTGGACATAAGCTGCGATTTCGAGTCGGTGAATCTGAAACTGCTGGAGGATATTGCCGGACAGAGCCCGGCGGGAATCATAGTGATTGGCGACGGTAAACTGTGCAAGTCAATTTACCGGATGATGGAAACGAAGAAGATTCCGGCGGTGCTGATTTCATATGACGTGATACCGAAAATGGACTGTGTCTACATTGACCGCCTGCAGGGAGTACGTGACGCCGTGCATTATTTGGCGGGAAAAGGGCGCAGCAGAATTGCATTTGCCGGTTTTTCCGGTATTTGCTGTAATCGCATCCGCGGTTACCGCAAAGCCGTTGAAGAGCTCGGCCTGCAGGAGATTGTTTTCAGCGAAAACAGTTATTCCGGAAGTGATCTGGAACGGATTTTTGATCTGGGAGTTGCGATGTCCGGAGATATTGCCGCAACGGGGAATCCTCCGGATGCGGTAATCTCCTATTCGGATTATCTCGCCGCCGGACTGATTGCGGGTTTCCGGGAATCTGGGGTCGGAATTCCGGAGGAGATTGCGGTCATCGGTTTTGACAACCGTGAACTGGCGGCATTCACCAGTCCCCGGTTGACGACTATAGCCCAGCCGAATTGCAGGGCAGGGGAACTGGCGGCGGAAATGCTCCTGGATAAGATCACCCGGGCACGCGGGCGGACAAGCTCGGTCGGAGTCCCAATGAATCTGAAAATAAGAAGTTCAACTTGATCGTATAGGAAGTTGTCACAGGCAAGACGCCTGTGTTATACTCTGAATAAGGGAGGTAATTTCAAAATTGCCGAATCCAAGGTGGGGATGGCTCTCCGAGCCGTCCGTTTTGAGGCGGCGCGTTACGGAGAACGCGCCCTGCCTTCGCCAATTTTGAAATTGGCTCAAGGGTGAAAAGTTAAGTTTTCACCCCTATAGAGTATGCATTTAAACTGTGAAATGAAGACACTAAAACAAAAGGACAAAAAAATGAGCGGACGAAAATTCAAAGTGGGTATTGTCGGCACCGGCAGCAGGGGAATCGAGGCTTTCGGCAAAAATATTGCAACACGTGATGACGCACAAGTGGTGGCGCTTTGCGATCCCAACCAGGTCAGGATGGAATTTGCCGCCAAAAACCTGGGCTTCAAACCTAATTTCCATACTTCCGTTAAAGCCATGATTGCCTCCGAAAAACCCGATGCGGTAGTCATTACCAGCCCGGACTTCTGCCATGAGCCCAACGCGGTGGAGGCCTTGAACAACGGGGTCAATGTCCTTGTTGACAAACCGCTGTCTACAACTGTAAAAGGCTGTCGGAATATCATCGCCGCCGCAGAAAAAGCCGGCAAGGTCGTTATGCTGGGTTTCAATCTGCGCCATCACGCAGTGCTGAAAAAACTGAAAAAGCTGATTTCCGAAGGTGTGCTGGGACGGGTTTTCCTGATTGAAAACCGTGAGTTCTACGATGGCGGCCGTACCTATATGTCGCGCTGGAACCGTCTTTACGCAAAGGGAGGAGGCCTCTGGATCCATAAAGGCAGTCATGATTTTGACATTTTCAACTGGCTGCTTGATTTCCCGAAACCTGTCAAGGTCAGCGCGTTCGCCGGGATTGACGTACTCAATCCGCAGCACATTCCGTTTGCGGTAAAACCAGGCGTGCCGGTCGGCCCGACCTGCCATCAGTGCCATTACGGAAATATTTGTCCGGACGTTTACAAGATTGACGATATCCAGAACACCGCCTGGTGCGACCGTGCGGTTGCCTTGGACGGCTATTCCAAAGATCTCTGCATGTACGCTTCCGACAAGGACACCCACGACAACGGCATTGCGATGGTCGAGTATGAAAACGGCGCCAAAGCCAGCCATCTCGAATGTTTTATCACCTCTGTGAATGACCGGCTCTACACGGTGGTCGGTGATCTCGGTCAGGCGGAAGTCAGCCTGGAAAAGCGGATTATCACCATCCGGCCGCGCTGGAGCCAGGAAGTTGTCACGCACTATATCCCTGAAGTGCAGGGCGGACACGGAGGTGCTGATCCCATGCTGATAGACGCCTTTTTCAGGGTGCTCAAGGGCGAGGAGAAAAACACTTCGACTACCGAGCACGGCATGTGGTCAACCGCCATCGGGCAGGCTGCGGAAATCTCCCGCCGCGAAGAGCGCACCGTGAAAGTCGCCGAACTGTTCCGGTAATTTAAGGAAAACTCCGGGAGCAGCCCCGAGCGGGCCGTGACTGTCCGGAAGTTTTTTTGAGCTTTCAAAAAATCTTCCGTCCGCCGCGGCGGACCAGATGCGAATTTTTGGAGACGCCCTTTCATATTGCAATATGAGGGGTAATTTACAATAGCGGCAGTGGCTGGCAACCGCTCCGGGATACGCCTCAGGGTGTTTCCGGGGAGGAAAGTCCGGACTCCACAGTGCGGGAAGTCCCGGGGCGTGCAAGCTCTCCGGGATGCTGCGGACCAGATTCCGCGGTAAGGAAAGTGCCACAGAAAACAAACCGCCACGGATTTGCAAAAATCCGGGGCAAGGGTGAAAAGGTGGGGCAAGAGCCCACCGGGCTGATCCGAAAGGATGGTCGCATGGTAAACCCCTTCCGGAGCAAGACCAAATAGGGAATGATGCTGCTGCACGCAGCGCTTGAATTCCGGGTATTGGTCGCATAGACAGATGGTTGCCGTCCCGGACGCGCAAGCGCCTCGGGATTACAGAATCCGGCTTATAACCGCTGCCGCGCTTTCCATTTGGTTAATTTAAAAACAATTCTGGAGGTTTTTCATGAGTGTTGGAGCGATTAATGCCGCAATCAGAGACGTTAAGGATTTTCCCAAAGAGGGGATAATCTTCAAGGATATCACACCTGTCCTGAAGTCGGAAAAGCTGTTCAGGGAGGTGATTGACATTATTGCGGCGCGTTATGAGAAGAATAAGCCCGACAGTTTTGCGGCAATAGAGTCGCGCGGTTTTATTTTCGGCTCCGCTCTGGCGTACAAACTCAATTGCGGATTTATCCCTGTAAGAAAGAAGGGGAAGCTGCCGTATAAGACAATCGAGGAATCATATGCCCTTGAATACGGAACAGCCACGATAGAGATTCATGAGGATGCGGTCAAGCCCGGTGAAAAGATTGTTGTAATAGACGATCTTCTTGCGACAGGGGGGACGGCCGGGGCTTCGGCCCGGCTCATTGAAAGGCTGGGAGGGAAAATTGAGAGGTTTGAATTTGTAATTGAACTCGGATTTCTGAAGGGCAGGGCGAATCTTGCCAAATATGATGTCAATTCGATAATAGTTGTTGATTGAGCCGTCTGCAACGGCGAGATCCGTGAGTTTTCCAATTGGCCCGATTTAAAAGTTTTTAAAAAAATCAAATTAGATGTCAAAATAATTTGTATTCAAAATATATATCGTGTAAAATTTATCTCTTTTTGAATTAATCAGGATTGTTTCCTAATGAAATATGGAATAATAAGCGATATCCACGCCAATTTAGAGGCTCTTACTGTTGTCATCGACAAGTGCAAGGCTGAAGGCGTTGAAAAATACATATGTCTTGGCGACATTGTCGGATACAATGCAAATCCCAGGGAGTGTCTTGAGCTTGTGCGGTCCCTGGATCTTGTCGGGGTTGTCAAGGGGAACCACGACGAGTATGTTTCCAACAGCAACGAGGAAATGCTCGGGTTCAACCAGCATGCGAAGCAGGCGGTGCTCTGGACAAAAAACCAGTTGAACGAAGAGGAGCGCGACTGGCTTTCCAAGCTTCCGACAAAGCAGATTGTGCGCGGTACAAACATAACAATCGTCCATGCCACTCTCGATTCACCGTCGTCATGGGGGTATATTTTCGATGTCCATCATGCAATGGATAATTTCTCCTATCAGTTTACGCCCCTTTGCTTCTGCGGGCACTCGCATGTTCCGATTGTCTTCTGCAAAAAATCGTTTACCGGCTCCAACAGCCTTCTTGTGGAGGAACTGCAGGAATGGAAAGCTGAAAAAAATGAAGCCAATGCCGGCAACGGAGATGCCGATCCGGTGATATCCATCCAGAAAGGCTGGAAGTATCTTATCAATATCGGTAGCGTGGGACAGCCCAGGAACAAGGATCCCAGAGCCTCTTTTGCCATTTATGACACCGAAGCGAATACCGTCACCCGTCTGAGGCTTGCATATGATATCGCCACTGCACAGAATAAGATCAGGAATGCCGGCCTGCCCGAAAGGCTTGCCATCAGGCTTGAGCGCGGAAACTGACACCGTTGTATTTCCACTTCATGTTTTTTCTACGGTTTGCCTCATTTGCGTTCCAAACAGTTGAAATTGATGAATGGATGGTTTGGAAGGATACGGGAAAAGTCTCCCGGTGACCAAGTGGACAGGTTATTGAGAATGGAAAAGATTCTGATAATAAAAATAAGCAGCCTCGGCGATGTGCTTCACGCTTTCCCGGCAGTCGCCCTCATTGCCGGGAAATATAAGAATGCGCAGATTGACTGGCTTGTCAATCCGGCCTTTGCGCCAATCCTCGAATACAACAGATGCGTGAACAGGATAATTCCGTTCCCGCGCAGGGAACTCGGTTCGCCTTTTACCTTTCCCAGGGCGTTTGTGAACCTCATAAGGGAAATTCGCCGGGAGAAATATGACCTGGTCATTGATCTGCAGGGGCTGCTGAGGAGCGCGTTTTTTGCGAAATTCGCAAGGACTTCGGTCATCGCGGGATTTGATTCACCGAAAGAGAAGGCTGCCGCTTTTTTCTACAACCGCAGGGTTTCCCCCGGGGCCGAACATGTCCATGCAGTTGATAAAAACGCCGGATTCGTTTCAAGGCTTCTCGACCTGCCTTTCAGTGTCCCGGATTCACCGCTTCCTGAAAACAGGCGGAACATGGACAGTCTGCTGGGGATACTGGGAAAGAGGAATGTCTCGGCAAGTGACCTGATTATCGGGATTGCGCCCGGAGCAAGATGGGAGAGCAAGCAGTGGCCGCCGCTGTTCTTTGCGAAAGTAATGGATTTGCTGGAAGGCAGAATTCCCGGATGCAGGTTCCTTCTTCTCGGTTCGGCGGACGAACTTGAAACATGCAGGAAGATTTCATCTTCATGTGAAAAAGCCAGGCCGGTGATAATCGCCGGTGAGACGGGAATCGGGGAACTGGTCGAGGCGATCAGGATTTCAAAGTGCCTTTTATGCAACGACAGCGGCCCCATGCATATCGCCGCCTCCCTGAAGATTCCGGTGTTTGCGGTGTTCGGTCCTACGGATCCGGACAAAACAGGGCCTTACGGGGAAAAGCATTCGGTTTTTCAGCCCGAATTGAATTGCATAAAGTGTTTGAAGCGGTATTGTCCTGGCGAAAATTATGCATGCCAGGAGTCGGTAAGTCCCGACGTGGCGGCCGATGCGATTGCCGCTCTTTTAAGATAGCGTAAACTCCGGGGGGCTGCCGGGGGCGTGGAATAATTTGACTTGCTTTGTGATTCGGGATTCGGAACTTGGATTTTATCAGATAACATGAGGTAATTTCAAAACTAGGAATTCAGTAGTCAGAATTCAGGAGACAGAATTGAATTTGAACTCAAATTCGGTTTTATTCTGAATCCTGACTTCTGAATCCTGACTTCTTTTGAAATTGGCT
>Ga0172379_10008334_pt1 | contig 13078 bp, 10 predicted proteins | sample GrowelOW334metaG_FD_119756 | JGI IMG/M metagenome (GOLD analysis project Ga0172379, IMG submission 119756) | Groundwater microbial communities from an aquifer near a municipal landfill in Southern Ontario, Canada - Groundwater well OW334 metaG | ecosystem: Environmental > Aquatic > Deep... | reverse complement strand
ATTGAAGTCTTCTTCGAATGGTTGGAATATTGTGACACTCCGCAAACCGAAAGGGCGGAGATAACAGGGAATACAAAATAAACCTAAACGCAGAAGACCATATTATGTCTACTCGACCGGAGTTGGCTGTCCTGAATGTAAAGAATGTGACTGGTGAATGGTAAAACAATGGAGAGCGGTTCTGCTCATCAGTGTCCAGATTGTCCAAAATGTTTGTTAACATTGAAAAACGTTGTGCTCAACGACACTCCAAAGTATCGGAATGGTTAAGGCTGATAACCGCATATATTACTTGTTCATGATTCAACCGGGCGGACCAGACGGGCTATTTCCAGCAGATTGTCCAGTTTGAATTTGGGCGAATTGGCGGGATTGATCACCGGAATCATGCCGTTGCGGCGGTAAATCCCGGCGTCGCCTTTGAAATAGACCTTATTGTCGGCCACCGAGACCGATGAATATCCGGACCGTGCGGCATGGATTTTGACTTCAACCACTTTAAACATATTTTCAGCCGGTTCGGGCAGAGCGCCGAACCGGTCTTCCAGTTCGTCGGCGAAACCTTCGAGTTCCTCCGCATGGATAAACGAGCCCAGGCGGCGGTAGGCTTCCATCCGCAGCCGTTCCGACACGATGTATTCGGGGGGGAACCCGGCGGCCAGGTGGCCTTCCGGCGCCTCATGGGCAAAGTCCACAAATTCAATGGCGACGTCAACCGTGGGCAGGAATTCGTCCTCGCCGCCGCTCATTCTGGAGACTTCCGAGCGGAGCAGTTGACAGTAAAGGTCAAAGCCGATAGTGTTGATGTGTCCGCTCTGTTCCGCGCCCAGCAGATTGCCGGCGCCGCGTATTTCCAGGTCGCGCAAGGCCAGCCTGAAGCCTGCCCCGAGGTGAGTATAGCGCCGGATGGCGGAGATGCGCTTTCTGGCGTCGGAGGAGATCACCTGCTCCTTTGGCAGCAGCAGGCAGGCGTAGGCCTGGCGGTTCCAGCGGCCCACCCGGCCCCGGAGCTGGTAGAGCTCGGCCAGCCCGAAGCGGTCCGCGCGTTCAATGATGATCGTATTGGCGTTGGGGATATCCAGGCCGGACTCGATGATGGTGGTGCAGACCAGAACATCTATTTTGCCGGAAAGGAATCTGGTCATGGCCAGTTCCAGTTCCTCCTCCTCCATCTGTCCGTGCCCGACCGCGAATCTGGCTTCAGGCAGCAGCCGCTTGAGATTGTCGGCGGTCTCCTGGATCGTTTTAATCCGGTTATGTATATAGAAGACCTGGCCGCCGCGCCTGATTTCCTTTCTGATGGATTCAAGGATAAACTTTTCATCGTAATTGGAAACGACGGTCTGGATCGGCAGGCGCAGTCCGGGAGCGGTCATGATGGTGCTCAGGTCCCTGGCCCCGGTCATGGCCATGTACAGCGTCCGCGGAATCGGCGTGGCCGACATCGTCAGCACGTCCACGGCGGTGCGGAAGTGCTTCAGCCGCTCCTTGTGCTTGACCCCGAAACGCTGTTCCTCGTCAATGATCACCAGCCCGAGTTTGTTAAACCCCACATCCTCCTGAATCAGACGGTGGGTGCCGATAATAATATCAATGCCGCCGGAACGCATTTTCTCGATAATCTGCCGCTGTTCGACCGGGGAACGGAAGCGGCTGAGCATTTCAATGACGATCGGGTACTGGGCGAAGCGTTCGGTAAAACTGTAATAATGCTGCTGCGCCAGCACCGTCGTCGGCACCAGTATGGCAACCTGATATCCGGCCATGACGGCTTTGAACGCCACCCGGATCGCGACTTCCGTTTTGCCGTAGCCGACATCGCCGCAGAGCAGCCTGTCCATCGGGCGGGATTTGTGCATGTCGGCTTTGATCTCGATTACCGCGCGTTTCTGATCGACCGTATCCTCATAGGGAAACGCATCCTCGAAAACCCGCTGTTCCAGATCGTCTTCCGGAAATACCGTGCCTTCGGTGGAATTGCGCACCGCCTGAAAACGGAGCATGTCGGCGGCGAAATCCCTGACGGCTTTGACGGCCTCGATTTTGGCGGTGACCCATTTGCGGCCGCCGATCTTGTGCAGCGTCACGGTCGCCTGCGAACCGATATAGCGGCTGACCATGCCCGCCTGCCAGACCGGCACATACAGTATGGCGTTGTCCTGATACTCCAGCACAATCACTTCGCGCTTCACCCCTTTGGCTTCAATCTCGCGGAAACCGCGGAAAATCCCGATGCCGTGAATGAGATGAACGGCATAATCGCCTTCATCCAGGTCGGCAAGCGCCGAGGCTTCCTCCGCAACAGCCACCGCGGGCCGGGACGGGGCGACCGGCAGCGATGCTGACTTGCGCTTGAACAGATTGGCTGTGAACAGTTCCTTTTCGCCCAGGAAAACCGTCTTCGCCTGCGGGAAAATGACGCCTTCGGTAATTCCGGCGACGTCGATTTCCACCTTTTCCTGATCTATGTCATAAAGTTTGCACCAGCGTTTGATGTGGGTGCAGGAGGGTTTGTCGCTGCCCAGCAGGGCGACGGTATAGCCGGTATCAAGCCATTGCCGGATCTGGTCGGAAATCAGCTTGCGGAGTATTTCCATGCCGCCGTCGCGTATCTCTTGCGGCAGTGACTTCTTCAGATGCGCCACCGCCGGGAAACAGTCGGAGCGCCGTTTGGGTTCGGACGAAGCGTCCAAAGTGACGTCCTGCACTCTCACCAGACGTCCATGTGCATATTTATCCAGCACCGCTTTGAAGCGTTCAAGCTCTGCTTCGGAAGAGAAGTTCTCCAGATGTTCCACGCATTCATCAGGGAAGACCACCACCAGTTCGGCGGATATCTTATCCAGGTAATTGAAGAAGTCCACGCCGGTGCTGTCCATATCCAGCCCCGAACGGCCGATAATCCGGTATTCGTCAACTTTATCGATCGAACGCTGGGTGTCAGGACTGAACTTGCGCATGGTCTCGATCTGGTCGCCCCAGAATTCGATCCTGACAGGATAGTCGCAGGAGGGGGAGAAAACGTCAATGATGCCGCCGCGCCGGGAGAATTCGCCTTTGACATTCACCTCAAATTCATCGTCGTAGTCCAGCTCCACCAGTTTTTCCAGCAGGCCGGTGAACGAATACTCCATGCCCGGCCGCAGGATGATTTCGGCGGCCAGCACCGTTTCCGGATCGGGCACCGGGGCCAGAAAAGAGGCGGCGCTGCCGACGATTATGTCATACTTGGACTTCAGTGAGTCATAGAGCGCCCTGGCGCGGTCCGCTTCATTTTCCGGAATGTATTTGCCGCCCTCCATGGTTTCCGGCAGATAGAGGCTGTGGAAACCCAGCTTGAATTCCCGGTTCCAGGCGGCAATTCCCGCCGCAAGCTGCTCCGCCTGGTTCATCACCGGCAGGACGATCACCGTGGTTTTGCCGAACGTCAGCCGTTCCTTGAGCAGGAGCGGAGCAAGCGTATCCTCATCGGTGTCGGAAATCAAATTACTGCGGACGCCTGAATCCTTGAACCATTTTTTAACATTTTCACGCCATTTTAACATAATCACACTTGATTTTTCTCACTTCATCGAGTAATATAATCTTTTTGTGACAGAAATATATTCTGCAACAAGAAGAACAGGATAAAGTCGTCTTATACTTTTAATTGTTTATTAATAAATATATTGTAATATCAACTTTGACAACACGCGATTCTGAATAAGCTTGATAATTTAAGCAAAAAATATGCAGAATTCGTTAAAAAGTGAAACATGGCAGCAAAAAAAGATTCTAAAACTGAGAAAAGAGCTGTAGCCGGGAAAGTATCGAAGCCTGCTGTAAAGGCTGTTCCGGCTCCGAAAAAAGCCGCACCTGTGAAAAAGGCTGCTCCGCAAAAAGTTTCCGAGAAAGCGGTCAAACCTGCCCCCAGAAAAGCTCCGGCGAAAGCCGTCAAAGTTGTTGCTGCACCGAAAAAAGCGATCAGGCCTGTCAGTAAAGCTGTTCCGGTCAAAATAAAGTCCAGAACTCCGCCGAAAGCCCCGGTCAAAGCCGCCAAAGCTGTTCCGGCTCCGAAAAAAGCCGTACAGCCGGTCAAAAAGGCCGCATTGCCGGTGAAAAAAGCTGCACAACCGGTTAAAAATACCACGCTGCCTGCCAGGAAAACTGTACTTCCGGTGGTGAAAAAAGCTGCTCCGCAAAAAGTTTCCGCGAAAGCGGTCAAACCTGCCCCCAAAAAAGCTCCGGCGAAAGCCGTTAAAGTTTCTGTTGCTCCTAAAAAGGCAACCAAGCCTGCCAGTAAAGCTGTTCCGGTCAAAACAAAAGCTCCGGTCAAAGCCGTCAAAGCGGCTCCGGCTCCGAAAAAAGCCGTAAAGCCGGTTAAGAAAGCTGTTGTTGCCAAGGTTCCAGCCAAAGCTGTCAAGCCCGCTCCGAAAAAAGTTCCGGCGAAAGCCGTTTCAATTCCGAAAAAAGAAGCAAAGCCGGTTAAGAAAGCTGTTCCAGTTAAAGCTCCGGCAAAAGTTGTAAAACCTGCACCGGCCCCGAAAAAAGAGGTCAAATCTGCAAAGAAGTCTGTTCAGCAAACACCGGCGAAAGCCGTCAAATCCACGCCGAAACCGGCCGTGAAAGCTGAAAAGACGCCTGTTGTTTCGAAGGTACCGGAAAAAGCCGTGAAGGCTTCAGCTCATAATAAAGAAAACACTCCTGTGAAAACTAATACTTTACTTAAAGCGCCGGAAAAAGTCGTTAAAACGGCCAAAACGGCAGTTGAAAGAGATCTCAAAGCTGAAATCAAGCTTGTGACCCAGAGTGTCGTCAGGCGCGAACAATTGCCGAAAGTCCGGAAAAAAGAAATCCGGGCTCAGGAAAAGAATGAAAAGCCGCAGACCAAGCAGGAAAAAGATATTGAACGCCAGAATGCGTTGAATAACCGGTCTACCGGCGGTTCCAAGAACGATACGATGAAAGTCTATATGCAGGATATCGGACAGATATCGCTGGTCACCAAGAAAGAGGAAGTCGAACTGGCCGCCGCCATTCACGGCAAAGACGAGTTTGCGCATGATGAAGCGCGGGCCACGCTGATCAAGGCCAATCTGCGGCTGGTGGTGAAAATAGCCCATGACTTCAAAGGACTCGGCCTGCCGCTGCTGGATTTGATCTCCGAAGGCAATATCGGCCTGATGCGGGCGGTGGAGAAATTCGACCCTGCCAAGGGCGCTAAATTCAGTTCTTATGCTGCATGGTGGATTAAACAGTCAATGCGCCGTGCTCTGGCCAACCAGAGCAGAACAATCCGCATTCCTGTACAGTCTGCCGGCAAGATCAATAAAATCAAGTCCGTCAGGATGAAACTGGCCGAAGAGCTGGGACGCGATCCCACTGACGCGGAAATCGCGGTGCATCTGGATTTCAGCGAACGTACTGTCGCCGGGCTCAGGCTTGCCGACCTCCGGACGTTCTCGCTGCATGACCCGATTCAACAGGGCGAGGACGGCGAGTTCCAGGATATCATTCCTGACCGCAGGGCCATGACCCCGGACCAGATTCTGGGGGATGTGGAATCCGTTGACCGGCTGATGGACTTGCTGGAAGAGCTTGACGAACGTGAAAAGATGATTTTGAAGATGCGTTTCGGACTTGACGGCAGCAGGCCGCGTACTCTGGAAGAAGTCAGTCAGGAAATCGGGCGTACCCGTGAACGCGTAAGACAGATCCAGAACCAGGCACTGACCAAGATGAAATGCATGCTCGCTGATGAAGCGGGTTTTGCCAGCGACTGATATATAATAATCTTAAATACCGCAGAAGGAGGTGAAAAACAATGGATACAGAAGTTCGCGTCAAAAAAGGCGAAGCGATTGACCGCGCTCTGCGCAGGCTCAAAAAGAAACTTGATAAAGAAGGTACTTTGAAGGACCTCCGCAATCGCAGACACTATGAAAAACCTAGCGAAGTCAAACGCCGTGAAGCCAAGATGAGGCATTGATCTGTTTTGTTTTTCACTTCTGACTTTATGTCGGAGACCAGGCCGGGAGCTGTTTACAACATGCTTCCGGCTTTGTTTTTATATCTTAACCTGAAAAAATCGGCTCTCCGCGATTAAGATACTTTAAAAATCCGTAAAACAGGCTATATTCGAACTTGTTTCTGTTTACAAAATGGAGAAGTAATGGAAAACCGTAAAGAAAGTCCGAAAATAACCCCGAGGCGCTGGCTGTTTCTGCCGACTCTTGATTACTATATCCTCAGGGAATTCATGATCCACCTGAGCGTGCTGATGCTCGCATTTGTGCTGCTGTTCATCATCGGCGACGTCTTCAATGACCTTTCTGATTTTCTGGACGCCAAAACGCCGCTCGGGGTGATGGCCAACTACTTTCTGCTGAAACTCCCCGGCAACATCCGCTTTATCCTGCCGATATCGATACTGCTGGCCTGCATGTGGACCATGGCCAAGTTCGGCAAGAACATGGAAGTCACCGCCATGCGGGCTTCCGGCGTCTCGCTTTTCCGCTGCGGCGGCCCGGTACTTGTCGTCGGCCTGATTGTAACCGGGATTAACTTCTGGTTCAATGAAAGCCTGGTGCCAAACACCGATCGCGAGGCGGAAGTTCTGAAATCGGCCATGACCCGTTCCCGCCAGAGATCGACGGAATTGCAGCGGATGCTCACCTTCCGCAGCCCGGATAAAGAGCGGACATGGCTGTTTAAATCTTTCAAAGCAAACGGCGAGCACGAATACGTCACGCTGAAATCGTTCCGTCCGGACGGTTCGCTGGCGTGGGACATTACCGCGCAGACCTCCCGGTTCGTTCCTAAGAATGGGTGGGTTTTTGAGAGGGTCTCTTACACCCCGTACAGCCTGGACGGGTTGATGCCGAAGAGTTCGCAGCGCTTTGACCGTATTGAAAAAAGCCTGAAAGAAGTGCCGGAAACCCCGGAGGACATTATCAATGCGGTCAAGGACGTGGAGGAGCTGCCGATGTGGGTGATTGTGGATATCCTGCACAAGACCAAAAACATGGCCGCCCGCTGCGAAGCGATCTTCCTGACCGTGCTTTACTACCGCATCGCATTCCCGTGGTCGTGCTTCCTGGCGGTTTTCCTGGGGCTGCCGCTGGCGACCAAGAACGAGCGTTCCGGGATCATGCTGGCGGTTATTTCCGCCACCGCGCTGATTATTGTGTACATGGTTGCGTCGCAGATATGCCTGGTGCTCGGCAAACAGGGGATCATCAACCCGATGATCGCCGGACTGGGGCCGACTGCCGGATTTATCATTTTCGGCTGGTACAATGTTATAAAAAGCAGAGCATAAGATGACGGCTAAGAGAAGGAAAAAAGGCTCGGGTTACAGCGTCTTTGTCGGATTTGTGGTGGTCCCGCTGCTGGTGATCAATCTCTTCGCCATCTGGAAACTGTCGCAGGTTACGGGCTGGGCGGACTTCCCGCTCTTCGGCTCCATGCTCGGCGGACTGGCGCAACTGATGATTGTCCTGATCGTGAATTCGGTGGCGATTGCAATGTTAATTATGATGAAAGGGAGTTGAAATCATGAACAGCGAAGAAAACTTTACCCTCGAGGAACAGAAGAAAATCCTGTTTTTCATCCGGCAGACGATCAAAGCCAAACTCGAAGAAAAGACCCTGCCCATGTTCGGGGAAGTCGGCGCCAAGCTTGACCGCCAGGGTTCCTGCTTTGTCACGCTGCATTCCGCCGACGGCGCCCTGCGCGGCTGTATCGGCAATATCAACGCGTTTGAGCCGCTGTGCCGGAATATCGCCCGCAATGCGCTCAACTCGGCCTTCAGCGACCCGCGTTTCCCGCCGCTGGACAGCGACGAACTGGACGAAGTGATCATTGATATCTCGATACTCACCCCGATCCATGAGGTCCCGTCTTACGAGGACTTCGTCGTCGGCAAACACGGCATTGTCATTTCGTGCCACGGACGCTCCGCCGTGTTTCTGCCGCAGGTCGCGCCGGAACAGGGCTGGGACCGCGATACCACGCTGCGGCATCTGTGCATGAAGGCCGGACTCCCCGCCGATGCCTGGACCACCCCGGCGGCCAGATTCAGCGTCTTCGAGGCCATTGTGTTCTCCGAAAAAGACGCGGAATGATGATGCGATTAAAGCTCGAAAACCTGAAGATCAGCACTAACGAGATTCCGCGCGACTGCCGGAAGATCGACCGCCGGCTGCACCCTTACATTGCCGCATACTGCCACACTGCGGCGGAAAACATCGCCGGCTACCGGATATTGAGCAAGAGCATTGATTCCAGAAGCCGCGTGCCGCAACTGATCTACTCCCTGATCGCGGAGGTCAACGGCCTTGACGCCGCCCCCGCGGACACGGCGGAGACCGCGGAAACTGAGACGCTGTACAGCATCGACTCGCTGCAACTCCAGTCCGGGGGGACCCCGGTCAAACATCCGCTGATTGCCGGCACCGGGCCGGCCGGGCTGATGGCCGCATATCTGCTGGCGGCCCGCGGCTGCGAACCGGTCATCTTCGACCGCGGCTTCGACGTCACCCGCAGAAAGCAGGATATCGATGCTTTTCACCAGTCCCGGCTGCTCAACCCGGATAGCAACTATCTGATGGGGGAGGGCGGCGCCGGAACTTTCTCCGACGGCAAACTCTATACCCGCACCCGCGATTCCCGGATCGGTTTCATCCTCCAGGCGTTTGTTGACGCCGGGGCTCCGCCGGAAATACTCTACCTTAAACACCCGCATATCGGGTCCGATATCCTGCCGGTCATGGTCGCAAACATCCGCAGAAAGATCGAGGAGCTGGGCGGACGGTTCCACTTCGGGCGGGGCGTCAAATCCCTGCTGCTGAAGGACGGCGTCTGCAAGGGCGTTGTCATGCTCGACGGCGAAACCATTCATGCCCCGGCGGTCATGCTGGCCCACGGGCTCGGCGGACGGGAACTGTCCGGCGAACTCATGCGGCAGGGCGTTCCGCACCAGCGCAAAGGTTTTCAACTGGGCTGCCGGATCGAACACCTTCAGGAGTTCATCGACCGCAATCAGTACCATCTGGCGAACCGGCCCCACTGCCTGGGCGCGGCGGAATACAGCCTGGTCAGCCGCCCGCCGGAGAAGTTCAATGTCGCCGGAGTCACCACCTTCTGCATGTGCCCCGGCGGCGAGATCGTGCCCTCGACCGCCTTTGCCGGACAGCTTTCGACCAACGGCATGAGCCGCTATGCCCGCAACGGCAAGTTCGCCAACTCCTGCCTGATCGCCACCATGCCCCCGGACACCTTTGAACATGCCGCCGACGCCTATGACTTTCTGACCGGCCTCGAACGCCACGCCTTTGCACTCGGCGGCGGCGATTACACCGCTCCGGCGCAGGATGCCGCCGCGTTTGTCCGGCAGGAGAAACGCCTGGCTGCGGGCGACACCAGCTACAGTTTCGGCCTGCGCCCGGCGCGGCTGGACGAACTGCTGCCCGAACCTGTCTCCCGCGCCGTCGCCACCGCGCTGGTCCACTTCGAAAAGATCTTCCCCGGATTCATGAAGTCCGGCCGCATCATCGGCATCGAATCCTATATCTCAAGCCCGGTCCGGTTCGACCGGCATCCGGAAACGCTGGAAAGTCCGGTCCGCGGGCTCTATGTTGCCGGCGAAGGCGCCGGGTTTGCCGGGGGCATCACCTCGGCCGCAGTTGACGGGTTGAAAGTCGCTGAACAAATTCTAGCCTCCAGGTGAAGCATGGATGAATGGATCGAAATAAACAAAGACGACAAACACGTCGCCCGCGAAAAACAGAAGGCCAAAGAGCTCCGCCAGTCCCAGTGGTGGAAGAACGAGATCGCCAAAGGCCGCTGCCATTACTGCGGCAAAACCTTCCCTCCCGAGGCCCTGACCATGGACCATGTCCTCCCCATTGTCCGCGGCGGCAAAAGCACCAAAGGCAACATCGTTCCATGCTGCAAACAGTGCAACAACGACAAAAAGTATCTGACCCCCGCCGAGATAATCCTCAAGCAACTGGAAAACCGGGGGCAGGACTCCGAATAAATCCAGACTGAAGACCCTGGAACGGAACATTTCCGACACTTTGGAGTGTCGTTGAGCGGAGTGCCTGTCGGACTGGTATTCCGACACTTTGGAGTGTAGTTGAGCATAACAGTTAAACATTCTGGACACCACATCTGCACATTTTGGACAGCCCTGCGCCAGCAGAATAAACCGGGCAACCGCCCGTTTGGAGCGTCGTTGAGCATAACAGTTAAACATTTTGGACAGCCACCCGGACATTTTGGACAGCCCTGCGCCAGCAGAATAAACCGGGCAACCGCCCGTTTGGAGTGTCGTTGAGCATAATGTTTTTCGTAATCCGGGAGTTCCGGATATTGCCGTTACCGGCAATCGCTCTCCCATTCTTTCCATTCTTCCCATTCTTCCCCCCATTGGCCCCATAGGACCCATAAGCCCCATCGGCCCCATTAGTTTTTTCACCATTCTGTCTATTTTGTCCGCCCGACTCCGACACTTTGGAGTGTCGTTGAGCGGAGTGCCTGTCACTTGTCGGACTGGTATTCCGACACTTTGGAGTGTCGTTGAGCATAATGCCTTTCAAGTTTTCACCCATTTTGGACACGCCTTCCCGCCCCGCCCATGCGGCCGGCATAACAAACCGGGCAACCGCCCGTTTGGAGTGTCGTTGAGCATAACAGTTAAACATTCTGGACACCACATCTGCACATTCTGGACAGCCCTGCGCCAGCAGAATAAACCGGGCCACCGCCCGTTTGGAGTGTCGTTGAACACAACAGTTAATCATTTTGGACAGCCACCCTCCATTCTGGACAGCCCTGCGCCAGCAGAATAAACCGGGCCACCGCCCGTTTGGAGTGTCGTTGAGCATAACAGTTAATCATTTTGGACAGCCACCCTCCATTTTGGACAGCCCTGCGCCAGCAGAATAAACCGGGCAACCGTCCGTTTGGAGTGTCGTTGAGCATAATGCCTTTCAAGTTTTCATCCATTTTGGACACGCCTTCCCGCCCCGCCCATGCGGGCGGCCACCGCCCGGGTTAAGCTTAACCTTTACCAATTTGATCCAATAGCGTTGTTAAAAGAATGCAACTATCTACATATATGGTAAAAGTGTCAATGCGATTGATTGCAAAGCGTTTGTAATAAACATATTACGGTGATTCACATGAGAAAAAAAGATGCATGTTTCAACCTGTATTCCGCAGTTGCGCAGGCCTGGGCGTAGATTCGAGGAAGCAAACCGGCGCTTTATAAGCATACTGCGAGGCGGAACTTGTAATGAAAAAGCATAGGAGCCGTTCAAAAATAACCTTTACATCTTCGCGATTCTCCCGGATGCTTTTGTGTTTGCCGGTTCGTTACATACCTTCAGGTATGCGCCTCGCCGGCAATTCACAAAATCACCTCGGGATATTTCACGAAACTTGTAAACTTTATTTTTGAACAACTCCATACTGGAAATCAATTAATTTTATATTTTACTCAGTGTATTGAGTAAATTATCTCAGTGTATTGAGTAAAATAAAAATTCAGGTTGTACTTATACTCTGCACGGCTGAAAATTTAACAATAGATTGCGAAGATTTTGAGAATTGGTTCGTATTCTGAGAGGCTGCCGATACCGGGGTATCGAAGATCCCGGCAGGCGAATGGCTCTGATTTGTTCTGATATAGCAACAAAATTGGGCTTTAAACTTGCAATTGAAGAATTGATTTATATGTTTCATGTCGTATGAATATAATTTAAATTTGATTGCCGCGAGAGGGAATTTGATTCTTTCTCCGGATTAGGGCGAATCTGAAAAAGCCCGGGATACTAACTATGAGCGACCGTTACGTTCCGCCTTATCAAATAACTCCGGCCATATTGTTACTGACGGCACAGATCTGCGAGATAATCGGCAGTATCAAGGCAGGGCCGGATATTGCCGCAGTCCCTGATCTGCGCCGCGGCAACAGGATTAAAACCATTCAGGCGTCGCTGGCGATTGAAGGCAATACTTTGAGCATGGAGCAGGTCACGGCAGTGATTTCCGGCAAACGCGTATTGGGATTGCCGCGAGAAGTCCAGGAGGTGCGCAATGCCTTTGGCGCCTATGAAAAACTCCCCGGATGGTCACCATATTCTGTTGATGATCTGTTGTCCGCCCATGCGCTGCTGATGGCGGGACTGGTGGATGAGGCCGGACGTTTCCGATCCGGCGGTGTCGGTATTCAACGCGGCGCCGAAATGGTCCATGTCGCGCCTCCGGCAGCGCGGGTTCCTGGTCTGGTCGCCGGCTTGTTGCGCTGGCTGGAGCATACCGGTGAACACCCGCTGGTCGCCGGATGTGTCTTTCACTATGAATTAGAATTTATTCATCCTTTCCAGGACGGCAACGGCAGAATCGGGCGGCTCTGGCAGACGCTTATTCTCAGCCGCTGGCGACCGTTTATGGCATTGTTGCCGGTGGAAAGCGTCGTGCGCGACCGGCAGCAAAATTATTATTCCGCTCTCAGCCTGTCCGATAAAGCCGCTGACGCTGCCGGTTTTATCGAGTTCATGCTCAACGCTATTCTACAGGCGATGCGCGAAATGGCGGTTGCAGCCGAACAAGTAACCGAACAAGTAACCGAACAAGTAACCGAACAAGTAAAACGCCTGCTGGCGGTCATGGACTCAAAAACTTATTCCGCACGGGAATTGATGGCAAAACTGGTATTGATGCACCGTCCAACCTTTCTTTATTCCTATTTGCGCCCGGCTTTGGAAGCCGGATTAATCGCCATGACTTGCCCTGACTGTCCACGGTCCAGAAACCAGCGGTATTGCCTGACGGACAAAGGCAGACTGTTCCGTGGTTAAAGCGTTTTCGGATTTCTCATTTTCAAATTTCAATTCTGAAGCTTGCCATTGACCTGTAAAGACGCGAAAAACTAAATTAAAATTCTAGTTTCGGGGCCTTCAATTCTGTTTTTCTGTCTCCTGTTTCCATTCTGCTATTAATATGTCGCTCCGCCGGAGCTTTATTCAGAATTTCTGATTTCCATTCTGCTATTAATATGTCGCTCCGCCGGAGCTTTATTCAGAATTT
>Ga0172379_10008333_pt1 | contig 13078 bp, 35 predicted proteins | sample GrowelOW334metaG_FD_119756 | JGI IMG/M metagenome (GOLD analysis project Ga0172379, IMG submission 119756) | Groundwater microbial communities from an aquifer near a municipal landfill in Southern Ontario, Canada - Groundwater well OW334 metaG | ecosystem: Environmental > Aquatic > Deep... | reverse complement strand
GGCCTCGACGGCGCGCGTGATCGCCGACGCGCTGCAGTCGAGCCGCTCGTCGCGCCGCATGGCGCGCCGCAGCGCGTCGGCCGCGTCGTACACGCGACGGCACTTCGGCGCCCGCTGTAGCAGCCGGGCCTCCTGGCGGCTCCACGCCTCGCGCTCGTCGCTGTAGGAGCGACTGGGCGGGCTCTTGTACCGGGGGCTCGAGCTGGAACTCATGGTGCCCCTATGGTATCACGGGCTTGCGGGCCAGTCGACGATGTCGGTGATCTCGGGAAGTACCTGCGGGCCCAGGTGAAAGTCAGCGTAGGCGGTTGCGATCTCGGGCATGCGCGACCGGAGCGCCAGGCTGACAGCCGCCCAGTCGTCCTCGGACGGCAGCTTCGGCCGGAACTCGCACACGCGACGGACGTCGTACTCGATGCTGGGGCAGCGAAAGCACAGGTAGGGCTCGGCGTTGGTCGAGAGGTACTCGAGCGTCCCGTCGAGCTGCGTAGCTATGGTAGGCACGCGCGGAGGCGCGGCGCTCTGCGAGATCCAGACGAACGTGCGGCTGCCCCAGAGCGGCTCTGCGGCTGAGATCGCGTCGGCGAAGACGGCTGCGGGGATGTCCGCGCGGAGCATCGCGCGCCCGGACGGCACGCGGATCGCGCGCCAGTGCGCCGCGGGCTCGACCGTGAACGTCGCGGAGAGCCTGCGAGGGATCACCCTGCCTGAGGTCGGATCGAAGTCCGCGCGGGCGGCTGCCACGCCGATCACGATCCGCGCGCGCTCGCTGCGCGGATCGCGGTAGAGCGGGCTCAGGTAGGGCGCGAGGGTCACTTCCGGCGGGCCTTCTTGCTCGGCTTCTGGGCCGGCACGCTCGCGCCGCCGAGGTTCTCGACGGCCTCGCCCTTCACCGCCTCGGCCTGCGCCGTGGCGAGCGCGAACGCGCTCGTGCTGAAGATCTCCGCGAGCGCGCAGCGCACGAACTCGCGCTCGGCCTCGATCCGGTAGTAGCGCTCGACGAGCGCGCGGCGCAGCTCTCCCTCGGTGGCTTCGATGCCCGGGTCCACGATCAGCTTGTAGCCCTCCTCGTCGCGGGCGACGATGGCGCCGTTGGACAACTTGATGCACTGCCTCAGCTTGATCTTCATGTTCGGGCTCCTCTTTGGTTGCTATCGCGTGGGCTCCACCAGCGCGATCACCGTCGCGTTGACGTGCGTGAGGCACGCGGCGTTGGCCTGCGCGCTGTCGTCGAACGGCCCGATCAACGTGGCCGGGCGCCCGTCGCCGTAGTAGACCTCGACCACGTACACCTGCCCCTTGATCTGCGCCCGGCTGCGGATCACCGTGGCGCAGGTGCGCGCCTCGTTCGCCCACGCGGTAGCGTCACGTGCCGCAGTCGGACAGTCGCGCGTCGCGTGGCGGCCGGCGGCGGCGTCGTGCGCCTCGGCGCGCCTCTCGCAGACCCCGGCCGCCTCCTCGAGCGCCTTCAGGCGCGCCTCAGCAAGGCGGGCGTTCCAGATCTTCCTGATCTGATCCTCGAAGCTGAAGGGCATCACAGTACCTCCTGGTCAGGCCTTGTCGACGCGGAAGCGCCAGACGATCCTACCGTCGCCGTCGTGTACCCACGGCTCGTACAGGTGCGTCGCGCTCAGGAACGTCAGCTGGTACGCGCCGCCGTACGCGTCGCCGTACGGCAGCCGCGCGTAGCACTCCGCGGCGTACTGCTCGGAGAGCTTGCGCCGCGCCAGCTCGAAGGCGACCTCGAGCGTGGTCGCGACGACTTCGATGCCGGGCGTGACGGCGGCGATCGTGGCGTCGGCCATCACAGCACCTCCTCGCAGATGAGCAACGTCCTCTCGTCGCTCGGCGCCTCCTCGCGCACGCGATCCAGCGTCGCGTCGCAGTCGCAGGTGCCCCGCTCGTGCGCGTGCAGGTGCGCGAGAGCCCAGCTGCGCGCGGCGGCGTAGAGCGCGGCAGCCGGTCTGCCACGTTGCGCTGCCACGTCGTCGCTGTGGACGAACTGCCGGTCCGACGCGTAGTCGGGCTCGACGAACTTCCAGACGACGAGCCGCGCAGGCACGCCGCCAACCAGCTGCGTAGTGGCGAACTCGTCGCGCGTCTTGACCCTCGGCACGGGCTACCTCCTGTCCCAGATGGCTTTCGCTGTCACGAGCGAGACGCCGAGGCGGCTGCGGATGGACTTCACCGCGTCGATCGGGGGCATCGTCCGCTCCTCGGGCGTCAGCGTCGTGTCGGGCTCGCGGATGTCTTCGAGGCGCCCGGCGATCAGCCGCAGGACCTCGCCGCACTCCTCGATCGTGCAGTTGTAGACGAAGCGGCGCAGCTCGGCGCGGCAGTCGGAGGACATCATCGAGCGTAGCCTCTCAGCTCGATCACGGTTGCGCACAGGTGCGTCAATGCGTACGCGTTGGCCTCGTCACGCGTCTTGAACGGCCCGACCGTGTAGGTGCGGTCGGGCGAGCCTGTCATCACCTGGACAGCATAGGCAGTGATGGCCGGCTGCGGCTGTCTCACGGACAGCTTCGCGTACTCCTCGTCGGTGAGCCGCTCGAGGACCCCGATCGCCGTGCGCAGCTCGGGGCAGCCGGTCTGCTCCTCGGCCTGCTGCTCCTCGGCCGTCTCGTGCCGGCGCTTCGACTCCCACAGGCGGGACGCCTGCGCGGAGATGTAGCCGCCGCCGTACTTGCAGTCGCACGCGTCCTTGCCGAGGTAGCAGCAGACCAGCTCTTTGCGGAGCTTCTTGAGCACGTCGATGATGCTCTTGCGGTCGTTGAGCATGATCAGCCTCCCTTCACGGTGACGGTGTCGTAGAGGGCCTCGTGGCGACGCTCCCCGAGGCGGACGCGCGTCGAGAGCTTCCAGAGGGTTCGGCGCTTCGTCGAGTACGCGACGGCCTCGGTCTGGGCCAACTGGTGCCGCAGCCCGACCGCGGCAGCGCGCGCCTTGCGGCTGCGTCTCGTGCGCGCGTTGAGCTGCGCGGCGCGGCGCAGGTCCTCCACGGCCAGCGCGTACTCGTTGCGGATGATCGGCACCGTCCGCGCGTCGGTCTCGCGCTCGGCCGTCGAGTACGAGAAGACGGCGGCCGGCGGGCAGTCGTCGCGCCAGAACACGTAGCGGGTGAGTGTGATCGTCCCGGCTCCCATGTCAGTTGTCTCCGTGGTCGGTGAAGTCCCAGCGCGCGTCGCCGTAGAACTCCTTGCTCGTCGCCTTGAATACGAGCGCAGGTGACTGCCGCGCGCGGCGCTGCCGGCGCACGTCGAGCCAGTGCCCGAAGCTGCACAGGGCGCACCCCACGCCCACGCCCCCTACGAACCACACGACGGTCAACATCTGCGTACCCTCCAGTGCGCCGCGTACGCGACGCTAGATCAGCTTCGGCAGGCTCGCGCTCACGCGCGCCTCGGCTGCCGCGAGGTCCTTCGTGTAGCGGTTCACGATCGAGTCGGTCTTCTGCCCGGTCACGCCGCGGATCTCGTAGGCCTTCGACCCCTGCTCGACGGACCACGAGATGAACGAGTGCCGGAGCAGGTGCGGGTGGACGTGCGAGATCCCGGCCTGCTCGGCGCGGCGCCGGATGATCGCGTAGACGCCACCCGCCGAGATGCCCGTGCCCATGAGCGTCGTCCCACCCCCGAGCCCCTCGCGCGACAGGCGCCGGAAGAGGGTCCCGGTCGTGATGCCCTTCCTGTGCAGCCAGGAGATCCACGGGCGCAGCGCCGTACGCATCTCCTCGTCGAGGATGATGTCGAGGAGCGCCCCGCCCTTCAAGACGACGCCCCGGATCGCCTTCGCGTCGATGTTGTCGAGCTGGATCCCAGCGAGCCCGGCGCGTCGGAGCCCTGTGCGGAACCCGAGGACGAGGAGCGCGCGGTCGCGCAGGTCCGCGGGACTGTCCCCGCGGCAGGTCGCGAGGATCGCGCGCGCCTGGTCGACCGAGAGCGGCTGGCGGACCTCCTCGGCGTCTGGCTTGAGCGTCTCGGCGACGCGCGCGAAGTCGAGCGACGGGTTGCGCTGCAGCTCGGCGATGCGCTTGGTCGCGAAGCGCAGCCCTGCGAGGTAGAGGTTCACCGTCTGGGACTTGCGTCCGCGGCGCAGACCGTCACGCCACTGCTCGACGATCGCGCCGTGCCACCCGCCCGGGTTCTCCCCCGCGTACGCGACGAAGGACTCGACGGCCTTGAGATAGATCGCGCGCGTGCGCGGCGAGAGCCGCTGGGACTGCCGGATCACCTGCTCGAGGATCGTCATTCGCGTCTTGCCGCCTCTCGCACTCGGTCCATGTAGACCTCGATCAGGTTAAGGATCTCACGGTCCGGCCGCGTGCCTCGGAGGGCCGCGTAGGCGCCCTCGAGCAGCTTGCGGATCTCGATCGAGCCCGCGTCCTCGTGCTTCTCATGGACCCACGCGACGAGCGCGCGGATCATCGAGACGCGGTGCCGCATGGCCGTGAGCGCCTTGCGGTTCCACTCGCGGTAGGTCGGGTCCGGGATCGCCGCCTGTGCGCGCTCGCGGTAGCGGAGCTGGGCGTCGATCTCGTCGATCTCGAGCCGCACGCGCACGAGCTGGTGCCGCGCGTCGTCGAGCGACGCGGGCGGCGTGAACCTCGTCGGACCCGGCATGCTCTCAGTCATACTACTTCTCACTGACAACGGGCTCGATGTGCTCGACCTCGACCGAGTCACCGTCGAGGCTCTGCAGCAGCCAGTCGTCGCGGTCCGCGACGATGATCAGCGCAGTGGCCTTCGCCGCCTGCTCGTCTGCGGCGAGGACCGTGATGGTGCGCGTGAGCATCCCCGTCGCGACGACCGTGACCTCGAAGCGCTTCACGAGGCCTTCCGCGCCGCGGGCCTGCGCCGGATGCCCGTCCCGCCGCAGATCGGGCACTTATCGTGGGTGAGGTCGCAGCGCGCCTCGCGGGCTGCCTGCCGCTTCTCCTGGAAGATCGCCTCGAGCTGCAGCCAGAACTCCTCGGAGACGCCCCCGATGGTGCGCGCGCCGGTTCCGTACTTCTCCCAGAACTCACGCGCGGCGAGGACGCTCGAGGACCAAGTGTGGCAGTGCCCTCCCCGAACGACAGCACACGCGAGGGCACCGTCGAGCATCTGCGCGAGCGACGTCGGGTAGGTGACGTGCAGCGTGAGGTCGGTGCCCTCGGGCAGCTGATCCGGCTGCATGGCGCTCGAGGGGTAGATGCCACTCGACACGGAGAGCGTGAGCACCTCGTCACCACGGGCTCCCTTGACGACGTAGAGCCACGTCCCGGTGTGGATGCCGTGGTCGCCCTCCCCTCGGCAAGTGGGCGAGCACGGCGCCCCCTTGCGGCAGTGCCACCCGGGGAAGACGCGCGTCTCGCGGACGATCTGGACCCTCTTGGCCTTCATGCGTGTACCCTCCAGGGGCCGGTGCTACCGGCCCTGCCCGATCGACAACCCGGCGAGGTAGAGGTACTGGCCGCTCCCCTGACGCAGCCGCTTCCGGCCCACGCCGCCGAGGTTCTGGTCGACCTCTTCGTAGAACGTCTGCATCGGCGCCTGGAACGATCGGCCCGAGGCGACCTCGTTCATCTGCAGTGAGGTCAGGGGCCCAGCGTCGAGCGTGTCGCCCATGAACTCGAAGACCGCGTCGGCGACGCGACGCGAGAGCTTCCAGTACTCGAACACGTTGTAGCCGCGGTACGACCGCACGCGGATCCAGCCCTTCTGCATGACGAGGGTCAGGATGCGCTCGCGGTGCGTCTCGGCCGGCTCCTGCGGCTTCTGCGCCGGGTCGGCCGACGTGAGCCCGAACTGCCGCGGGTTCGTCATGATCGCGTTCAGGTGCTCGAAGACCTCGACGGTCTTGCCCGACCGGACGTTCAACCACCAGCCCTCACCCATCGGCATCGCATCACGCTCCTCTTGGCTTGTCGCCAGTATACTATGCCCACACCGTCGGTGTGTAGTCGTCGGCGTCGACCTCGTAGCCGTCGGCCTCGAGCTTCACGACGAGGTTCGGCTCGTCCGAGATGCTCGCGTACGCGACGTCCATGTCCGCGGGCGCCTCCCAGCTCGACCCGCGGATCGTCTGGTCGTAGAGCGCATGCTCGTAGTCGTCGGCGTAGACCGTCACGAGCCCGTCTTCGTCGGCGAGGTTGTCGAGCTTGATCTTGAGCTTGCCCTTGAAGCGCTGCATGAGCTGGTGTCCGCTCACGGCGCAGTCGCAGGCGAGGCCCGTGATGCCCACGTCGCCGTTGCAGCTCTCGTGGTCCTCGTCCTCGCTGCACGCCTCGCAGATCCTCGGGTAGTGGCGCTTCATGGCGTCCTCCTGTGATCCGCGAACATGCGATCGTCGAGAGCCATCTGCACCGGGAAGGTAAAACCCACGTACGCGTTCATGCCGCCTTCGGCACACGCCACGACGCAGAAGCCCTCGCGCAGGGCCGCGACGATGAACTCGCCGTTGCCCACGTAGGCCCCCTCGGGCGCGACCGCGTACGGCAGCGCCGCTCGTGCGCGGCAGATCTCGTTCCGAGGCCACTTGCCCCGCAGCCAGTCCTCGACGCGGTGCTTGTACCAGTACGAGTTGTGCTTGTGCGGAGCCCGCGGCGAAGGTGTCGCGAAGGCACGCAGCCACGCGCGGCAAGCCTCGATGCCGGCCGCCGTCGGGCGCTCGCCGTTGTGCGTGTCCTTCAGGCCGTAGCGCCAGACGTCCTTCTCGGTGATCTCGAGCTTCTTCACGGTCAGCCTCCCTTTCGCTTGACAGTCGTCGTCGTAGCAGAGTACCCTTGAGGCGGAGGGGGGATCTGGGGGCAAGCAGGGCAGGCACGTCCCCCGTCGCACTCCGTCTCGGGATCGCAGGTGTCCTCGACCGGCGCCGCAGTGGCCTCCCACCGGTTCCCGGTCCTCTCGAACCACCCGCCGCGCTCAGGCAGCTCGATCACGGCCCCGTCAGGCGCGTCCAGCTCATCATCGGTGACGTCGAAGCCCTTCCTCGCGTCTCTGACGCCGTCCGCGTCCGGCCGTGCGTGGCAGCAGTTCGGCGGCTCGGTGCAGAGGCCGTTGTCCGTGCTCACCCACGTCGGCCCCTGCCCGCACTTGACGCAGGTTCCCCAGATCGCCGACCCAGTCGGGTATGCGTCGCCGAGGGCCACGCTGCCTAGCCTTCCTCGAGCGGCAGTACGACGAGCCTCACGTACCGCAGCACGATGTCGTCATCGCCCGGCCCGGGGCAGCAGTCGCAGCAGCCCCCATGCGCGTTCATGTCGCCGATGAGGTACGTGTCGACGAGGGGTGTGCCGTCGACGTTGACGGCATCCAGGCGTGCGCCGCGCCGCTGGATCTCGATGAGCACGCCGGGCACGCACGCCGCGTGCCCCATGAACCCGATCTGACGCTCGATGCCGTCGCCGTAGTCATCTCTGTAGGCGCACCACGGCAGGTTGACCGTCACCCACTCGAGGGGCGGCATCACCGGGCCTCCTCGATGACGCGGAGGCCGTGCGCCTCGCAGTGCGCCTTGCACGCGTTGATCACGACGGAGATCCCGTCTTCGTCGTCGTGCGCCGTCGCGGTCCAGTAGGCGTACGCCAGCGCGGGCCAGAGCGGCTGCCCGACGAGGTCGGGGAACCGGTCCTCCAGGCCGTCATCGGGCCACTCGAGGGTCGGGGCGGTCATCGCGCGCCTCCAGCGTCCTCGTCGGACGCTGTGACTGTCACGCCGGAGACGTACGGCTCGGCCGTGTCGCCGTCGGTGTAGTCGATGTGCCAGTCGAACTCGGCGTGATCCGGCAGGTTGTAGCGTGCGCGCAGCGCATCCTCGGCGTGCGTGAGGCAGAACTCCCACACGTCGGTCTTGCGGACCGTGTGGCGCACGCTCGGTGCCGACGGTTCCTGTGGCGTCTGCGACGCCTGTGCCTTGCGCGTCATCGCGCGCCTCCGGCCTTCGTCGTCGTCTTGCGCCAGACGTCGAACAGCTCGAGGGCCCCGCCCGTGAACTCGAGCGCCATCGCGACGCCGTCGAGGACGCCCTGGCAGTAGTCGCTGTCGTCGAGGTCCGACGGGTGGTCGGAGTCGTCGAAGGCCGTCGGGTCGTCGAGGAGCGACCGGACGTCGTCGAGCGTCGCGTCTCCGCCGATCGCGTGGCTGATCGCCTCGCGGATCTCCTCGACGTTCAGCTCGACCTGCTTGAGGACCTTGTCGGTGAGCATCGCCAGCATCGCCTACCTTGCCTTCCTGAAGCGCCTCATCGGCGTCTCGCTCGTGGGCAGTCCGTCGCGCAGCTCGAGCGTCATCACGCCGTAGCGCGCGCCGCCGTCGAGCCGCATCCGAGGGTCGAACTCGTTGTAGCGTTCCTTGTCCTTCGGGTCGCCGTACAGGTACGACCCGCCGTGCTGCGCGAAGATCTCGTCGGCGCACTTCTGCGCGCGGCGCGCGTGCATCTTCGCGAAGCGGTAGCTCAGGTACGCGACGACGGTCCAGCCGACCATGTCCTCGTACTCGCCTGTCTCACCCGCCACGATGTAGAGGGTCGCCATCTAGTCCTCCTCCGCCTCGGTGCTGAGCACCGCCTCGATCCGGGCGCGCTGCTTGCGCTCCTCGGTGACGACCTTCGCGAGGGCCTTCTTGTCGATCAGCGCGTCGAACGCGCCGCGGACGAGTGCCTGCAGGACGTTCGGCGGCAGCGCGTCCAGCTCCCAGGACTGGCGCCCGTACTTGGCGACGTACGCCTTCGCGCGCGCGTCGGACATCTTCGCCGGGTTGGGTGGCGGGTTGTACTGCTGGATCTGCGCCATCGTGAGCGCCAGCTTGTCGACGGTGAGCGCGACCCCGACGCTCTCGAGCGTGTCGCCCAGGAACTCAGTGAGACGGTCACGGATGTCCCGGACCATGTCCTCGCCCGACGGGTCGTGGTCGCCGAGGTAGATGACCACGGGCTCTCGTCCCGCCTCGACCGCGTCGCGGATGCGATCGGCCGCGCCCTTCATGGCGCTCGCGGACGAGTACCCCTTGTTGACCATCAGCGTCGCGTGGTAGGCCCGCGCGAGGGGCTCGAGGACGCCTGCGAGCGCCTGCTTCTCGACCCACAGCTCGACGTAGTGCGGCTGCCCATCCCAGCGCGGCAGGCGGAACTGGCGCAGCGCCGCCGCCACGAGCGCGTCGACCGAGGCCCACTCCGACGGCTGGATCGGCTCTCGGCCGCGATCCTCGATCACGTCCCAGTCGACGAGGCCCGCGTAGCGCGCGTCGGTGATCAGGCTCGTCGTGTTCTTGTAGCTCCGCTCGGTGTTCTCGAGCCAGCCCCGCGCGACGAACTGGTAGTAGAGCTGTCGCGCGGTGAGCTTCTGCCCCGGATAGTCCTCCAGGATGAGCTTGATCTGCGCGATGCGCGTGAGCGAGTCGCCGCGGAACTTCGTGTCGCGGAAGCACTCGCAGCTCATCGCAGCCTCCGGGGGCGCGCCACGCGGCGGCGCTTCAGGTCGGCCATCACGTAGTCGTCGGAGAGCGATCCGTAGTTATCCATCGCCACGACGGTCTCGGGCTTGGGCAGCTCCTCGCTGAAGAAGAACTCCGCGAACGGCGAGGGCATCGCCCGTGACGTGCGGACGTCGTCGAGGCGGACGTACCGGATGTAGCCGAAGTGCAGGTCGTCGGTCGCGGCGAGGACGCGCAGCCAGGGGCCCTCGGCCTCCGGCAGCGGGCCGTTTGGCGCGACCGTCGGGCTGTCGAGTACGCGACCGAGGCGCGTGCGCTCGCGGCCGTCGTCGTGGGCCTCGACGTAGAGGATCAGGCTACCGGGCTCGACGTAGACGTAGCCGCCGCCCGACGGGTAGTAGGCCTTCGAGGCCGTGTAGCGGAAGGTCTTCTTGGGCGCGGTCATCGCGTGCCTCCCTTCTGGTACTGCGCCAGGAGCCCCTGCGCCGCCTGCACCACGGCGCCCGCCTCGCCGAGGGCCGCAATCTTCGCCTCTCGGAGCGTCGGCACGGCATCGACACCGGACCACGCACGGACGGTCACGCTGCCCATCCCGTAGCCGTAGTGCGCGACCACAGAGCACCGCCACACTCGGCGCTCCTTGCCGCCTCGTCGCGCGTTCGGGACCCACTTCACGCCGGGCTGACACACGGCCCAGAGGTTGTTTCCGAGCCAGGCCGTCCAGAGGCCGTCGGCGTCACGGCGCCATCCGGGGACTTGCATCACTGGAGCACCTCGACGTTGATCTCGACCTCGCGCTCCGCCCGCGCCAACTTCTTGAACGCCTCGTCGAGAAGCCCGCGCGCTGCGGTCAGCCGCGTGATCCAGGCCTCGACCTTCGCGGCCTCGGCGCGCCGCGCCGTCTTCGTCGTGGCGTCGACCATGGCCGTCACAGCCTCGCGCAGCTCGTCGATGTCGAGGTCGTCATCGATCGCGGTGATCGCCTCGCCCACGTCCTCCATCTCCGGGATACCGGTCCCGACCGCGACAACCTTCGACTCCGAGGCGAAGAGGCGCGCCTCGTCGGGCTCGACGAGGAAGCCGTCGTCGAGAAGTTCGAGCTGCGTGTCGTCGATCGTGATGAAGGTCCTGGTCATGGCGTCACCCCCGCCGCCCACGCGGCCAGCGTGCAGGTCGTCCCCGCGGCGAGGATCACGACCTCGTCGCCGTCGAACATGTAGGTCGCCCCCGGCCCGGCCTTTGCGACGGCGTCGCGCACGCGACGCGAGCATGCGTCGGTGAGCTTGATCTTGAGGCCCTGGTCGCCCCGGCGCAGGTGGAGCTTGTAGCGCTTCACCTCGACGTAGGTCACGACGTCGATCTCCGTCGCGTCCGCGACGATGCTCTCGGGCTCGTTCGCGACCTTCCCGCTCGGCTTCGTCGTCGGCCTGCCGTCGGTCATGGCCGGCGTCGAGACCGTGTAGCCCGGGTCCGAGAGGTCGATCGACCGCCAGCGGGCGATGCCGCCGCGGGTCTGAATCCACTCGAGGAAGCGCTGGGCGTTGTCCTCGGTGACGATGAGGCGCTCGGTGCTCACTTGGGGCCCTCCTGGTCGGCCGTCGGCGACGGGCCGGTGATGATGGCGTCGAGCGTCGCGACCTTGCGCTCGAGGTCGGTGAGCGTCGCGCGCAGCCGGACGACGTCGTTCTCGGCGCACACGAGGCGTCGGCGGGCGCTCTTGATCAGCTTCACGATCGCCTTTCCGGTCTCGGTGGTCATCGGGCAGCCTTTCTCCCGCGTCCGCCGCGGGCCTTCTTGGGGGCGGGCACCTGCGCCCACCCCTCGGGGAACTCCGGGACCGTCTCGCCCTCGGGGGCCTTCGGGCCCTCGGCGAGGACGGCCGTCGCGATGGGGTCGATCGCCGCCTGCTGCGCCACGCAGGCGGGGCACTTGACCGACATCCACTTCGGGCCGCAGGTGCAGCTCTCGGGCTTGCCGGCGAGCCCTGCGGCCTGCAGGCGCGCCTGGAACTCCGCCTCCATCCGCGTGCGCCAGGCGTCGCAGGCCACGGCGCGCCGGGCGTCGGCCTCGCGCTGCGCGATCGTCGTCGGGTGCGCCTCGTGGCGTGCGCGACACACCGGGCACTGCGCCATGTAGCCGCCGCCCTGGCCGAAGGACCGCGGCACGTAGACGCCGCCCTGGCCCCTGCACTTCTCGCAGCCCTCGAAGGCGTAGTAGCGCTCGCGGTCCCGTCGGTGCGACGGGCAGCTCGGGGGCCAGTCCCACCAGGCCGCCCCCGAGGGCAGTGTCTCGCCCGTCGCGAACGCTCCCGCGCCCGTGCAGTGGTAGCAGAGGCCCGTGTAGGTCCCGGCGTACAGCTCGGCCGGGTAGCCCGTCCCCTGGCCGCACAGGGGCTTGCCGCAGCGGCGGCAGGGCTGCGCGGGGAAGAAGCCGTCGCGGTCCATCGGCATGGCCTATTCCCCCTCCGTCTCGTCGACGACCCACCCGGACGTCGCGCGGTGCGTGCCGTTGACCTCGGTGCGCCGGGTCGCGCCGCAGGCGCACGTCTCGACGTAGACGACGCAGCCGTGCGGGGCCCCGGAGCACCGCCCGCTGGCGACGCAGTAGAACCAGGGCCGGACCTTGGCGGGGCCCATCTGGTGATGCCGGTGGCGCTTCATCGGCATGGCCTAGACCTCCTCCCGGATGATGCGGCGCGGGCCCGTGAGCCAGCAGGCGAGGATCTCGCCGCAGTCGCGCAGCTCGACGCGCGCCCGGCCACCGATGAAACCGGCGTTGGCGAGAGCGCGCGCGCTCTCGTAGGCCTTGCGGCGGTTCGTCTCGGTGCTGACGGTGCGCCAGGGCTGCCCGGGGCCGTCCTGGACGCGCACCTCGTAGAAGCGGACGACGTGGATCATGGCCTACCTCCCCCTCTTCGCCGGGACGCGCTTGGCGCGCCGGTCGTGGCAGGTGTCGCACTCGTACTGCTTGACGCCCATCCAGTGGGCCAGCCCGATCGTGACGTCGAAGAACACGCCGCCGCACGGGCACCGGACGTTGCGGATGTCGATGCGTCCGGCGCGGTCGCGCGCTCTCCCCGTGGGGTCGAACATCTAGCGCCCCCTCGCGGAGACGACGGACGCCGCGCGCAGCTCGCCGCCCTTGTCCGTCAGCCAGACGTTCCTGAGGACGCCGAAGCGCGCGCCCTCGACGATCAGGAACATCAGGTCCGGGTTCGGCCGGTTGCGGACCGTGTGGTACGTCGCGCCCCGCTTGCCCGTGAGCCGGTAGACCGGCCGCCCCTCGTCGAGCTGACCGGGCGGCAGCGTCTCGACCTCGTACAGGCGTCCTCCGAGCGTGATCGTCATCGCGAGCCCCCTTCCTCGTCACCCTCGTCGTCGTTCGCCAGCTCCGAGCTGTCCGCGCCGCAGTCCCGGCAGCGATAGTGGATGCGGTCGCCGAGCTGCCCGAGGTAGCCGAGCGGCCCGCCGCAGAGGGGGCAGGTCATCGCGAGCCCTCCATCCGCGCCGCCATCTCTAGCATCACTGACAGCTTGACCTGCAACGATGCGACACGCGGATCGTCACTGTAGCCGCTTCCGTACTTGGCCGACAGCGCGCTCAGGATGAGCTGAATCTCCGCAACGGTCAGCATGACGGCTCCTCCTCGTCGGTCGCGATGTACCAT
>Ga0172379_10008332_pt1 | contig 13081 bp, 8 predicted proteins | sample GrowelOW334metaG_FD_119756 | JGI IMG/M metagenome (GOLD analysis project Ga0172379, IMG submission 119756) | Groundwater microbial communities from an aquifer near a municipal landfill in Southern Ontario, Canada - Groundwater well OW334 metaG | ecosystem: Environmental > Aquatic > Deep... | reverse complement strand
CTGAATCAGAACCTGAAACAGATGTTCAGGTAATAAAAGAAGAAATCAATGAAAATCCTGTAGCAAAACTACCTCAATTTCATTACGATTCTCAAAGTGCAGCAAGAGAATTAGGAATGGAAAAAAGTTTTTTTGATGAGTTGCTTTTTGATTATAAAACTGATGCTAATCTCATCAGCAATCAAATCACTCAAGCTATTATTGCTTTTGACACCCATACATGGAGAGCTAGTGCAGCTAAACTCAAAGGAATTAGTGATAACCTTCGTATGAACGAAATTTCTGAAGAGCTTGCAATTTTGTCAAAAACAAACGATGCACAAGAAGCTAAAAAAGCTTCTGCGCGACTTAACAACTATCTCGATCAACTTTAAGAGGAACAACCATGACTTTAGGACTTAAAAATCGACTTCGCCTCATCAGTCTCCTTCCGATTCTGATTTTGTTTTCGCTTGCCAGTTATTATGTTTATACGTCGTACTTGAGCTTTCAATCGGCCCAAACACTTCAATCACGCCTCGAAGAGAATAAACAGCTTAATGACTTAATTAATAATATTTCCCGCGAACGCGGTATGACCGTGATGTATTTGGGTAATGCATCCGCTACAACGCTAGCTTCTCTAAAAGCTCAACGTGCCATTGTTGATCAAAAGATCAAAGCCTTTGATACAAGCTATACTTCACCTAAAACTACCGCCATGATCGCAGCATTGGAAAAAGCGCGACACCAATCAAAACCTTCTGTCGATAATCAAACGGCTGATTTTAATGAAATTTTTGATGATGTCTATGGAAAATCACAAACAGCATTGATTGGTGAACTCTCCTCACTAGCAGCTCTCCAACTAGATGACCAAGTTTCCGCTATGGAGAACAGCTACCTTTCTTTAGTGCGTGCCAATGAGCACACCAGTTTAGAGCGTGACTATATTACCTATATTCTCTCCCGCGGAACTGCACTAGAAGACGAAGAACTCAACCGATGGCTTAGTTTTGTTGCAAAAGCTGATGCATTAAATTTTGATTCTATTGTCAATAAACCTTTGCGTGATTCCTTAAATACTTCTCTTTTCACCGAGGACAATACAGAATTATTTCAAGACATTACTGCGGAGCGCGGTGTTATTTTGCGAACAGGCAGTGATGCAACGTATGAAACGAAATCAGGTATCTGGTTTGCTATGCTTTCTGAAAAAATCAATGCTATCAGTGAAACTGAAAAAATTCTGCTCGACAGCATGGATACACGTGCAAGTGTGATTAAAACTCAAGCCATACAGCTCCTTATTAGTACGATTACCGTGTGGTTAGTATCCGTTTTACTTGGTATATTAGGATACTTGCTTTCCAATGAAATTGCAAAAAATATTAAAAATCTTGAATCCGTTCTTAAGCGTGTTGCTGAAGATACACACGATAATGAAGCGGATGCTCTGAGCAAGTCCATCAACCTTGATACTTCAGCAGGTACAGCACAAGCCTATGCCCTCTTAGAACGTATTATCGAACAGACACTTGGTGATAAACAATTTGCACAAGAAGCCAGTGAAGCAAAATCAATGTTCTTGGCAAATATGTCTCATGAAATTCGAACACCGCTTAATGGAATTGTTGGATTTACGGAACTTCTCAAAGATACTGAACTCCATGATGAACAACGAGAGTTTATTGATATTATCGAAAAAAGTTCTGAGAATCTTCTTGAAATTATCAATAATATCCTTGACCTCTCTAAAATTGAAAGTAATAAACTTGAAATTGAAGACATCGCCTTTAATCCTATGGATGAGTTTGAAAGCGCTGTTGAAGTGTATGCAGTTCGTGCTTCTGAAAAACACATTGACCTTGGTTGTTTCATTGACCCAAGTCTTGAGCGCCCACTCAAAGGAGACCCGACCAAAATAAAAGAAGTTATTATTAATCTTCTTAGTAATGCGGTCAAATTTACCAATAGTGGCGGTTCAGTTAACGTTGATGTTCGCCGTATCGAATCAGAAGAACCTAATCGTGCACGCGTTCGCTTCCAAGTCAAAGACAGTGGTATCGGTATCACCAGTGAGCAAAAATCCCGTATTTTTGAAGCATTTGGTCAAGCAGATACGTCCATTACCCGCAAATACGGAGGAACAGGTCTTGGTCTTACCATTTCCAGTCGTTTTGTTGAGCTTATGGGTGGAAAACTCGACCTTGAAAGTCAACCAGGAGATGGAACAACATTCTTCTTCGTACTATCATTTGATGAGATTGAAACACTGAACGAACCAGTCAAAGGCTCGTTCTCTAATATCAACGCAGTGATTCATGAAAGCAAAACAAAGAAAAAACTGCAAAGTACCTATCTCAAAGAGTACCTTGATTATCTTGGTGTAAGCTACACCACATTTACTGAGCTTGAAGAGTTAAGAATATTAGAACGCCAAGTAAACTATGATCTTCTCTTTGTTGACAACGATTTCACTGATGATGATGGGCTCATTTCATTTGCTTCGGCCAATGAACAAACTGTTCTGATTACCAAATCGTATTACATGAAAAAAATCGATTCGATGGGTCTTGATTTATTCAAAGTTCTTTATGAGCCATTAAACAGTTCAAAAATACGTGCCGTATTGGAATCGTACGATGCAGAAGCATTTAATACGCGTAAACAAAAAACGTCACGACGTAAAAAGTTTGATGAAAAGAATTCCCGTTTTGCTGCCAATGTTCTAGTAGCAGAAGACAATGTTATTAACCAAAAACTGATCAAACGTACATTAGAAGATTTAGGACTAACCGTAACTCTTGCAAACAATGGGCTTGAAGCGTTTGAAAAACGTAAAAATGGAGAATTCGATCTCATTTTCATGGATATTCAAATGCCTGTACTTGATGGCTTGGAAGCAACACAAGAAATTTTGGACTTCGAAGAGGACTATGATCAACACCATACTCCGATTATTGCACTTACAGCCAATGCGCTAAAAGGTGACCGTGAGCGTTTTATGGCGGCAGGAATGGATGAATACACAACTAAACCATTGGTTCGCAGTGATATTATTGCTTTGCTCAATAATTTTCTTTCTCATAAAATTATTGATTTAAATATTATCCCTAAATCCGCTGATGAGCTTGTCGGATATAACGATACCAATGAGAGCAATGCAAGCAATGATAGAGAAGAAATAATTCAAATCAAACCTCTAGACGAAGAGGTACTTGTTGAAAACACTTTGATGGATGATAAATTAGAGATTTCTACAACTACCAATGAGGAAGTCAAGATTGAAAGTAATAATGATGAAACTCTTGCAGTTGAGAGTGTCCCAGAAACTTTAGAATCCGGTGAAGCTCCTACTATGCACGAGTCTGCATATGATGCTGATATTTTGATAGCAAAACAAAGCTCACTAGAAATGAAGCTCTTTACCCGTATTCTTGATGATCTGGGCTATACCTATGTCAGTGTAAACAATGTAGATGAACTCTACTCAAATGTACAAAACAAGCGATATAAGGTTGCATTATTTGATAAAGGACTAGCGAGTCTTAATCTAAAAGAACTCTCTGATATAATTCGTGAAAATGATAGTGATATTTCTTTGATTATGCTGGTTGATCCATCACTAGATAATGATAAGAACGATACGCTTTATGTCCATGAGATGATTAAAAATATTGTTAATAAAGACTTATTACGTCTTGTGTTTGAAAAATTTATCTAAATCAGGAACCTATAAATGGATGTAAAAAAACTTAAAGTTTTAGCAGTAGATGATGATTTAATCAACTTAAAACTGTTAAAATCAATGCTTATGAAGTCGCCTAATGTAGCACAAGTTATAGAAGCAAAAAATGGTGCTGATGCTATCGGTATTCTCAAATCACAAGATGATATTGACATCATTCTACTCGATATTATCATGCCAGTAATGGGTGGTATCGAGATGCTTAAAGTCATCCGTGCAGATGATTCACTACGTCAACTTCCGGTGATTGTTCTTACAACGGATGAGACTAAAAAAGGTGAAGCATTGGATTGCGGAGCAAACGGTTTTTTGATGAAACCTATCCGCGAAAAAGATGTTGTTTCTAAAATAGCACAACTTACGATATAAAAATTTCTCGTCATTCCCGCTTTTGCGGGCGAAGTGCCCTTGCAGTAAATGACGAGAAGATTACAACTTCTGCCATGTTCGCTTATGAACTCGTATCGGCTCTGTACTGAGATTATGGTCCATAACAGTCACATCCATCAATATCATTGTATCTTTACCTGTACCAATCGCTAAAACATGAGCAGCAGTACAATTAATAGGTTTTGCTCCACGAAATGAATACGCTAACGATACACTAGCGTCAAACATAGGTGTTACTCCATCTGAGCCATTAACTGTAATATCAAGATTTTCTAAACAATGACTTCCCGATGCTACTGAAATATCAAAACCCTGTGCTCGCATAACAGCAAACTCTGTTGCGCTATCGGCAAGTAACTCCGCTTGGGCACGTAGATAATTATCACCCGTAGATTTAGCTCCTATTGATGCATTTCCGAGCAACATTACCCCACCAAGCGCAACCATTACAACAACAAAAATTGCCAGTATCATCGCAAATCCGGATCGTTTAGTAGCGTACATGGACTCTCCTTTCACGACAAATCGCTTGACTTTCAACATCGCTTGCACTCAAATTGTTATCTAAACCACGCATACATACTTTTAATCTCCATACTAAGCCACGATCACTCACTCCTGGATTAGCCATAAAATCAGTTGCATTGTAGTCTGCATAAAAATGGGCTACATTTTGACCCAAAATATTTTGATTTGTTGCAACTGTGTATCGTTCTGCTATCCATGGCTGGAAATTGCTATACATCCTGAAAATACCATTATCATCCACACGAAATGCATACCCGGTTCGTAACAAATACTTACGTTTACCATCGGTAGCATTGTTTTCAACAGTATTTAAAGTAAGTGCTGTAGGAGCTGAAGCTGTAATCCTATGAAATCCTGCACTTCCTGTGACCCCACCATTTAAACCAAAACGACTACACGCATTAACATCAACACTATCAGCATCATAAAGCGCAGAACCCGTAATATCTGCAGGAGAGTTTATATCCAATGCATGAATAACATTCCCAGCCATCGTATAATTTGCATCCAATGCTGTGATCACATTTCCAGCTCCTAACGTGGTCTCTTCACTCCATCCAGGACGACTTCCGCTAATCCCACGCATACTATCATTATCTACACCGATAAACGCTACCGTATAATCACTCACATCTCCAGCTGTAGGAGGACCATAGCACACACCCTCTCCCATAGTTTGATCCAAATTAACAATCGAACTGCTAATTGCATTTTCAAAATATTTGGAAACTTGCTCAAGTATATGATCCGCTTCTGCCACTCTTTTGCTGTATTCTTGAGTACGGTATATCCCCTCGTAATATTGACGAATCGCTTCGAGGGCGATCCCCCCTACGATACCCATAATGACAATAACAAAAAGAAGTTCAATAAACGTAAACCCTCGTCGATAATCTTGAAATTTCATCTTAATTACCTTTGTTGGATTTGAAAAATGTCAATACTATGTCCGTATTAGTCGCAGGATTATTAAACCGTGTAACGATCCTCTTGAGATGGGTTGCGGTTGCCAACGATCCATCGGGGGCCATAACATTCGATGAACCAAGCATCCACGTTGCTGTAGCAGTATTACCAGCAGTTGCTACCGTAGAATCAACATACCGTACTTCATACGTTGCATTTACATCATAACTCGTTCCATCAGCAGCTGTGATAGTTATTAGTTCCGTTCCACCATTGAGCTGTTCAATACCATTAGCGAGAACCCCCGTTCCATTCGCAGGAATAGCAGATGGATGAGCAGCGCCGCACTGCATCGAAGAAACATTTTCATCCGATCCCCAACGGTAACCACCTACACGTGTACAATTCAAATCACCCGTATCAGGATTCATGACCAAAGGTCCCGATCCAGAAGCTAGATAATTACCATCCCATCTTGCTTGAAACTTATCGAGCGTCCATCCCGAAAGACGTGCCATGATGTCATCATCGATTGCCATCCCTTTGGAAGCATTATTAGCTATAGACATCATTGTCGGAATTGTCATAACACTAATAGCGATAATGACAATGGCAAAAATCAGTTCAATCATCGCCATGGCAGAACGCATTTGAGATAAACCTATCATCGAATTGCTGGAGCATAATCGGTGGTGCTGTGCCATCCTGTTCCCCTACTCGTTGTTTTACTGCTTTTCGTACTTTCATTGGACGTTTTTGCACTGCCTGTTGCCCCTACTGCCGGAACTACATTGATGTTAAAACATGGGTGTGTTAAACAATCGAGATGCGCTCCATCGGGATCTTGATACGGCAATGCATTGGCTCCATACCACAACCATGCGTCGGTATCTATATGAGCTTTGGCGCTGTAAGGAGGTGTTTGTGCACCAAAAGCATAGCTTTCAACTCCGTTTGTCGCATTGGGGGTTACATTTGCAGGGTTAGCTCCCGTTACTACAACGGTTACATTTGCATCTCCGTACATTGGATCTATATGCAAGCTGTTGATATACCATAATGCCTCATTTCGGCTTGGAAGAAACGTTGTTCCGGCAAGACTTGAAACATTATAAATTTCATACCATGAATTCGCACTGAAGGCAACATCTCCAAAGACTCGCACATCACGTGGAATGACACGCCCATACACGAAAGTAACATTTTGATTGCCAATCGTAGTTGCGTTTACCTCATCCGTAGTATTGACATCGATTTTCGTAATATTAAAATCAAACTTATCAACCAACTTGGTCTCATTACGATCATAATTTATTTTAAAATGAAGCACCGCAGAACCATTGTGATCAACCGTAAAAATATCTTTCGTTACGCCAGTCACATCAATATTTGTTCCCAGTGTTCGATTCACATCACCTATCACTATAGCATCATGAAGATACTGGCTAGAAATCTTACTAAGATTAGTAACAGCAACTGGCGTATACGTTATATTAATATCTTTTGCTTTTGCATAACATAGTGTGTTGTAATTTTGAGTAGTTCCACCCATTGCATTTTTAGCTGTAATATTCAAATCTAGCAATCCACTCATATTAAAATCATTACCCGCAGTATATGGGTTTGAGAGATAAGTAAAACTACCATTATTAACATTTCGAACACTGCTATTTAAATCAAAATGGTGAGGCACAAATCTAAGTTGCTTCGTTGCTTTAATTAAACAACCAACGGGAATAATATTAATATCATCTGTACCCAGGGTACATCCTCCATTAAGCTGATCTGTTGCAGTCCAATTTCCATCCACAACCGTTACATTAATATCCATTACATCATTATATGAAAAACTAGACAGGCTTGCTGAACCTTGAGTAAAACTGATAGATAATGGATTAGACCCCGATACAGGACAAGTTGGCATTGAAGGTGCAAATATCTGTGATGCACTCGTATTTGGTGTCACAGTACCTAAAGTAGTTGTATAACCACTCACATTTGCATCAGATACTGTTGTTGTTGCATTTAGATCCAATTTATATGTTGTCCCGGATAATAACCCCAAAGCAGTTCCATTAACATCAATTACATACGTTTTTGGTCGGATAGCAAATGTATCTGAAAAGGACTTTATAGCTTGATCATCGTGCTTGGTAATTATAAATTGCATATTTTTAGCAGCCATACTAATATTTGCATCAAAACATGTTACTGAACTTGCAGCCGGTATAGCTAAGTTTGCAAATAATTGCTGCATATAACCGTTATTATCCGTCATATTAACATCTACATTAATAGCACTTGTCAATGGTGTTGCACTGTCATTAGCACTTGTCCCTGCCAAAACACAGTAACGTTTATTTAAAGGAGCTACTTTCGTTGCAAGATATTTTTTAGGCCACTTCGATGTCCATGATGCATTTGATATATCTTCAGTTACACGAAAAGCTCCGCTCAAACTTGGTGAATACACAGAACAGTTTCCCCAGACCTTGAGATCATCTATTTCATGGGCATTACATCCACCTCCTGTACCAGAAGTCAAAGCAAAACGAACGAAATCTGGAGTTGTTGACTGATTATATACTGGAAGTTTTGCATCAAATTTATTAATAACCACTTGATACCCATTCCCGTCATTAATATCTCTCTTAAGTGTAAGATATAGATGTTGATTACTGCGTGCATCAACTGTCATTTGATATATATCTCCTTGTAATTTAGGTGGATTTGTATAATCAACAAGTGGGGCGAGAGGTGTTGTGATAGGAGGATTTCCATACGCTTCAGCCAAAAATTCATATCCAGTTGTTCCACTTCCATCACCACGAATAACTGCTGCATTCGTATGAAATCCTCCAGTTCCTGCTACTGGATTTACTCTTCCTTCCGTCGGATTTGCAAAGTTTCCATATTCATCCAATCCAAGACCAAGCCATCCCCCCTGAAATCCAGGTTTACTTGGACTTGCAGCTGTATTTTGTGCATACCCCATCGATCCACCATATCCACCAGGTATTGGACTTGCCCCTACAGCTGAATCATACAAAACAGCTACAACACCGTCTGCTCCATAAGCCCCTAATCCGGCTTGAGGCGTACTTTCTTCAAAACATCCACCATATGCATAATGTTTAAACTCTACAATAATCAAATTTTCTTTTGATGGAAATTCATAGTCTTTTGTTACAGCGGTTGCAATATTCTTCTTTCCTGGTGTCAACTTTAGATTTCCTGCATTAATAGCAGGAGTAAATCCACCGCTACTAAAAAGTGTTCGCCACTTTGAATCTAAAGTTGTATCAAAATTATCTGTATAACATATAGGAGCTGTTGTCTGTTCTAAAATTGTTGCAGTCGCCGTAGAAAGTCCTAATTGTACCGATGAAGAAGGCTGAGGAGTGCTGAGATTTACTGTAAAACTTTCATCCAACTCAATAGGCTGATCATGAATAATGTACATTGTCACAGGAGTTGTTGTCTCTCCTGCTGGGATAGTCACTGATCCATTTTGAGAAATATAATCTTCACCTCCAGCAGTAATACCAACTGCCGTACCGTCTTGTGTTGTAAAATTGACTGTCACATCATAGCCAACAGCTTCAGAAAGTTGTACCGTCATCAGCATATTACCAGAAGACCCAAAAGGCAAATTCAAATCTTCAGCTGTTTGATAGACTGCTTGAGAAAATCCGACGGTGACCATTTGAGGTATTACCGTAATTTGAACCGTTTTACTATCTGCTCCTTCACTATTACTTGCTCCTACTGTAAGGGTATATACCGTCCCTACTGCTCCTAATGCACTGCTATTTGCCACCTTAATAACACCGGTGTTACTGATGATTGTAAAGGGAGTTCCACTATTAATCGTAAAAGTTGTGGGAGTCGTACCTGTTGTTAACACCGGACCCGTAGCAACCGCCGTACCATTAACCGAGCCACTGACGATACTAAATGTCTGTAACGCTGTCACTGTTGGGCCAGGAACATCGGTCAGATTAACTTTAATTGTTGCAGGAAGACTATCTACTCCACCTTTTGTTGCTTTTACAAATAATGTGTAAGAATGCGTAGGAAAAGCAAGATTTTCGTAATCTAAAACCTGTCCTGATTTAACAGTAATTAAACCAGTACTACTATTGATAGTAAGAATCGAATCACCTGTTCCGCCTGGAACAACAGAATATGATGTGGCATTAGTAGCATCCACGGTTCCAATACTGGTAGAATTTTCTGGAATGTTAAAAGCTTGATCATTAATAGTCGGTACTGTCGGAGCGACAGTAAATGTCACAGAAAGATCTAAATTTCTTCGGTCATTATTACCGTACCCAACCGCATCCATTCTTATATAAATTTTATCTCCATTTGAAACGCTTATCCCCGTTTTAGAATGATTTTTTGAACTCGTTCTAGTATATACTTCACTATTACCACAACCAGTTTTACTTACACTAAAATAATACACTTTATCTTTATCTCCAACATTAGCAGAAATATCAATTAGTCCATTTTGTGTTATGTCAAAATAAATATAATCATTTGGATCATCACTCTCCCTTACCTGAAAACTACCATTCCAAGATGTGTCAGATGATGATAAAGTATCTGTTAAATCACCATTACAACTGTCATCAGTGGCCCCCCACACTGAAACAGCAAACATCATCACTAGTCCAAAAATGGAAAGTAATCGAAGTATAAGCTTAAGAGTTGGATTCCGTGTCGTGGCACAGAATGACGTTAGGGTTTTCATTTTATCCTCCTTGGGATTTTAATACACATCATCGTGTGTTTTGCTCGTCATTCCCAACTTGGTTGGGAATCCAGCTCTTTCAAGATGGATCCCCGTGTCAAGCACTAGGATAACGGGAAGCTTGTGCAGTTTTAGCGATGGTTCGAAAATCTCAAAAGAAAGTTTCTCTAAAACATCCCGATTTAATCAGTAAATATGGGGATGTTTTAGAGAAACTTTCTTTTGACGCATACAGATCTGTTTTACGCAATCTCACGTTTTAATCCTGCGATATAACTGTCTATATCACCAATTTCAGTCGTTGCTAGCTGTCCGCTTTTATAAAGTTCTAAATCTTCCAATAACTCATGTTCAAGAACAGAGCTATCTTCTTTTTTTCGCACTTCAAATTTAGTGATAAGATCACTATTTAACGAATTAATAATCGTCATAAACTGCTCAAATTTGCTATCTTCTATTTCTAAAGTAACTGTTTTCATTTCACCCTCCTTGGGATTTTCAGGCACACACTATCAGGGCTCGGTAACGAACACTCTAGTAACCCAAATTTTAATACCATATTATCGACAAATATAGCCGATTTCTAAAACATATTTCTCTTTAAAAATAAAGAGAAAACGCCATCTTCCTAAGTGTATTCTAGCTAATATTAAAACATAATTAAATTGTGTTATTAGATATTATATTTATCAATTTTTACTCATAATAACTATTGAACCGTTGATTTTTCTGTGTTATAATCGATTTCACTTCAAAATTTACATTAAGGCAGTACCCCATGAATATTTCTCTCGTCGGACGCCACATCGAACTTAGCGATGCGATCAAAGATCATCTAATGCATTCCATCGATACTCTCACTAAATTTCATCTCGACCTTATCAGCGTCAATGCCATCGCCAGCATGAATGAGCGTAAAAAAGGGGTTACAATTGAGTTTACTATCAATGTAGCGGGAAAAAATACCGTAGTTATCACCCAACGAGACAATGATCTCTATGCCGCGATTGACATAGCCATCGAGCGTGCTCAAAAAGCACTTCGCCGTTTGCACGATCGTTTGAGTGATCATAAAAATGAAGGGCTAAATGAAGCGAAAAATGCTGCTGCCCATACGGTTGACTTGCATGCAGTTGGTGAAGCAATGGAGGATGAGATTGTCCCGATGGAACTGGAGCTTTATAAACCTCAAGAGGTAGCTGATGTGCTGGAAAGCCTCAAGGACGGCGGGAAGCAGTTTGAGGTGTTTTACGACATCGAGGGGAAAATGCGGGTACTCTTTAAGCGTAATGATGGGAAATTTGGGTTGTATTAAATACCACCCAATCTTTTCTTTTTCATAAGAAAAGTATGCAAAAGAAAATCGCCTCTGCAACAAATCGCTTCCGATACGCTTGGCACTTCTGCCAGCGATCGGGCTCTTTGTCTGTTGCAGAGGCCTATTAATATTTATCCAACCACTTTTTAACTTCTTTTACTATCTCTTCATCTTCACCAATATCTGCCCATCGAAACTTTTTACCGCTTTGGATACTTCCTTCTAGCAAATCTCCTGATGAACGAAATTTTAAATCCAATGCCGCAATCTCAAATCCGCTGACACAGCTTCCAAACGACTCTAAGCGTGCATTTTTACCCGATGTGTTGGTATAGAGGTAGCAATAACCCTGAAGCCCAGTACGACTTACTCGTCCTCTCAGCTGATGAAGGGTGGAGAGTCCTAGCCGTTCGGCTCCTACGATAATGACCGTGGTGAGACGCGGGAGGGAAATGCCTACTTCTACTACTGTTGTAGCGATGAGCAGAGAGCCTTTCTCACGAAACTCGCGTAATACTGACTCTTTTTCTTTGTCTTTGCCGTGGGTGACGTAGACGTTTTCAAATTTCTTTTCCCAAAAGCCTCTGGCTTCATCAATGCTTTGGTAGTTAATACTTTCACTTTGCTCAACCAGCGGATAGACGAGCAATACTTGATGGTCTTGCGCTATTTCACTTCGTATATGCTCTAGTAATAGATTGAAATCGTTTTTATGGATGATTTTTGTTTCAATGTTTTTAGTAAATGGTGTTTGGACGATCAGACTTACATCGATGTGAGCCGATTCGATCATCGCTAATGTTCGAGGGATCGGGGTTGCGGAGAATTGGAGAAAATGGGGGGCGGAGTCGTTTTCGGTGAGTTTCGAGAGTGCATGACGTTGAGCTGTACCAAAACGATGCTGTTCATCCACCATTACAAGCCCTGCTTCGGGTAGATCACGGTGAAGGAGTGCGTGGGTTCCGATGATGAAATCATACTCCTCTAAAGATCCTTTTTTCGTTGCGTTTGTCACCAAGGCAATGCGTAAATCGGGAAGAAACTTTTGCGCTTCTTCGTACAATTGAGCCGCAAGTATCGTCGTAGGTGCCATAAGGATGGAGCGATAGGGATGCATCAGCATTACAGAAGCTAAAATCACCATCGTTTTACCCGATCCAACATCCCCAACGATCATACGACGTGCCGCGACCTCACCCGATAAATCGGCTTTGATTTCCTTAATCGCTTTTATTTGATCATCTGTGAGAATGAAAGGGAGAGTTTTGCTCCACTTTTCAACCTCTCCTTTGGCTTTATAATGAGTAGGATGAAAACGCCGTTTGAGTTTAAGACGGCGCATATAGTCAAAGAGTTCGGCAAATTTAAGGGCATTCAGCTGATGGTCACTAAGAGGCATGGGGATTTTAGGAAAATGAATGTCGTAGAGCGTTTGTGCAATATTCTCTGG
>Ga0172379_10008331_pt1 | contig 13081 bp, 17 predicted proteins | sample GrowelOW334metaG_FD_119756 | JGI IMG/M metagenome (GOLD analysis project Ga0172379, IMG submission 119756) | Groundwater microbial communities from an aquifer near a municipal landfill in Southern Ontario, Canada - Groundwater well OW334 metaG | ecosystem: Environmental > Aquatic > Deep... | reverse complement strand
GTCTTTTTATTATCTATAGATAAAGGTGCCAGTCATGATCAGGCAAGATCATTAGCATTCATTAGTCTAGTATTAACCAATCTCCTTTTAATTGTTACCAATTTGTCTCAGTTAAATCATTTTATCGATATTCTTAAAGAAAAAAACAAAGCTCTTTATTGGGTGATAGGATCAACGATAATGTTTTTAACAATTGTGTTTTACCTGCCATTTTTCCGTAATCTTTTTCACTTTACCAATCTTCATCTCAACGATGTGATCATGGCGGTAGGAATTGCTTTGTTTAGTATGATTTGGTTTGAAGGAATTAAGGTTTTAAAAAATAAAAACTAAAAAAACAATTTAATTATTCCATTTCCTACCATTGAAGCTCCAAGTAGTAGAATAATATATTCTGTTATTTTCAGAATTTTTTTGATTGGAAATTTAAGGTAAGTAAAGAACATCAAAATTCCAAACGTGGAAGCAAAGATAAAACCAATTATTAAGCCGATAAAATTTTGAATAAAAACAGAGAGCAGAGAAGTACTGGCAGTAAACAAAGCAATTTCAAAACCTTCGCGCATAACCAAAAACATAATCGTAAAAAATAACGAAATATCAAAGAGATTACTTTGTAATTTTTGGTGAGCTTTAGCAGCAGTTTTTACTTGGATTTTATGAAGCAGATTATGCAAAGAAATAGTTGTGTATGTAATGAATAAACCTGAAAAAATTAAAAGAAAACTCTCTAGTAACTCTCGATTTTTATCGTTAAAAACAACTTGAGTATAAGCACTGAAATAGTAAGTGAGAGTAGCCAATAACAAAGAAAGAAATATTCCAATTCCGGCTGATAGATAAATTTCAAACTCTCGTTTGAGTTTTAGCTTTTTAGAAATTCCTAAAAATACTCCAATAATTAAAAAAGCCTCCAAAAATTCTCTAAAAGAAACAAGAGCAGTCGCCAACATAATTAATTATTACTTAATAAGTAAAAATCATATTATAACTTATGTGCTTTTTTAATCAACGTTTCTTTTTTTGTCTTCGTCATTTTTTTGATTTCAAACTCTCTTTTTAGAGCTTCACTGACCGTTTTGTATTTTTCACAGTAAACTAGATTTACTGGTCTGCGGGTTCGGGTATATTTAGATTTTGAGTCAATATTGTTATGTTCTTTAACGCGTCTTTGCAGATCCTTTGTTTGTCCGCAATAAAGAGAATTGTCTGAACAACGGAGAAGATAAATGAAATACATAAAAAATTATGAAAACGTCAAAGTAACTGTAGTTCCAATTTTTTTTACTGAAACTACATCAATCTTAATTCCATATAAATCACATATCTGCTTAACCAATGAAAGACCGATTCCATGACCGGCTTCTTTATTAATTTGATTACCGCGATAAAAACGTTTAAACATTTGATCAATCTCATCTTTATTCATTCCGGATCCTTGATCTTTGACTTGAATAACAAGTTTTTTATTAATTTCTTTTACATTTAATTTAATAATCTTATTTGGTGAAGAAAATTTAATTGAATTGGAAATAAGATTTGAAAACATTATTTCTAGAAATTCAACCGGTAAAACAACTTCAATCGTTTGGGGGAATGTCCCTAATAATTGAAGATGTTTTTCATATAAGATAACGGCAAATAACTTTCTCAATCTTTCAAACATCGGGAGCATCAATATTTTTTGAGGTCGGGTTGAAATATAAATATCTTTTTTCATTTTGGTTAGAAGAAGCAATTTTTCCAATATCGTATTAATATGAAACAGATCATCTTTGATATGTTTTATTTCACCCAGATTTTTGTTTTCGGATTCAATCAGTTCGAGCGAAGTAATGGCGCGCGTTAACGGTGTTTTTAATTCATGGGAAGCGTTTGCAATAAACTCTTTTTGCCGCTTGGTCATATCTCGTAATCGATCGGTCATGTCATTAAATTTTGTGGCGAGAATAATCAACTCATCTTTTGGATTTCCTTTTACATGAACGTGGATCTCGCTTTGTTCAAAATCTAACTGTTCGATCGTGTTTGTCAGTTTTCGGATAGGAAGAAAAGTTTTGAAAGATAAAATATATCCAACAAAAAAACTACCAAGTAATGTTGCCATTCCCAGAACCGAAAAAACAGTTATCATAGTTTGCCTCATAATTATGTAATCAGAAATTGATTTAGCCAGAACCATCACCCCGGAAATCCTACCGTCGTTAATTAAAGGGACAATAAAGGTATTTAACTGTAGAGAATTCCACGAAATCTTAGTTTGCAATAGTTTTTTTGAAGTAATTACTTGTTTAACGTTGGGAATGATATTTTTTCCCATGCTTTGATTATTGTCAACCGTAAAAATACCATAAGATCGGACAAGATTATTTTTGGAATCAAAAAAAATAGCCGCTAAATCTTCATTTACTAAAAACTCACGAAGTGACGATCCGTCGGAATCCTTTTTGAAAGTAATTATGTTGTTATCAATAACTAAACGATTATTAATTATTTCGTTCATATGCTCGGATAGACTTTTTTTTATTTGATAATCAACCATAAAATTAAAAATTGCAAAAAAAAGGGAATAAAGGATGAGAATAAATATAAAAAGATATAAAGTAAAAAAAACCGCAAAGCGGTGGCGTGATGTTAACTGGAACATAAAATATAACCTTTATTTTTAACCGTTCTTATTAATTTTTTCTTAAAGTTATCATCAATTTTTTTTCTGAGGTATCGGATATGAACATCAATAGTATTAGATAAAGGGTCAATGTCTTCTCCCCAAACATGGTGAAGAAGGGTAATACGATCAATAGTTTTATTTTTATGTACGGCCAAGTATTCAAGAAGAGAATATTCCCGGGGTGAAAGGCTGATAATTTTGTTTGAACGCTTAACGGTATTTAAATTAGTGTCAATTACTAAATCGTTGACGGATATAATCGCAGATTGAGTTGTTCCGGATTTTCTGCGAATTAAAGCTTTAATTCTTGCAAGCAGCTCCTCAAAAGAAAAAGGTTTTGTTAAGTAATCATCAGCTCCACTTGTTAACCCTTCAACCGTATCCTCAACCTGACTTTTTGCCGTAAGCATTAGAATGGGGGTAGTATTTTGTTTTAACCTAATCGACTTGCAGATGGTCGGCCCATCTTTATCGGGGAGCATCCAATCGAGGATGATAACGTCATAGGTTTCCGTCTCTGCTTGGAATAAGGCGTCTTCACCATTATCGACATGAGTCACTAGGAAAGACTCTTTTATTAAAAACTTTTTTATATTAGCCGCAATTCGAATATCATCCTCAATAAGTAGAATATGCATAGGCAATTATTGTATCAAATATTGCTGTAACATTGCTTTTGCTGATGCTGAGTGGTCAGCGGGGATCATTTTGTCTTTGGTGTGGAATCCACTTGAAGCGTCAGTCCCGCAATATTTCAACATAATATCATCTCCTCCGGGATGTGAGCCAAAAAATGATGTAATATCGTACAAATGTCCGTCAATAATAAACCAGCAAGAACTCCTATTATTATGTGTCGACAATTGTGAAAATAAGTCCGGAGGTGAGGTTGGAGAAAGCTTAGGCGGGTCTGAGTCGGAGGTGGAAGAAATATTTACTGACTGAGTCGTTGATAAAGTAATTCCGCTTGGAATAACTTTTGAACCGGCAGATGATATTTTTACCGAATAAATTTGCTTACTTAGCAAAGATATAAAGGTAAAAAAAAATATAAAATTAATTATTACTATTCGAGATAAAGATTTGAGTGATTTTTTCATAGTCCGGTTGAGAATTCCTCATTATAGAATTTTTCTTCTGGTAAACCCAAATCTACAAATTGTTTTTTTAAACTTTCCATCATTATCGGGGGACCACAACACAAAATTGAGTTTACTTCATCAATATTCTGAAGACCGATAATTCTACTAGCGGTCAATCGTCTGTTTTCTTCTGTACACCACTTAATAAATTTTATATCAGGGGTATCTTGAACGAGTCGCTCTATTTCATCATTAAAAACTCCTTCCTCAGGGGTTTTGTAACAATAATATATTTTGGTGGACTTGAATTCTTTACGACTGGCCTCATTTCGTAAAATACTTAAAATAGGAGTAATACCGATTCCTCCACCAATCCAAATACTACTTTCTTTATTAATATTCTGTCCAAAAGATCCATATGGGCCGAAAAGATAAGTCTTATCATTTTTTTTCAAATTTGGAAGTCGTAAGGTATAATCACCGGTAATCTTTATCGTTAACCTAACCAATTGGTCTGAAGGGGCAGAAGAAATAGAAAATGGATGAGGTTCTGTTCCAACAGTCCGATTATTAAATCGAACATAAACAAATTGACCGGGTAGAAAATTTATTACTCTTTTACCGACAGGTCTTAAATAGATATTAATAATATCTAAAGATCTTTCAATTCTTTCTATCTCGTATGAAAATTTAGGTCCCAAGCTTTGATAAAAAAAGATTGTATATGAAACTGATATAAGCCCGATTCCGATCATAAAACCAATCCAAATTTTTAATGGAGGAAATGCAGAAACATCACTAACAATAATCAACGAGTGAATTGCTCCCAGTAAAAAAGATACTCCCAAAAACTGATGGGTGATTTTCCAAATATGATAAGGCAACTTGATAAAGACCATAAAAATAAATGAAAGGATCATAAAATATACGGCAAATATTCCCAAATTATAGGCAAGGTCTATCCCGGGGTATAAATATAATAAAGCTGTTTTTAAATTCGGTAGCGATTGAATGGCTAATAACAATGGATGATTAACAATAAAAACAAAACTGACTGCTCCAAGGATATGGTGCATAGAATATACTTTATCCATTCCTCCGAACAATTCTTCGATTTTTTTGTTTCTTGTTGTGAGTACTAAAGTCAGAGACATCAGAACGATTCCTAATAATCCAAAAATTTGACCGAATGACCTATATGGCTGAGAGATAACCAGTTTAAAGTCAGATTTTGAAAGAATCCATAAGTTGACCGTCAACAATAACGGGAAAACGATAATAAAAATAGTCTTAAAAATTTTCATAGTTACTTTTAAAATTAGAAGAATTATTCATCCGTTTGACTAAATTCAGAATTGCGCTCGAACTCCCTATGGACTGCGCCTTGGTTGTCTTCTTGATCCTCTCGATCATCGTCATTTTCTCGTCGATTATTGTCTTTATTAAGGGATGTCGTTGGCGTTAATCCGCTTGAGGATGTTGGGGGTCCTGTTCCGGCTCCTGTGTCCGTATTACTATTCGTCGTTCCCGTTGAGGCGATAAGATATTTTTGCATTCGTGAAACATCGGTTCCATGCTGGCTTAGATAAACGCTAGTCATATCCGTATTGCAGTGAAAGACATTTCCCCCAGGATGAGTCGTTTGAAGTGTAAATACGTCGTATTGTTTGCCAAATAGAGTGATGATACAAGTATTGTTATTTTGAGGCGTATTATTGGAGGATGATAAGACGGGTGTCGGAGATATAACCGCGATAAGTTTTTTTGTTAGATTACTTAATGTATTTGAAACAGTATTTCCCGCTATTGGCTTATTCCCGCTAACTTTAACAATTGGAGTCGGGGTCACCTGTTTTATATCCTGTACCCCTTTTACTTCAGGAACGGCCGGTTTAAAGGAATTCATACTTCCCAATAATTTTACGGTTCCGGCGGCCGATGTTGTTATAGTAAGTCCTGTTAACACCGTTATCAATATGGAAGAAACAAAGTTTTTTGAAATATACTTGATGATATTATCCATATATATAGAATATAAAAATTGTAATTAATGTCAGGATATTTATTAAAGTATCTAACATATTACTTTAAGTCTAATTTATTAGACATTAACAATAGATTAAGAAAATATTCATTTGTTAATAACTGATAACTTTCCAATAATTGGATACTTTTTTTTAATAATATCTCCCCCTATTAAATGTAATTCGTTACTTGAATCTCTACCAGCCAGATAATGATAAGGAGCTCCAAGCTGGTAAAATTCTTTTCCTTTGGTGACGTCGTAAACAAACCCGTCAAGAGCTAAATAAATAGGCATTTCAGGATCTGTTCCATTGAAGTTGCCTATTTCTTGAAATGTAAATATTTTTAAGTTTTGTTTTGGTCTGATATTTTGGACAGAACTTGTTTTTGACCTAAAATTTGTTAACTGATAAAATATTAGTCCTAAAATAATTCCACATGTCACTACTACCAAAATGGCGTAAAGTTTAAATTTCATATGAATAATGTAACAGAGACCAGATTAAGAAAAGATTAAGGAATATTATTCCAATAAAAAAAAGCCAAGAGCCTCATAAACTCTTGGCTTATCGGTCAGTCGGCAATCTTCAGTTATTAGTCATCTTGTTTTGTGATATGTATTTGACTTAAGTTATTTCCGTCATTTACATGTTCGTTTCGATTCTCTTGACGTTGTACTTTATCGTGTCCATCATTTTCATGAATTTCGGAATTTTCGTTTTCATGAATTTCGTCCTTATTATTACCTTCATGTTCAGGTGTTGGGCTGACAGATGGGGTTATACTTGGACTGGGAGTGACGGTTGGCTCCGCGGTTGGCGTTGGTGAAATTGTTGGCGTAATCGTGGGTGTCGGCGTTACCGTAGGTGTCGGGGTGTCTGTTGGAACTGCAGTTGGGGTTGCGGTTGGAGCAACATAAATATAAGGAGTCAAACGTGTCACATCAGTTCCGTGCTGACTTTGATAAACAGAAGTCATATCAGTTCCGCATTGGAAAAAAGTACTTCCTCCCAGATCTATCAGTGTTGTCCCCTTTGGTCCCGGGTGAGTCACTCCAAGTGATGTCACATCATACTGTTTGCCAAAAATTGTAACAATGCAAGGCGCAGCAGCATTGGTAGTTTTTATACCACCTGCAGATGTCCATGCTACAACCCCCAAAACTATAATCGCCCCCAAACCAACAAACATTTTTCGTATTACCGATGGAAAAACATTTTTCATAAGAATAAATTAAATTTATAACAATTCGATGTTACTACCTAATAGATTAAGAGGGGATTAAGGAATAATATTTACAAAAAAACATAAAGGTGAGATAATAATTTCATATGAAAAAATTATTTATTTTCTTGCTCGTCTTGGTGGTTATAGTTGTTGCTGGTCTAAGTTATGTTGGAGTCATGCCGTTTTTTTCAAAATTTGTAACAAAGCAGGTTGATCTGGGAATGAAGGCCGATCCATCGCTTGTGACCGCATTTGAAACCAAATACGGTAAACCAAACGGGACGGGAAAAGTAAAATTAAACGTTGATCTTTCAAGCCAGGAAATTACTTCAGTTTTTGCCGTCTGGGGAACGAGGAATAAATATTTTCCGTTATACAACGTTCAGGTGCGCTTTAATCCGGATGGGACAGGAGAAGCTTCAGGTTTTCTGAAAATTTCTACCGGGATAACCTTTGCAAAAAATCTCGGATACTCTAACTCTGAAATCGATAAAGGAAAAGAATATATAAAATATATTTCCGGAGACTTGCCGTTTTACGTAAAGGGCACGGGGGAAATGACGGATAATATCCTTTCAGTTAATCCGACCATCCTTCAAATTGGAAGGGTAACTGTTCCGGAATCAATCACTAAACTGGCGTTTGGAGCGGTTGGGGATATGATCGAACGGAGAATAGCTCAGATAGGCGGTGCCGATATTAAAGATGCAAACTTTAAGACTGGAAAGTTTCATCTAGATGGAACCGTTCCAGAGACAATTAGGTATTAATATTTTGTATTTCAAATTAGTTGAGCGAGTCGACAGGGTCGGTTGATCTTAATGATATTAACAGGACAAAGGGCTCAAAAATCTTTTATTTAACCAGTTTTAAACATTTGGCAGTAACGGTATATTGATATGTTGAGCTGCTTTCATTGATAACGGTTGTTTGCCAACCATTAAGATCAGTACTGCTGGTTGGACCGCTTCTAACGGTTCTCCAAATATTTATTGGTCCTGAATAACCATCCATTCCACCTCCTACGGCAATATCACCTGGATTACATCCAAAAATAATTGTTGAAGCAATGTTAGGACTAGCGTTAATCCATTCAGATGTTTTTAAATAATATTCAGGAAGAGTAGGGGTAGGAGTAAGAGTTGGACTAGGGGCGGAGGTTGGTGTTGGGGTTGGCATGGTGGGTGCAGGGTTATTGGTAGGGGTAAGGCTTTTGGTGGGTGTAGGGTTATTGGTAGGGGTAATAGATAAACAAGTACATCTTCCTATTCCACTTTTTAAAATACATCTCCCATATAGTCCACACTGTTCATTAGACCCACAAATCTTTCCTGGTACACATGTGGGATAAGACGCTCTTGATTTAGATGAATTGGAATAGAAGAAATAAGCAAATGCAAACACAAATCCCAGACCAATAATAACGAGGGCAACGTTTTTAACAAATAACTGTCGAGAAAAAAACTTGAACATTATTCTTAATATAAATATATTTTAAATATTTGTCAAACGAATGTAAATGGTTGAGCGGATCGGTCAGGACCCATTTGATCTTTTTAACTCAATAAGAATATTACAACATTCCCATGTTAAAAAGAATTTTTTTTATGGTCTATAATATTGCTTAGTTTGAATATGGAAAAACAACCTTATGTTTTAGACCTACATGGCCACACAAATCGGAGTCTGCCGGAAATACTACCTTATGGTTATAAACAAGCAATAGAACAAGCAAAATCAATTGGATTACATGGCATTGCAATCACGGAACATAATACTTTAAGAGGGTTACAAGAAGCACTTGAATATGCGGATAGACGAAGAATAATTGTTGTTCCGGGGACGGAAATTTCAGATATTTCTTTCTCAGGTTTTATTCCAACAAGTCATCATATTTTAGCTCTTGGTATTAATCCATATAAAGTTAAGACTGACAGAGTTCCGGTCCTGAAACAAGCAAGAGATGTCGTAAGCTGGATACATGATCAAGGAGGAGTCGCATTAGGAGTTCATGCAAAACCAAAATCAACATTTATGTCGATGAGTCATGATCAACTTGAAGAACTAGCATCAATTCTTGACGGAATGGAAGTAATAAATGGAAGAGATTTTTTCAAAAATGGCTTGATGGAAAACACAATAATGAAAGAAATAGCGACTAAGTATGGATCAGCACAAACAGGCGGTTCTGATTTCCATAGCTTGAGTATGATCGGAGTGGTGGCAACAAAAGTTTTCAGAAACTGTGAAAAATGGCAAGATGTCATCGAGGCAATTAAACAACGGCAGGTAGAACCTTTTATAAGAAGCGCGATACCCTTTAAACTCGGACAAAAAATAAAAATTTCAAAAATGTTTTTTTCTAGTTAGTTAAAGTGTTGAGCAGGTCGGTCAGGACCCTAATCGTCCTTATAACTTAATGAGGACATTGTATCATCTCCAGGCTAAATGGTACAAATGGAACACTATAAAAAGGAGTGTTTTATTTTCATCAATGATGTAGTTTGATATAATCAGCAGACTGACGTTGCTCTTGCTAATTAATGGTTTTTTTGCTATGCTGATTATTAGCAGGGGCACCCCTCACTTTCAACTCGTTGACACGGTGTTTTAAAGACTGATGAAGTCAAGGTTGCGCCGTAAATCGGCGAGAAAGGAGGTGATTAAATATGTCTAAGGTTATCGCCCGTACGGGCAAACCAGCTCCAGTTTCTGGTCAGTATAGACCATCAGGAGGAAGAAAGGAGATAACGCTATCAAAAGGCGACACTACTCCCCCAAATAGATTTGGAGTTAGACAAAGCTTTCGTTTAGTTGATAGGACTAAACATAAAAAGTAATGTCAGGCAGGGGTTAAGCCCCTGCTTATTTATTTATAAAGAATTTTTAAATATTAATCAAGACTTTTTAATTTCTGTAATATACATATTTTCTAACGACTTAAATTCATCCTTAACGTAGACGTCAAATTGTTTTGAAAAAAATTTAAGTAAACCGATATACCACTGATGAGTTACAATAACAATTCTTTCAATATCTTCAGTTTTACCGTCGATGATCATATGTAATGAATTGTTTTTATCTGTAAAAACAAATCTATCTAAACCAGAAATGGTCAGATGAGCTATTTGAGAAAAGTATTTATAAAATAAAACATAGTTTTTTTCCATACTTTTATATTCTTTCATCATTCCAATTTTCTTCAGATAATTATCAAATATTATTGCTCTACCTCTTATGTCAGGTATTTTTTTTGGTATTTTATATTTATATTTTTTTAAAATATTTTTTAGTTCTTTTTCTTTTTCATCAATGAATTTATTCCAATCACTATATGACAAGATAGTATCGCCAAAAGCAAGCTTCCATTTAGGATATTTTTTCCAAAACTTACGATGTTTACAAGCAAAGTCAATTTTGTCTTGGGTTGAATCGATTAGAAAAATAAAAGCATTTTTCTGGTTTCTTCCTGCATAAATAAAGCTTATATTGATATACAACTCGATAATTGACCTCATTATCACCTCAGCTGCTTTGTCATAAATTGGCCGTGTTTCGATTAGTTTTAAAATGGCTTCAGAAAAGCTATGAATCGCTCCCATATGGAGATAAAGCAATTGTTTTTTAAACCTTACTTTTTTTACATTTAAACTTACTTTTTTCATGACTGAGTACCCGTAAATCAAAGACTTTCTTTGATTTTCAAGAAGATTTTTTTGTTTATCGGAATAACCAGTTTGGTCCATATTTTTATAACTTAATTTTTCTACCGCTCGGATCAACATATTCTACTTTCATTGCAGGTTTTTTGGGACACTTTTTTTAAAAATTTTTATTTTCACAATTTATAACAGCCTTAATAATTTATAATCCTTACTAGCTAAAGCTTCTTTCTTAGCTTTAGTCCATTTTTTAATTTGTATTTCTCTTTTCATTGCTTCTTGTAAAGTAGGATATTCTTCGAAATAAACAAGTTTTACCGGTGTTTTTCCTCGAAGATATTTTGCTGATTTATTTTTATCAAAATTATGTTCCTTAAATCTTCTTTCAAGATTATTAGTTTGACCACAATATAAAGAATTATCAGAGCCACGGAGAATATAGAAATAATACATACCAATTCCTTCGACTCACTTCGTTCGCTCAGGACATTCGACTCGCAATTGGCTATAGCCATGAGCGAGGAGCGAAGCGACGAGTCGAATGGTTGGGGAGCATGGATTCGAACCATGAGTAACCTGCTCCAAAGGCAGGTGTGTTACCATTACACCACTCCCCAAAAGTACTATATTTTACCAAATAAGCCTTAGTTTAGGTTTGTTATAATTACTCACATATGGATAATCAAAATTTAATAATTAATTGCCCTCATTGTGGCAAAAAAATTTCAGTTGAAGAAGCGTTAGGTCATAAGATAAAACAAGACATATCAAGTAAAGCAAAAGAACAAGCAAAAAAGGAATCGGCTCAAGAAATAAAATACCTGCAGGAAGAAAATGAAAAAAAAGAAAGAGAGCTTGAACAAACAAAAAAAATTGAGCTGGAGCTTCGAAAAGAAAAAAATCAACTCTCAGAAGATAAAAAAAATTTTGAGTTAGAAAAACAACGCCAAATAGATGCAGAAAGAGAAAAGATTCGTCAGCAAACTGCCAAGGAAATTCTAGAACAAGAGCATTTTAAAATTGCGGAAAAAAATAAGCAAATTGACGAAATGAAAAAACAAATTGATGAACTAAAAATAAAATCGGAAAAAGGTTCACAACAACTTCAAGGAGAAGTCCAAGAACTTGATTTAGAAATAGAATTAAAAAAACTTTTCCCAACTGACGTAATAGAAGAAATTAAAAAAGGAGAAAAAGGTGCTGATATCCGTCAAATTGTAAAAACACAAAAAGGTAATATTTGCGGAACAATCTTATGGGAATCAAAACGTACAAAGGCTTGGAAAAGTGATTTTATTGTTAAACTAAAAGAAGATTTAAGATCGGAAAATGCCAATATCCCAATTATTGTGACGACTGTCATGCCTAAAGAAAGTAACAATGATATTGATAGTATTAACGGAGTTTGGATATGTACTTATCCTTTCGCAATGATCTTAGCGGAACTAGTTAGGCAAAAATTAGTTGAAGTAGCTAGGGAAAAGTTTATTATTAAAAATCAAGGAACGAAAGCAGAAGAATTATACGGGTACATTATGGGTCACGAATTTCATCAACAAATAGAAGCCATAATAGAAGTTTATATCAAATCCAAAAATGAACTCATACGAGAGAAGAGAGCATTTGAAAGTATCTGGAAAGACCGTGAAGAAGGAATGGAAAAACTCATAAAAAGTACTGCGAGAATTGCCGGAACTATTAGTGGAAAAACTGGTTCGGAATTTCCTCAATTAAAAGGACTTGACCTTTTAGAATCCGGAAAATAAATATGGATGATTTTTTTTCTTTCGTTTCTAAAGCGGTTATCGTCATTCCTATTTTTATTTTGATTATTTCTTTATTTATAAAATTTAATCGACCAAAAATGGGTTTAACAAATCAGCAAACGGGTTTGGTAAACCAAACCCCTACGGGAATACCAATAACAAAAAAAAATGATTTTAAATTAAATCTTCAGGGGCCGATCGTTTGTGACAATTTATTTATTCTGAATAAAAAGGTTTTATTTAAAAATAAAACAATCAATTATCTATTAAACGGTGACTGTATGTATATATGGGAGACGGGAAAAACAAACGGAGAAAAAAAATGTCAATTGTCAAACTATGTGAATATGGCGGAAAATTACCTAGGGTTTTTAAGCATGGATGATTTGATTAACAATAATTTAATTAAGGACAAAATAAAAAATAAAGATATAGACTTGGCAAAAGTTGTCAAAAGTTGCAAGATGCGAGAGATAAAGGATAAAACAATTTTTGAGATTCCAAAAAAAATAGTTTTTGCCCAATAAAAATGTCCCGGCTACGACCTACTTTCCCTTCATCTTTCGATGTGAGTATCATTGGCGCTGACTCGTTTCACGACCTTGTTCGGGATGGAAAAGGGTGGGACCAAGTCGCTCAAGTAACCAG
>Ga0172379_10008330_pt1 | contig 13081 bp, 4 predicted proteins | sample GrowelOW334metaG_FD_119756 | JGI IMG/M metagenome (GOLD analysis project Ga0172379, IMG submission 119756) | Groundwater microbial communities from an aquifer near a municipal landfill in Southern Ontario, Canada - Groundwater well OW334 metaG | ecosystem: Environmental > Aquatic > Deep... | reverse complement strand
GACGCTCAAAGCCCGGCTCAAGGAAACGCTGCCCGACTACATGGTGCCTTCCGCCTTTGTGCTGCTGGATAGCATGCCGCTCAGCGCCAACGGCAAACTGGAGCGCAAGCGCCTGCCGCAACCGGATATGAGCGGGATGTCAACGCAACACTACCAGGAACCGCAAACGCCGGTTGAAAGGATTTTGGCCGATATCTGGCGCGAATTGCTGGGCGTCAAGCGTGCCGGGCGTCACGACAACTTCTTCGAACTGGGTGGCGATTCGATCTTGAGCATCCAGGTCGTCAGCCGCGCGCGGCAGGCCGGCGTCGTCATCACGCCTAAACAGCTGTTCCAGAACCAGACCCTAAGCGCCTTGGCGCTGGCCGCCGAACAGACCCAACACCTCTACGCCGAACAAGGGCCGGTGTCCGGCCCTGTGCCGCTAACACCGATCCAGCACTGGTTTTTCGAACAAGATTTGAGCAATCCCCATCATTGGAATCAGGCTTTATTGTTGACGATCAAACCCGATTTGACAGCGGACATCTTCGCAGCAGCACTTGCCCAATTGCTGAACCATCACGACGTACTCAGAATGCGTTTTGACCGTGATGATGCCGGATGGCAGCAAACCAACTTAGCGAAAGAATCCCACAGCATCTTCGACCGCATCGATTTGTCCGGCGTCCCGGTGGAGCTGCAAACCGAACGGTTACAGACCGAAGCATCTATCCGGCAGGCAGCGCTGCATTTAACAGACGGACCTCTGCTGAGCGCGGCCTGGTTCGACCTGGGCGAAGGGCGGGCCGACCGGGTATTGATCGCGATTCACCACCTGGTCGTAGACGGCGTGTCCTGGCGGATCTTGCTGGAAGACCTGGCCAGCGTATGCCTGCAACTGATGTCAGGGCAGACACCGGCATTACCGGCAAAAACCAGCTCATTCAAATACTGGTCGGAACAACTCGTCAAACAAGCAAGCGCAGATGGCTTGCCGCTTGACCCGGCCTACTGGCTGAACCCGGCCCGCAACACCGTGCCGGCATTGCCGGTAGACGAACCCAGAGGCGGCAACCACATCGGCCTTGAAGATGAAATCGTCGTATCGCTGAGCGCCGAGGAAACGCGCGCCCTGTTACAGGATGCGCCAGCCGCTTACCGCACCCCAATAGATGAACTGCTACTGACCGCGCTGGCCCTAACACTGCGCGACCGGCTGCACAGCGAATCGGTATTGATCGATTTGGAAGGCCACGGCCGCGAAGACATCGCAAACGACGTCGACATCTCCCGCACCGTGGGCTGGTTTACCAGCGTTTATCCCGCGCTGTTGAGCCTTCCCAGCGACGCTTCCCTGGCCGACGCGCTGAAATCAGTGAAGGAACAGCTGCGGGCCGTTCCGATGAAAGGCATGAGCTACGGCTTGCTGCGCTACCTGTCGCCGGATGCGGAAATCAAAGCGCAACTGGCGGCCCAGCCCCCAGCGCAGATCCTCTTCAACTACCTAGGCCAACTCGACACCGTCATGGCCGCCGCTGCGCCGTTCACACCGACCACTGACGCGACCGGCGACAACTGCGATCCGGCCGGCACCCGGGCGCATGAACTGGCCGTCATCGCCAGTATTACCGGCGGACGCATGCAGCTCAGCTGGTACTACAGCCGGGAACGCTACCGCAAGACCACCCTTGAAACCCTGGCCGGGCGCTACCTGCAACAGCTGAAAGATTTGATTGCCCACTGCACACAAGCGGATGCCGGCGGCTACACCCCGTCGGATTTTCCGTTAACCGCCCTGGCGCAAACCGAACTGGACGTCATCGCCTTGAAGCCCCGGCAGATTGAAGATATTTACCCGTTGGCGCCGTTGCAACACGGCCTGATATTCCACAGCCTGTATGCGCCGGAATCCAGCGTTTACAGCATCCAGGTCGGCTGCCGCTTAACGGGCGAACTCAATGTCCCCGCGTTCAAACAAGCTTGGCAGCAGCTGGTTGAACAGCATCCGATTTTGCGCACCCGTTTCCACTTCGAGAACCAGGATCAGCCCCTGCAAATCGTGCACAAACACGCACAACTGCCGATCACGGAATACGATTGGCGTGCCTGCCCGGCATCAGAGCAAGCCCAACGCTGGCAACAGCTACAGGCCGACGACCAGGCAAAAGGATTTGATTTTACCCGTGTGCCGCTGATGCGCCTGGGGCTGGTGCAATGTTCCGATACCGCCCATTACTTCTTATGGAGCTACCACCACAGCTTGCTGGACGGCTGGAGCACCCCGTTGCTGATCAAGGATGTATTTACCGCCTATCAGGCCTTGCAGCGAGGCGACATACCACGGCTGCCGGCAGTGAAACCCTATCGCGATTACATCGCCTGGCTGCAGCGGCAGGACATGACGGCAGCCGAAGACTACTGGCGCACAGCACTGGGCGGCTTTACCGCGCCGACGCCGATCATCGCGGACAAAGCCGCGGCCAGCAACGTTCAACATCAGACGCATGACTATGACAAACAAAGCCTGAGCTTGCCCTCAGCATCCAGCCAGGCATTGCAGCATTTCGTCAAACAGCAGCAACTGACCGTCAACACCCTGGTGCAAGGCGCCTGGGGCTTATTGCTCAGCCGTTACAGCGGCGAGAACGACATCGTCTTCGGCGCCACCGTGTCAGGGCGTCCCGCCGACCTGACCGGAGTCGAGAACATGGTCGGCTTGTTCATCAACACCTTGCCGCTGCGCATCAAGATAACGCCGGACAGCAGCGTACTCGATTGGCTGCAAGCGCTGTTTGCGCAAAACCAGGACATGCGCCGTTATGAATATACCCCGCTGATGCAAGTCCAAGGCTGGTCGGAACTGCCGCGCGGCACACCCTTGTTTGAAAGCTTGCTGGTTTTTGAGAACTATCCGATCAATCAGGCGTTGAGCGGCACCGTCGACGGCCTGACCATCGACCAAGTGGGCGTGATCGACCAGACCAACTACCCGTTAACCGTGTCCGTATTTCCCGGAGCGGAACTGCGCCTGGAAATCACCTACGCCGCAGACCGGTTCGAAGCCGAAACGGTTAAACAAATGCTGGCGCAGTTGCAGCGCCTGCTTGAAGCATTTATCGAGCAGCCGCAAAACCGGTTATCCGAGTTGTCGCTGCTGAGCGCGGCGGATAAACAGCAGATTCTGCTCGACTGGAATGCGACGGAAGCCGACTATCCGAAAGACCGGTTCATCCATCAGCTGTTCGAAGCTCAGGTCGAAAAAACGCCGGATGCTGTTGCGGTGCTGTTCGAAGGGCAAACGCTAAGCTATGCCGAACTGAACACCAAAACCAATCAGCTGGCGCATTACCTGATAGCTAATGGCGTTGGTCCGGATGTTCTAGTCGGCATCTGCCTTGAGCGGTCGCTGGAGATGGTGATCGGCCTGCTGGGCATACTGAAAGCCGGCGGCGCTTATGTGCCGCTCGATCCCGGTTATCCGCAAGACCGGCTGGACTTCATGCTGCACGATGTCAACGCACCGATTGTGCTGACGCAAGAGGCTTGCCTTGAAAAACTCGCGGCTTCTACGGCGACTGTGCTGTGCCTGGATAGCGAATGGGGTATGGTAGCGAAAGCTGGTGACGCCAATCCCGGCATTCCACTGATGCCCGGGAATCTCGCCTATTGCATCTACACCTCCGGCTCCACCGGCCAACCGAAAGGGACCGGTGTGCCGCATCAGGGCATACTGAATAGGCTGCAATGGATGCAGGAACAATACGGACTGGATCAAACAGATAGGGTATTGCAAAAAACCCCGTACAGTTTCGACGTTTCGGTCTGGGAGTTTTTCTGGCCGTTGATGACGGGTGCGAAACTCATCGTTGCCAGACCTGAAGAGCACAAGGATAGCCTGGCGCTGATCGATACCATCACCGCACTGCAAGTGACGACGATTCACTTCGTGCCGTCGATGCTGCAAGTCTTTATCGAGACGCCGGGCGTGGAAAACTGCACGTTATTAAAACGCGTCATTTGCAGCGGCGAAGCCTTACCTGTCGATTTGGTCGCACGTTTTTTGCAAAAACTTCCGGCTGAATTGCACAACCTTTACGGACCAACCGAAGCCTCGGTGGACGTCAGTTATTGGGCTTGTTTGCCGGGCAGTGCTGAAGCTGCGATACCCATAGGCCGGCCCATAGCCAACATTAAACTTTATATCCTCGACCGCCAGCTTAACCCGGTATTGGCGGGCACGCCGGGCGAACTGCATATCGGCGGCGTCGGTTTGGCCCGGGGCTACCTCAACCGCCCTGGGCTGACGGCGGAGAAATTCATCCCGAATCCCTACGGCCCAGCCGGCAGCAGGCTTTACAAAACCGGCGATTTGGTTCGTTACCGAGCGGATGGCAACATCGACTACTTGGGCCGTAACGACCACCAAGTCAAAATCCGGGGGTTTCGGATCGAGTTGGGCGAAATTGAAAACCGGCTGAGTTCCTGCATAGGTGTGCGCGAGGCAGTCGTTATCGCCCGCGACGACGGTCATGGCGATAAGCGATTGGTGGCCTACTTGGTGGAAAGCCAAACCGGGACAACACAAAGCGACAGCTTGAAGGCCTGGCTAAAAGACACCCTGCCGGACTATATGGTGCCTAGCGCTTTCGTGCTGCTGGATGAAATGCCGCTCAGTGCCAACGGCAAGCTGGACAGGAAACGCTTGATGCCTCCCTGTGTTAGCGAACAGCGTTGTAAGCAATACGTAGCCCCTGGCACCAAGACCGAAATAATCCTGTCTGAGATATGGCAAGAGGTATTGGGCGTAGAGCAAGTCGGCGTCGAAGACAATTTCTTTGAGTTGGGAGGGCATTCGCTGTTGGCGACGCAGTTGTTCTTCCTTGTGCAAAAACGGTTAGCAACTACGGCCGCGTTCAACGTGTTTTTGACCGATCCGACGATAGCCGCCCAAGCTCGTTTGATTGATGGGGGAACCGGGCAAACAATAGATTTCGACGCTGAAGCAATTTTGGATCCCGCTATTGTGCCGCTTGCGCCGGATGTTATCGATGCTGCAGCCGCCCGAACGTTATTTTTGACCGGCGCTACCGGCTTTTTGGGTGTGTTTTTATTGGCTGATCTGCTGGAGCATAATAGTCAAGCGAACATTTATTGTCTGGTCAGGGCGGGCGACGAACGGCAGGCCTTGGTTCGCCTGCAACAGCAAATCGGGCAGTACGAATTGACCGAGCGCGTCGATTTTAGCCGGGTCATTGCCGTGTGCGGCGACTTGGCCGAGCCGAACTTTGGACTGTCCGAGATCCGTTACCGGGAAATTGCCGAGCGGAGTGAGGTGATTTATCACAACGGTGCGCTGGTGAATTTTGTTCAGCCTTATCAGACCTTGAAAGTCGCCAATGTGACGGGAACCGTAGAGGTACTGCGTTTGGCCTGTTGCGGCAGAGCCAAGGCCATTCATTACGTGTCGACAGTTTCTGTGTTTAGCGAAGCGCCGCGTCACGCAACAGGCCATAAGGAAACCGACGAACCCGAACAGCTCGGGAATTTGCCGAACGGTTACGCGCAAAGCAAATGGGTCGCGGAAAAATTGATGGTTGCTGCCAGGGAGAGGGGCTTTCAAGTCAGCATTTACAGGCCGGCAATCGTAGCCGGCGACAGCCGCAGCGGGGCATGGAACACCGGCGATTTTTGGTGCCTCCTGATTAAAGGCTGCCTGCAAATGGGTTATGCGCCGCGCGAACGTATTCGCATGGATATGGCACCGGTCGATTATATGAGCCGGGCGATAGTGGCGTTGTCCCAGCAAGCCGATGCGGTCGGCGGTATTTTTCATTTGAATCACCCCGAACCGCCTTATTCCGATGAATGGCTGGATTACTTTGCAAGCTTGGGCTACCGGCTGCAACGCATTTCCTATCGCGAGTGGTTGGAAAAAGTATTGGAGTTTGGCCGGTCTAACCCTGACGACTTTGCGTTAGCGTCGCTGTTGCCGATGTTTGCCGAGCAAATCCATGATGGAAATGCGCAATTGCCGGAGGATGAGGCGCCTCAATACGACAGCCGAGCGACTTATAAGGCGTTGTTGGCATTAAACGTGGAATGTACGTTGTTGGATCAGGAGATCATGGCGCGTTATCAAGGCTACTTTGTCAGAAGCCGTTTTGTGGCTGCCCCTGATTGTGAAGAATTGGACGGGCGTAAAATTATTTTTGATCGAATTGGGGAGAATAACGTAGGAAATCGTCTTCCAGACAGTAACGTTGAAAAGTGTTTGTTTTTATAATAATAAAACTGGTGGAGTCATGAGGAAAAAAGTTAATAAAGTAGGAACTGAATCGAAAGGCGGTCTTGATTCGAGGGGGGCAATCAAAAGCTGTTTAATAGGCGGTGTTTTTGTGGTGATGCTAGTTCAAGTCATGCCGGCACAGTCGGCTGATAAAAACAAGAAAATTCATTTTAATATTCCAGCCAATGATTTGGCGTCAGCATTGTTTGCGTATTCCGAAACGACAGGCATTCAGCTGAGTTACCCGCAGAAAATGGTATCCGGTATTAAATCGCCATCGGTTTCAGGCGACTACACGCCGGAGCAGGCATTACAGAAGTTATTGGGCGATTCCAACATCGCTCACCAATACGTGGATGACGATGCGGTAATGTTAACCGAGGCGCCGAAAGCGACAAATACCGGCACGACTACGTTAAAGCCTATGACGGTCATGGGCACTGCTTCGAACGAAAGTCCCAGTCTAACCACGCCTTCCATTGAAGAATCAAGGGCCAAACTGAACCGCGTTCCCGGTGGGACAACGGTGATTGACGGGAAGCGGATAAAGGAGGGCGCGACGTTGTCGGTGAATGACGTATTTGCGAATGCGCCGGGTGTCTATGTCGGTGATTCCAGCACAGGGTCGGCAGGCGGGTCGCGCATTTCTATCCGCGGTTCTGACGCCAACTCGATTATTTCCCCTATTCGGGGATTAAAAATACTCCGTAACGGCATGCCTTTTACCGGCGCAAATGGCGCTTCCGATACTGAAACGTTTAACTTATATGCTATTGATCATATCGAAGTGTATCGGGGCGCTAATGCGCTTGAGTACGGTGGTAGCAACCTGGGTGGTGCAATCAACCTGATTACCCCCACCGGCTACACCGCCAACGGCGTGCGCGCCGGCATGAAGTACGGAACCAACGATTATGCCAGTCCAACACTTAGCTTTGGCAAAGTGTTTGATAGTGGTTTCGATGTTTACGGATCGTTCGCTTATCTCAGTACCGACACCACCCGGCAAAACAACAAACAAGAGCAGTTTTATGGGCACGGCAATGTTGGTTACCGTTGGAACAATAATCATGAAACTCGGCTGTACGTTGATATTCAACAACATAACTTTATAGGATTGCAACCGCTGACCAGACAACAACTGGATGAAAACCCCCGGCAAAATCCTAATGTCACGGCCCTACCAAATGGTTTTCCGCTTTATCGGGTGGACTTGAAACACGCGATTCAGTTAGGTAATGGCGACCATTTTGACGTGGGAGCTTATTACGGGGTCAAAGACTTTAACTATCAGTGGACCGGTGCCAGCCCTCGAGATCTTTGGCAAGACACTGGCTTTAACTGGCGGCACGAGATTAATGGCAAGCTGTTGAACCTGAAAAATCGGGTGGTTTGGGGCGGGCTTACGCAATGGATGTTTATCAACGATTACAACTATTCTACGGTCAATCGCCAGCGTGGCTCGCTATTAAATGAGGAGCGCGATCGTTGGCTTAATGTGGAAGGTTATTTGGAAGATCAACTTAGCCTGACCGACACGTTTACCTTGATTGCCGGAATACAACTGAATTATCGTGATGTCAACTATAAACGCGTCAATGGTTATGTTGCCGACGCTACCAGGCCCAGCAATCAAGCCGATAAGGACTTTTTTAACCCCAACCCCAAGTTGGGGTTTACCTGGCAAGCCACCAAGGAAGCGCAGCTTTATGGTAATTTAAGCCGCAGCTCGGAACCACCACCGCTGGCAGATTTGGCCAACCTGTTTTTAACTACTCCCAGAGTCCCTCAAACCGGAAACACTGTAGAAATAGGCACACGCGGACAAACGGATCGTTTGAAATGGGATTTGGCTGTTTATCACGCTTGGTTGAATAATGAATACCTGACTATTCGGAGTCCGACCGACCCTACTGTTTTTTCGGCTGCAAATGCCGACACGACACTGCATACCGGAGTCGAACTTGGACTGGAGACGAATTTGCCATTGAATTTGGCTACATCTGGCGACGAACTTCGCCTTACCGGTAACTATACATGGAATGATTTTCGCTTTGAGAACGATCCGGCCTATGGCAAGAACCAACTGCCCGGGGTACCCGAACATAACGCTAGATTAGAGGCCGTTTATAAGCATCCCAGCGGTTTTTATGCGGGGCCAAATGCGCAGATTCTCAGTTCCAACTGGGTGGACTTTTCCAATACACTGGCCGCCAGACCTTATGCTTTGTTGGGTGCCCGCGTCGGTTGGGATAGCGGCAAACATTGGAAGCTGTTTGTCGACGGACGCAATCTAACCGACGAGCATTACGCATCGTCTGTTTGGGTAAGGGCTAATGCGAGTGGTGCCGATGTGGCAGCGTTCAATCCCGGCGCTACCCGTTCGGTCTTTGGCGGGGTTGAATATCGCTTTTAGCCGGTTAGGTCAGGTAGCGCTGCAAGCGTTACCTGACATTTGAGTTTCGAAATGTCGGGTTCCTTTACGCGAGCTAACCCTACCTGACTTCCGAGACTGAGCAAATTTTTAATCCAGAGCTTGGGAGCAAGCTAAGGAAACATCTACAAATTCTCACTATGACTTCGACAATACTCAGCGAAACCCGCTTGGCACGGCTAAAACACCGCCGTAAACTCTGGTTGAGTGTTCATCTCTGGCTAGGCCTGCTTTTCGGCGCATATCTGGCGGTGATAGGCTTGACTGGAAGCATCTTGGCGTTTCATTCCGAGATCGATGAATGGCTAACGCCGGAATTGTTGACGGTCAGGCCGCCATTTGCGGACTCGGCCTATAAACCGTTGGCTGATATTATTGCCGCCAGCGTTCCAGAGATGCCTAGCGAAGCTAAACAGGCGCATATGCACTATCCGCAGAATGCCGAAGCCGCACTTAGGATTCGTTATGCCGTTCCGATTACACATAATGCCACCGAGTTTTGGGAGGTATCAGTTAATCCATACACTGCTCAGGTTATCGGCAAACGCCTACGTTGGTCGAGTCATCGACTGTTTCCGACAACATTTATTGATTTTATTTTTATCTTGCATTATTCGCTGCTTCTGGGCGATTACGGCGAACTGATAGTTAGCATCATTGGAGCGCTGGCGATCATTTCGCTATTGACCGGGCTGATCGTCTGGTGGCCCTTAACAGGTAAATGGCGACAGGCTTTGACTATTAAGCGTAAGGCCAGTGCCGAACGCTTGACTTTCGATCTTCACAAAACCGGCGGCATTTATTCGGCAGCAGTGTTGTTGCCAGTGCTGTTTTCCGGCATCTACATTACCGAACCGAAATATGTGGTGCCGGTGGTTGAATTGTTCTCGCCGGCAACTTACCGCTACTGGTTTAAATCCACTCCCAATACTGCCATATCGTCGCTGGGTATGGCCGACGTGGTGGCGATTGCCGACCGTTTGTATCCGAGCGGCCGGACACAAATCATCTATGGTGCGACGCAACCGACTTCGACATTCACCGTTTGTAAGGACGGTGTCGAGCAAGCCTCTAGCTTGCTGCATCGCCGTTGTGTGGTAATGGATAGATATAGCGGCCAGATTCTGGATGTCGACGATCCAGCATCAGGTACCGCAGGCGAGGTTTTTACTCATTGGCAATGGCCACTGCATTCTGGGCAGGCGTTTGGTATGTCCGGCAGGATGTTGGTATGCCTGTCGGGATTGCTTTGTCCGTTGTTGTTTATAACGGGCGTAGTGCGCTGGAGGCACAAGTGTAGAGCAAGTCAGAAAACCATTAAAAATGGCAATGAAGATAAAATAACTAAATAAAATCAATTGAATGTGTTGTTTTGGTTTTGTTGTTTTTATTAATAATTTATAGGTTGCTTAAATAAATGGATGATGATTATTTTCACTATAAAAGAAAGATGTTATCTCGGGCTTATTTGTTGGCATCCGAATATACGAGTATGCATAACGGGTATATTTCTGACGATAAAGTCCCCTCTAAAATTGAATATTTGTCAAAGTGGATTGAATATCAATTTCTTCCGCATTATTTTGGCTATGTTCCGGCATGGCGTAGATTTGTGCGAAAATTTTCTGGTAAGCGAACTCTGCCGGATTTCTGTGTCGTTGGGCCTATAAAGAGTGGTACTAGTGATTTGGCTGTCAATGTCATGTTGCATCCGAATGTTATGCCTCCATTAGCTAAAGAGCTTTTGTCTGCTGATCTTGAAAGATGGCGTATGAATTATCCGACAGAACGGCAAAAGAATGTTTTTGCTTCTCGAAATGGAGTGGTATTAACCCCGTTTTTGGCACCATACCTTCATTGGATGGAGTTAATCTATAATCTTTCCAGGGAGCGGCCTGAAACTAAAATCGTTCTAACCTTAAGAGATCCAGTTAAAAGATTTTACTCTCAGTGGAAGTGGGAAATATTCATGGCTGGAAAAAAACGTTCGGATAATTTGCCTTTCTTGAATTCGTTCCCGGCTTATGTAGATAAGGCATTATCCGTTTTTCCAGAATCCCCTATGTTTACTGCCTGTGGTTTTGATCCATTGCAAACAAGCATTTATTGGAAGGCAGTTGGTTATTGGATTGAGTGTTTTGGGCAAAATAATGTACTAGTGCTGGATGTGCAAGATTATTTCTCCGATAGAAATAAATTTTTAAATCAACTATATGATTTTGTTGGCTTGCCACCTTTTGAAATTCCTAAGTTTAGAGATAGAGTCAATGAAAATCCGATTATATTGCCGCCGCCTGATGAGGAAAGTATTGCTAGGTTGGGCGCTTTTTTTGAACCATATAATCAAAAGCTTTGGCATCTTTTAGATAAAGAGTTTGATTGGGGCAAGTAAGCATAACATCGCATCAAACAACTACATCATCGCCAAATGTCGTGGCGCAGTTTTTTCGTGAATATGACGTATTGATTTATGGCATACGTTACTTATCGGCGTAGGTGGCTAACTGGCATTATTACGATTTGCCCATGAATAAGCCAGAGCAGGCCAAAGCGAGAGAGGTAGATTGGATGTTATGTAAGCCAGTCTGCGGATTTCGGCATATCGTTTACCGGATAAATATTTCAGGACATACGACTCGAATAAGTGCGGTGTATAACATTGAGTATCGGAATGGAATTGCCGGTCAGTTTGATGAGGTCTTTTTGGGGTAAAACCGTCTTATATGTGGGTATTGAAGTAATTGAAGTGTCAATATTTTATTATGTTGGGCAGCCGTCTTTTTAAGAGTTCAAGTTTCACTTTGGGTTATGAGTTAGATTGGTCGTCTTGGGAAAGGTTGAATAGTAGTAATTGCCGGAAACTATTGAGACGGTTACGCTTAATTTATGGGTTTTCATAGCTGCCACGATGTCTTGGGGGGCTATGGTGTATGTGTCGCCAGTTTTTGAAAACCAGACTGAGTTTTGCGCGATGTTGGTGGTACGGCTGAATAACAGGAGATTACACAATGCAGTCGAGTGAAAAATTGCCATTACAGGTGGATAGGGTGCATGCGCCATCGGTTGAAGAATTTAATAGGTTATATGCGAAACCGGGTAAGCCGGTACTGATAACCGGGGTTGTTTCCGAGTGGAAAGCCTGTTCGCTTTGGAATTCGGACTATTTCAATGCGCTCGCCGGTGAACGATCAGTCCCTATCAAGCGTATGCGTAACGGCGCCTATCTCGGCGCGCGCTCCGAATCGATGAAGCTGGCGGATTATTTGGATGTCGTTAACAAGGAACCGGTTGGTAATGAGCGGGTTTATTTAAGCGAACAAACTGTCGAGAGCATTTTGCCGGAGGTTGTCGATGATTTTACGGTTCCTGCTTACATCGATTCTACAAAATTCGCCGCAGTCAGTTATATCGGCAGCCATGTGCATTCGCAAATTCATTTTCATCCTTTCGGAAAGGCGTTGCTGTGTCAAGTTACGGGACGCAAACGGGTAAAGCTTTTCGCTCCCGATCAAACTCCGTTCCTTTACCAGAAGTCGAATTTCAGCAAGATTGAAGGCGAGCCGGTTGATTTAGAGGATTATCCCTTATATGGAAAAGCACAGTATTACGAATGCGAAGTCAACGCAGGAGAAATGCTATTTTTTCCAATTTACTGGTGGCACGGCGTTGAGACAGAAGAATTCAGTTCTGCGGTAGTTTTTTTCTGGGATGATTCTCGTAAGTTGAGATGGTTTCCACCAGCAGGTATTCCATGGCGCTACGTCCCGTTGTTTGAAATTATCTCATGGTTATTAAAGGGAAAACGTATGTTAAATCGCGTTTTGAAGTCCGTTCGCGGATAGCGCAGTAACGGGAGCAATGACTTGTCCCTCGATTGGCATCGCTGTTTTTGGCAGTCCTAAGTGAACTAAAATGACACCTTCGATTCTAATTATATTAGCTTTGAACGGTGCAAAGAAAAATAAACTAAATTAAACGGCTGATGATTCTGTATGACTATTGATGTATGGTTTGAAGAGTTAGCTGTTACAGATGAGGAATGTCTGTATTACTGGCAGTTGCTGGACAAGAATGAGCAAGACAAAGCCTCGCGTTTTGTGCAGACAATACATGGCAGGCGTTATATTGCAAGTCACGGTAAACTCAGACTGATTCTGTCCGAGTATCTGGGCTTGCCACCTGAAAAGATCGGCTATGCAGAGCAGGCGTTTGGCAAGCCGCTTATTGTTATCAATGGCCTGGAGCATGAGATTACATTCAATTTGGCGCATTCCGGCAATAAAATGCTGGTGGCAGTGGGCTTGGACGCCAGGATAGGCGTCGATATCGAAGTTTGGAACAATAGAGTCGACGCTGTTTCGGTCGCCAATATCTGTTTT
>Ga0172379_10008329_pt1 | contig 13082 bp, 11 predicted proteins | sample GrowelOW334metaG_FD_119756 | JGI IMG/M metagenome (GOLD analysis project Ga0172379, IMG submission 119756) | Groundwater microbial communities from an aquifer near a municipal landfill in Southern Ontario, Canada - Groundwater well OW334 metaG | ecosystem: Environmental > Aquatic > Deep... | reverse complement strand
TAAAGGCTTTACGGAATGCCTTTCTTTTATTGAGCACTGTATTCCACGAAAGGCCAGCCTGAAAGCCTTCGAGCATGAGCATTTCAAACAACGCGCCACTATCATATAGAGGTACGCCCCATTCATTGTCATGATACTCAGCCATGAGTGGGCTGCTTTCTGCCCATGTACAGCGTTTCAAAGTTGTTCTCCGTACATCTAGTTTGTAACCATTATAAGACTTCGTAATCTTAACTCTATCTTGCTACTTTCTTGACGCGAATCTATACCATTTTAACGCGACCTTGACGTGCCTAGCGCTTAGATATAGGTGTCAGCGAGAGCAGGGCATAGCATGGACATTTTACTTATAATCAGTCTCTTATTCATCGCTTGGTTGCTTGGCCATGCCTTAGATTGGGTGTTCACAAAAGTAGAGAAATTGCTCCAATCGAAGCAACCACAAGTTGCCGTTTTAGAAACTCCTGATAAACAAAAGTTCTCTTTAGAAACGAGTCAAAGAGTTCGTTTGTATTTCGTTCCGACTGCTATTAGTCGAAGAGGAGGTCTCATATGAATGACATTTTGGTGCTAGCTGCTTTCGCCATTCTCTGGCTGTCAGCTTTCACCTTAACTTATTGTTGCCGTAGTTTGATGACCGTCAAACTATGACAGCTATTTATTGTCTTGCGGCTCTGCTTGCCGTTTCACTGATGCTTTATTTACTGGTTGCCTTGGTTGTCCCAGAGCGGTTTTCATGATTTCCACCGGTGTTCTTCAGCTATTTATATTTACTATCGTACTGATTGCCCTAGCTATTCCGTTGGGCAATTATATGGCTTTGATTTACAGCCGCAAAGTTGGAGCTCAGGCAAGAGATCCTGTGACAAAGAGCTTGCTCTGGTGCGAGAGCAAAATCTATGGTATGGCTAAAATTGATGCCACGGCTGAGATGGGATGGTTTGCCTATGCCCAGTGCTTTCTCATTTTCAATGCCGCCGGTATGCTCTTTGTTTATGCCATTCAGCGCCTGCAACCACTCTTGCCAGGCAATCCCGAAAACCTAGCTGGAGTCTCACCTGACTGTGCCTTCAACACTGCGGTAAGCTTCGCCAGTAATACCAATTGGCAGAGCTATAGCGGCGAAACGACAATGAGTTATTTAACTCAGATGCTGGCGCTCACCTCTCAAAACTTTTTGTCTGCTGCTGCGGGTATGACTGTTCTTGTGGCACTGATTAGGGCATTTTCTAGGCAACAAGCTGATTCTGTCGGTAACTTCTTTGTCGATCTGGTGCGCTCGATCTTATTTATATTGCTTCCTCTTTCGACTGTATTGGCTCTGACACTGGTTTCACTTGGAGTGGTGCAAACCTTCAATGGCTCTCTTGAATATAGACCAGTTGAGAGCCTGCAGGTAAATATGGAGGTTCCTGATAAGAGTCAGCCTGCCAAGTTGGCACGAGGGCCAGCGGCGTCACAAGTTGCCATTAAGCAGCTCGGCACGAACGGCGGCGGATTTTTTAACGTCAACTCCTGCCATCCATTTGAGAATCCTGGTGCTCTCAGTAATTTTCTAGAAATGCTCTCTATTCTTTTGATACCCGCAGCCCTTTGTCAAACTTTTGGCAAAATGGTCGGTAGCCAGAAGAACGGCCTTGCACTTCTTGCCGCCATGACATTTATTTTCGTGCTACTTCTTGCCCTCTGCTATGGCTTTGAAAATGCCGGTAATCCTGCCTTTACGACCCTTGGTATCGACCAACTAAGCAGTGATATTAATAGCGGCGGAAATATGGAAGGCAAAGAAGTGCGCTTCGGTGTAGCCAACTCTGCACTTTGGGCGGTGGCAACTACCGCCGCCTCAAACGGGTCGGTTAATTCCATGCATGATTCGTTTACGCCTTTAGCTGGGCTCGTGCCCATGCTTTTGATGCAGCTGGGTGAAGTGGTCTTCGGCGGTGTGGGTTCAGGATTGTATGGCATGGTCGTATTTGCCCTTATTACAGTATTCATTGCCGGACTTATGGTGGGGCGCACACCAGAATATCTCGGTAAAAAGATTGAAGCCTTCGAAATCAAAATGGCTTCACTAGTTATTCTCTTTCCACCAATGATGGTACTGCTTGGAACAGCACTAGCTGTCTCAATCAGTGTCGGCACAGCGGCCGTACTGAACCCCGGTGCCCATGGTTTCAGTGAGATACTTTACGCTTTCTCCTCTGCCTCGAACAACAATGGCAGTGCCTTTGCCGGACTGAGCGCCAATTCACCGTTTTACAACTATGCACTTGGTGTCGCCATGTTCGTCGGCCGCTACATGCTAGCTGTTCCGGTGTTAGCCTTGGCTGGCTCTCTTGCTGCCAAGAAAAAAATTGAGGCTGGTAATGGCACCATGGCCACGGACAATTGGCTTTTTGTTTCGTTGCTCATTGGTGTGGTCATGATTTTTGGAGGCTTAACTTTTGTGCCTGCGCTGGCGCTGGGTCCTGTGGTCGAGCAACTTCAGATGATTTTTGAAAGGCAGCTATGAACAACTATAAAAGCACTCACGCTAAGTCAATGTTCAATTCGCAGATAATGAGAACTGCAGTGATTGATTCGTTCTGCAAGCTCGACCCTCGTGTGCAAGCGCGTAATCCTGTTATGTTTGTGGTCGAGTTAGGTAGCATTCTCACTACTTTGCTTTTCGTTGCTGCGTTGGCCGGTCAAGCGGAAGCCTCACCTTGGTTTATTTTTTCCATTTCGGTTTGGTTATGGTTCACTGTGCTGTTTGCCAACTTTGCCGAATCGGTAGCCGAAGGACGGGGCAAAGCCCAGGCTGATACTTTGAGGAATTCTCGCAAAGACATTGTGGCAAAGAAACTTGCCGATGCCTCTCGCTCGGCGAAAGTAACCGAGATAACATCTAGTGATTTGCGCAAGGGTGACATAGTTCTAGTAGAAGCGGGTGACATCATTCCTTGCGATGGTCAAGTAATCGAAGGAGTCGCCTCTGTCGATGAGAGCGCTATTACCGGAGAGAGTGCACCGGTGATTAGAGAAAGTGGTGGCGACCGAAGTGCGGTCACTGGCGGTACCAGAGTACTGTCTGATTGGCTGGTTGTTGAAATCACTGCCAACCCAGGTGAGACTTTTCTCGACAAGATGATTTCAATGGTTGAAGGTGCTAAGCGTCAGAAAACCCCTAACGAAATTGCTCTCAACATATTATTGGCCGCACTGACGTTAGTTTTCTTGCTTGTCACGTTCACACTTTATCCGTTTTCACTCTACAGCGCAGCGGTCTCTCATAGCGGCCATCCTGTGACACTGACTGTCTTGGTGGCACTGTTAGTCTGTCTTATTCCTACGACAATTGGTGGCCTGCTCTCAGCTATTGGAATTGCTGGAATGGATCGCCTCATTAGGGCCAATGTCATTGCCATGTCTGGTCGCGCTGTTGAAGCCGCCGGTGATGTGGACATGCTACTTCTAGATAAGACCGGAACCATTACCATGGGTAACCGCCAGGCCACTCTGTTTGCACCAGCTCCTGGAGTGAGTGAAGCCGAGCTGGCGGAGGCGGCACAAATAGCATCACTTGCTGACGAGACCCCTGAAGGGCGCAGCATCGTTGTGCTTGCCAAGCAAAAATTTTCTATTCGCGAGCACAACATGCAAGAGCTTGGTGCCACCTTCATAAATTTCTCCGCACAAACAAGAATGAGTGGTGTCGACTTTGATGGCAGAGAAATTCGCAAGGGTGCGGCTGATACCATAGAAGCCTATGTATCTGAGCAAGGCGGCAGCTACCCAGCTGAAGTGCGGGAGGCGGTGGCAAAAATTGCTCGTGAAGGGGGCACCCCACTGGTGGTGGCTGACGGCGGTCGAGTTATGGGTGCCGTTCAATTAAAAGATATCGTCAAAGGCGGAATTAAAGAGCGATTTGCTGAGCTGCGGGCGATGGGCATAAAAACCGTCATGATTACTGGTGATAATCCGTTGACCGCTGCTGCAATAGCTGCTGAAGCTGGTGTGGACGACTATTTGGCACAAGCCACACCAGAAGAAAAACTGCGGCTTATTAGAGAGGCGCAGGCGGGTGGAAGACTAGTTGCCATGACTGGTGACGGTACCAATGACGCTCCCGCTTTGGCTCAAGCCGATGTGGCAGTAGCTATGAATACAGGCACCCAAGCCGCCAAAGAAGCGTGCAACATGGTCGACCTCGATTCAAGCCCTACTAAGTTGATTGAGATTGTCGAAATTGGCAAGCAGCTTTTGATGACACGCGGTGCGCTCACCACATTCAGTATTGCCAATGATGTCGCCAAATATTTTGCAATTATTCCCGCTGCCTTTGCCAGCACTTATCCAATTTTGAACAAGTTAAACGTCATGCAACTAGCTAGCCCTGAGAGCGCAGTTCTTTCAGCTGTTATCTTCAACGCATTGATAATACTCTTTTTGCTGCCGTTGGCACTCAAGGGCGTGCGTTACCGGGCAGTAGGTGCCTCAAGCCTCCTGCGCGATAACCTCATGGTCTATGGCCTTGGGGGCCTCATTGCTCCGTTCATCGGTATCAAGGTAATAGACATCATCCTCAGTAGTTTGCACCTCGTCTAGGTAAATGAAATGTCAGTAGTTCGACCAACTCTAATTCTCTTTTTCATTCTAACGGTGCTCACCGGAGTGATTTATCCCGCTCTTGTTACTGGTGCTGCTCAGCTCTTGTTCAAAGATCAGGCTGAAGGCAGCATTGTATTCAAGGAGGTTGAGGGCAAGAGAATTGCGATTGGCTCAAAACTGATTGGGCAGAGTTTCACATCGCCTAAATACTTCTGGCCCCGTCCGTCGGCCACATCTCCGGCCTATAACGCAGCTGCCTCCAGCGGATCTAATTTAGGGCCTACCAATAAAGATTTGATTGCTGCAGTAAACGATCGAGTAAAAGCGATAAAAGCTGCTAATCCTGGCTGGGACAATTCCAAAAAAATTCCAGTAGATCTGATCACTGCATCTGGTAGCGGTTTAGATCCTGACATAAGCCCCGAGGCCGCTAGCCTGCAATTAGCACGGGTGGCACATGCCCGAGACTTGCCAATAGACGAGCTAACTAAAATTGTTACCGCTCACACTAAGAAAAGAATGTTGGGCTTTCTTGGTGAGCCGAGGGTCAATGTGCTTGAACTCAACTTAGCGCTGGACGATTTAAGATGATGACTGACCGCCGCCCCGATCCCAAGCAGCTATTGCGCCAACTTCAAGATGAAGAAGCTGCCTTAGAGAGTGGTCGGCTGAAAATATTCTTCGGTGCTGTGGCCGGAGTGGGAAAGACCTACTCTATGTTGAGCGCTGCTCGCAAGCTGAAAGAAGAGGGTATCGATGTAGTGGTTGGCTGTGTAGAGACACATGGTCGCATTGAAACAGCCGCTTTGCTTGAAGGGTTGGAAGTAATTGATCCAAAGCCGGTCAATTATAGAGGCACCACGTTAAACGAGTTTGATCTTGACTACGCGGTCGCTCGCAAGCCTCAGCTAATACTAATAGACGAGCTTGCCCACACAAATGCACCCGGTTCGCGTCATGCTAAACGCTGGCAAGATGTGCTTGAAATTCTTAAATGCGGTATTGATGTCTACACTACGGTCAACGTGCAACACGTCGAAAGCCTGCATGACATAGTCTCACAAATTACTGGTGTGCAAGTACAAGAGCGAATACCTGACAGTCTCATTGAGGCAGCTACTGAACTTGAGCTAGTTGACCTGCCACCAGATGAACTAATCCAACGACTGAAAGATGGCAAGATATATTTGAGTGAAGCTGCTAAATCAGCCCTCAATAACTTCTTTCGCAAAGGCAATTTAATTGCACTACGTGAACTAGCATTGCGCTTCACTGCCGAGCATGTCGATAGTGAAATGCTTAAATATCGCAAGGCCCATAGTATAAGCAGTATCTGGCCAACATCAGAACGCATACTGCTTTGTGTTAGTAACAGTCCGCTTTCAATTAGATTGGTGCGAGCTACCAAGCGTATGGCTACGGCGCTAAGAGCCAAATGGTATGTAGCCTTCGTCGAGACACCCAACTATTCAAATCTGCCTGAAAGTGAAAAATCGCGCGTAATACAGACTCTTCGCTTGGCTGAGCAGCTAGGTGCTGAGACTCTTGAGTTGAGTGGTAAGAATGTGGCCGACGAGCTTATCGGATGGGCTCGTGAAAACAACGTTACTAAAATAGTAATTGGCAAACCGGCCAAGTCTACTTTGCTGGAAAAATTCAATGGCACGATTGTCGACTCACTAGTACGTGAGAGTGGAATGATCGATGTCTACGTGATTAGTGGAGATGACGACAAAGCCGCGGTAACTTTCAAGAAGAATGTCAGCGCTTCGCAAAAACCTATGTCGTATGTCTGGTCAACTTTGATTGTGATCATTTGTACAGCCACTGCTTCATTGATGAAAGACCACTTCGAACTATCCAATTTGATAATGGTCTACATGCTAGGAGTCGTAATCGCTTCTACCCGCTATGGTCGAGCACCAGCGGCAATGGCATCGATTTTAAGCGTGGCCTGTTTTGACTTCTTTTTTGTGCCCCCGGTTTTTACCTTTGCCGTCTCGGACACACAGTATTTAGTAACATTTGCTGTCATGCTCACCGTGGCACTTATTATCAGTACTATGACTGCCCGCATCAGACAGCAGGCCCAGTCGGCGCGAATAAGAGAGGGCCGCACAGCCAAACTCTATTCTATTGCTCGCGATCTCTCGTCTTCACAGAACCTAGACGAGCTAATTGCAGTGGCTCTGAAAAATACTGCCGCGACCTTTGAGAGCCAGGTGGCTTTGTTATTTCCTGATTGGAACGATAACCTTGTAGTGGTATCAGATATAACTGGCCCGGATAGACTTACCGAAGTTGACAGTGGTGTTGCTGCCTGGGCTTTTAAGAACAAGCAACCCTCCGGTCTAAGCACCAGTACTTTACCTGGAGCCGGTGCCATGTATGTTCCCCTTCTAGGGCCGCAGCGAGTAATTGGCGTACTTGCCATCAAGCCTGCCTTAGAAGAACGCTTTCGCGCACCAGAACAAATGCATTTGCTCGAAACTTTTGCCAGCCAGATGGCTATTGCTTTTGAACGGGCTCAGCTGGCAGAAGAAAATGAAAGGGCGCGAGTTCAAGTCAAATCGGAGCAGTTGCGCAACAGCTTACTCTCGTCGGTGTCGCACGACTTGCGAACACCTCTAGCAACAATAACTGGTGCTGCCAGCAGCATTATTGATGGGTCTGAAGAACTAACCACAGCTGACTGCCGGGATATGGCTGTTGAAATTTTCCATGAATCGGCTCGACTCAATAGGTTGGTGAGCAACTTGCTCGATATGACACGCGTGCAGTCTGGCAATCTGCAGGTGAAGAAAGATTGGTATCCGGTCGACGAGATTATTGGTTCGGCTCTTAGTCATCTAGATGCCAGACTCACTGGTCGCAAAGTGAAGGTGGTAATTGCAGATAATCTTCCATTTGTAACTGTCGATTCTATCTTGATTCAGCAGGTTCTTGTCAATCTGCTGGAGAATGCCTTGAAATACACACCAGAAGGAAGTGAGCTGGTGCTGCGAGCTTCGTTATTAGATCAACACCCGCATCAACAAAAAGCCGTGCAAATAGAAGTAGCTGACAGAGGCCCAGGCATTTCCACCGAAAATCATAAAAGAGTATTCGAGAAATTCTTTCGTCAAAAAACTACCGATCATAAAGATGCGAGTGACAAATCTAACGGTGACAGCCCTGGTGTAGGTCTTGGCTTGGCAATTTGCGCTGGCATCATAGAAGCTCATGGTGGCAAAATTTGGGTACAAAACCGCCCTGGTGGTGGCGCTGTGTTCAAGTTCTTTCTACCTATTGACAGTGAGCCAAGCTTGACCCAATGTGACGAGTAACAACATGTTTAAACAAGACGCCAGCTTAATTGTTCTGATTGAAGACGAACCGCCAATAAGGCGGGTTCTCAGATTAGCTCTGACAGACCACGGTTTTGCCTTTAAAGAAGCCTCTACTGGCAGAGACGGTTTGGCCCTGGTAGCTGAGAGCAATCCAGATATCGTAATTCTCGATCTCGGTCTGCCAGATATGGATGGTCTAAGTGTTACTAGAGAATTGCGTTCGTGGAGCAACGTACCTATCATTGTACTTTCCGCTCGAGGCAAAGAGCAAGACAAAATAGAGGTGCTCGATGCTGGCGCCGACGACTATCTGACTAAGCCTTTTGGTATTGCCGAACTCATGGCCAGAATCAGAGTTGCCCAACGCCATGTTAGCGGCATCAACTCGACTACTAATGCTGTCTTTTCATTCGGTGAAATTTGCGTTGACCAGTCTAAGCGCGAGGTGAAAGTAGCTGGTGAAACTGTACATCTCACTCCCAATGAGTACAAATTGTTATGCATACTCATTAAACATACTGGCAAAGTAATAACTCACACAGTTCTATTGCGAGAAGTTTGGGGCGCTGCCTATCAGAGTGAGACGCACTACTTAAGGGTCTACATGGCGCAATTACGCCGCAAGCTCGAGCGCGACCCTGCCCATCCCAAACATTTGATCACCGAGCCTGGTGTTGGCTATCGCTTGCTAATGGCTTAGCAAGCAATACCAGCCATAAGCCATTCATACCATTGCTCAAGACCTTGCCCTGTGGTGGCAGAGACTTCGATAATTTTGAGCTTGGGATTGACCGATAAGGCATATTGTTTGCAGGCCTCTATATCGAAATTGAGATGAGGCAATAAGTCTATTTTGTTCAAGAGCATAATCTCGGCTGCTCGAAACATGTGTGGATATTTAATTGGTTTGTCTTCACCTTCGGTGATTGAGAGAACTACAACTTTGTGTTTTTCACCAAGGTCAAAAAGGGCAGGGCAAACAAGGTTTCCTACATTTTCGATAAGCAGCAATGAATTATGAGTTGGTTTTAGTTCCTTCAATGCGGAGGCAATCATACTTGCATCTAGATGACAGCCGGCGCCTGTATTTATTTGCAGTACCGAACAACCTGCACGTCTGATGCGTTCAGCATCATTGCTAGTTGCTTGATCTCCTTCTAGTACAGCTATTTCAACTTTATTTTTGAGGTCGCTGATTGTGCGCTCCAATAAGGCTGTTTTGCCAGAGCCAGGTGAGCTAACTAGATTGAGCGCTAACACATTGACGCTCTCAAACCACTCGCGGTTGTGTTCGGCAATGTGATCGTTTTTGGCAAGAATTTTCTCTTCTAAAGTTATTACTCGGCCCTTCTGCATGGAAGTAGGCTCGTGAGTATGGTCATGTTTATGCTCATGCTCATGTGTATGGTCATGTTCATGTGAATGAACAGCTGTGCTAGTCATCTTTGTGGCAGAATCGTCAGAGCATCCGCAAGTAACACACATTAGTCAATCACCTCAATTTCTTTTATGTTTAGCTCTTTGCCTCGAAGGCATTCAATATCTAGTGAACCGCACGAACAGACTGCGGCTAGCATTTTCAGTTTGATTTCTGCGCCGCAAGCACAACATTGACCGAGGCCCGCAATTTCTGCTATTTCCAGCTCTGCCCCTTCAAGTACGGTTCCTTGAGCGCAGACATCGAAGCAAAACCTAATAGCATCAGGCATGATGGCAGAAAGCTGGCCGATCTCTAGCATGACGCGCTTAACTCTGGTATTGCCGGCCTTTTCGCTGACAATGGCGACGATATTTTCAGTAATGCCAAGTTCGTGCATATCTAGCCCTAACATATACGTGGTAATTGATCGCCAACTAGCATGTCGATTACTCGTTCGCCACCAAAACTAGTGCGCAGCACTACCACTTCTTCCGGGCTCTCAACGACTTCGCCAATGATGGCACTCTGGCGGCCCATGGGGTGTGCTCGCATGGCAGCTAGTGCTGCCTCAGCCCTCTCTGCTGGCACAATTGCTAGAAGCTTACCTTCGTTGGCTAGATATAGAGGGTCTAAGCCGAGAATTTCGCAGATGCCTCGTACTTCGTTGCGAATGGGTATAGCGGTTTCGTCTATCTTGATGCAGACATTGCTAGCTTGCGCAAATTCGTTCAGTACCGTAGCGATACCACCGCGGGTTGCATCTCGCAAGCAGTGAACATCAGGACAAACACTCAATAGGGCAGCAATCAAATCGTTTAAGGGTTGGCAATCACTCTCGATATCTGTTTCAATTGCTAGGTCTTTTCTTGCTCCGATAATAGCTGCTCCATGATCGCCAACCAAGCCATTGATAATCACCTTATCTCCTGGTTTGGCCTGATTGGCGCCAATTTTAAGGTGAGCAGGAATTACTCCAACCCCAGCAGTGTTGATAAAAATTTTGTCTGCGGCACCACGTTCTACTACTTTGGTATCACCGGTCACAATTTGTATTCCGGCGGCCTCTGCTGCTAATTTCATAGATGAAACGATTTTACGCAAATCGGCAATCAAAAATCCTTCTTCGATGATCATGGCACAGGTTAGGTAGAGTGGCTTGGCACCAGACACAGCGAGATCGTTAACTGTGCCATTGATGGCTAAAGTACCGATATCTCCACCGGCAAAGAAGAGAGGTGCGACCACATAAGAATCGGTTGTAAATGCCAGTCGATTTCCTTGAGCTACAAGTTGACCCAAGTCAATTTGAGCTTGGTCTTCCAGTGGTGAGAGCAGTTCGTTATCGAAGCTAGTGAGAAATATGTCGACAATTAAATCACGCATGGCTTTGCCCCCACTGCCATGCGCCATGGTGATGGTCTCGCCAGTAACAGTATTTGTTCTTTTGCGCTGATTTATTATTTCTGGTATTGCCGGTTTTGTTTTCATGAAAGTATCTTGCTTTGCTCTTTGCTGTTGCTTGATTTAGCCGCTCTGATTTGCGGCAGGTTGCCGAAGTTATAGTAGGCAGCGCAAGCTCCTTCGCTCGACACCATAAGTGCACCCATTGGGGTTTCTGGCGTACATGATGAGCCGAATACTTTGCATTGCCACGGCTTTATACTGCCTTTTAGAACATCGCCACACTGGCACGACTGAGGGTCGGCTACATCTAAATTGGGCATTGAAAAGCGTTGTTCAGCGTCGAACTGAGCATATTCACTTTTGATTTTTATGCCCGAATGCTCAATTGAACCGAGACCGCGCCAAGCGAAGAATTCTCGTAATTCGAAAACTGCAGCCATTGCTTTCAGGCCAACTGGGTTGCCGTCACGTTCTACCACCCGCAGATATTGATTTTCTACCAGACAACGCTTCTCTGCAATTTGCTTTACCACTAGCCAGATCGACTGCAAAATATCTAAAGGTTCAAAGCCAGAGATCACAATTGGTTTTTTAAATTTTGTCGCGACAAATTGAAAAGGTTCAACTCCTACTACCATGCTCACATGACCAGGTGCCACAAAGCCATCGATGCGCATACTGGGCGATTCTAGTATCGCCTGTATGGTTGGCACTGTTGTAATGTGGTTGCAAAATAAACTAAAGTTTTTCAGCCCTTCTTCGGCTGCTTGTAGCACAGTTAAAGCGGTGCTTGGCATAGTTGTCTCGAAGCCGAGGGCAAAAAATATTACCTCTCGGCTGGGGTTCTGTCTTGCTAACTCAAGAGCGTCTAAGGGTGAGTAAACCATGCGCACATCGGCCCCTTCGGCCTTGGCCTGGAGCAAATTTTTCTGCGACCCGGGCACGCGCATGGCGTCACCGAAAGTGGCAAATATTACTTCAGGACGCTCAGCTAATGCCAAACAATCGTCCACCCGCCCCATAGGCAAAACGCACACAGGACAGCCCGGACCATGAACTAGCTCAATTGCTTTGGGCAGTAGCTGTTCGATACCATAGCGAAAAATTGTATGGGTGTGACCACCACAAAATTCCATAATTTGTAGAGGCTCTTTTTCGCTGGCACCAATTTGCAGCACTAATGATTCGATTTCACGAATCAAATGTTTTGCCAGTTCTGGGTCTCTGAATTCGTCTACATATTTCATGATTGACTCAAACTTTCTGACATCGCTTCTATTTCCTTTTGCGCTTCTCCTAACTCCATCAATAACTGTAGAGTTTTCTTGGCCTCATCTTCGTTTATGCGACTCATAGCAAAACCAACATGCACTAGAACCCAGTCGCCAATACAGGCTTCAAGTGGGTGTTCATTATCGACAATGCAGGCGAGACTAACTTGGCGACGTACACCAGAAATCTCGACTTTGGCAAGTTGTTTCTCAATATCGACGATCTCAACGACCTGCCCAGGTATGCCAAGACACATGGTCACGCTCCTTTTCTTGAATTTGTTTTGCTGCTGCAATTACGGCCTGACCTAAGGCTATACCGCCGTCGTTAGCTGGCACTTGATTGTGCACTAGAACCTTATAACCAGCCTGTTCTAGATTTGCTTTGACAAGATTAAGCAATATCTGATTTTGAAAAACTCCGCCAGAGAGTGCAACTGTGGATAACCAGCGAGCGTCATTGCGGCTACAGAGTTTTTCTACCATCTCAAAAATAGATTTAGCTAAGCCTCTCTGAAAGCGTGCAGCCATAATGCTTGGTGGCGTATTGAGAGTTAGATCGCCAAGAATACCTTGCCACATTGGCAGTGGTTCAAGATAAGGCAGACCAGTTTCAGTCAGTTCGGCAATTGCCAATGTGTAAGCTAATGTCTCTGATTCATAGGCCAGTACGTTGACATCTACTAGCGCTTCCATTTCGATGGCAGCCTGACCTTCATAGCTTGCGTGATCGCGACAAATACCAATCGCAGCAGCAACTGCATCGAAGAGTCGACCACAAGATGAAGCCAGCGGTGTACCTGTTTTAGTGCTCAACATTGAATTGTATGCAGCTAAGGGTTTGCCCTCGAAATAGTGCGTCAATTCAAGCTCGTTATAGTCTTGTTTATAGTTGGGCCAGCCCATTGCCGCCACGAGATGTGCGTAAGTGTTTCGCCATGGCTCGCGGATGGCTTGTGCACCTCCTAGCATAGCCACAGGCTTGAAGGTGGCGAGGCGCTCAAAACTACTGTAATCGGCAAGCAAGAACTCGCCACCCCAGAATGTTTGATCGATACCAAAGCCCAG